>Ga0075530_1000158_pt1 | contig 29396 bp, 30 predicted proteins | sample NGEPerD_2_FD_75101 | JGI IMG/M metagenome (GOLD analysis project Ga0075530, IMG submission 75101) | Arctic peat soil microbial communities from the Barrow Environmental Observatory site, Barrow, Alaska, USA - NGEE PermafrostL1-D | ecosystem: Environmental > Terrestrial > Soil > Wetlands > Peat ... | reverse complement strand
CGCCGAGGTGATCGAACCAGGCCAGCAGATCGACCCCGACGAGTAGAGGGCCCCGAGGCCGACTGGGCAGATCAGCCAGCAGTCGTCGCGGTAGACGCTCGAAGAACGGTGCGTTGTGGGGGGTCATATCATCATGCACGGCCACATTTCCGATGACCGGAGCTCTTGATGCGTCTTCGCCTCACTCCCAGGGACAACAGCTTCTACGAGCTCTTCACGACGTCCGCTGAGCACCTCGTCGAAGGCTCCAAGGAACTGACCAGGCTGTTGGGCGTCGAACGCTCCGAGCGTGAGGCCGCCGCGGGCAGGATGCGAGACCTCGAGCACGCCGCCGACGAGTCCACCCACGCGATCATGCGCAAGGTGAACAGCTCGTTCATCACACCCTTCGACCGCGAGGACATCTACGGTCTCGCGTCCAACCTTGACGACTGCATGGACCTGATGGAGGCCGCGGCCGACCTGATCGTCCTGTACCGCATCGGCGACCTGCCCGACGGGATCGCGGCGCAGGTTGAGGTCTTGGTCCGGATGGCCGAGCTGACCGCCGAGGCCATGCCCAGGCTGCGCTCGATGCACGACCTCGAGGAGTACTGGATCGAGATCAACCGCCTCGAGAACCAGGCCGACCAGATCTATCGGAAGCTGGTGGCCGAGCTGTTCAACGACGGCGAGGATGCGATCACCGTGCTCAAGCTGAAAGACGTTATCGACGAGCTCGAGGCTGCCGCTGACGCGTTCGAGACCGTGGCCAACACGGTCGAGAGCATCGCTGTCAAGGAGTCCTGACCTTCGTGGACTGGTTACCTGTCGGCATCGTCATTGCGTTGGCGATGGGTTTCAACTACACCAACGGTTTTCATGACGCGGCCAACGCGATCGCAACCTCGGTGTCGACCCGAGCCCTGACCCCGCGGATCGCGCTCCTGATGGCCGCGTTCTTCAACCTCCTCGGAGCCTTCATCGGCACCAAGGTCGCAAGCACCGTCGGCAGCGGCCTCATCGACCCGCCCTCCGGCACGGTCGGTCTGATCATCGTCGGCTCGGCTCTGATCGGCGCCACGACCTGGAACCTCCTGACCTGGTGGAAAGGCCTGCCCTCGTCGTCGTCACATGCGTTGTTCGGCGGCATGGGCGGCGCGGCGCTCGCAGCAGGGGCGCCGGTGCTCTGGCACGGCGTGCTGACCAAGATCGTCGTCCCGATGGTGCTCTCGCCGGTGGTCGGGCTGATCCTCGGCTACTTCGTGATGACCCTCATCCTGTGGCTCTTCCGCAGTCAGCATCCTGGGCGTACCTCGCGCGGGTTTCGCTATGCCCAGACGTTCTCGGCGGCCGCGATGGCCCTTGGCCACGGTCTCCAGGACGCGGGCAAGACCATGGGGATCATCGTGCTGGCCCTCACCGTGGGCGGTTACCAGGAGGGCTCGTCGATCCCCATCTGGGTCAAGATCTCAACCGCTCTGGTCATCAGCGCCGGGACGTATGCCGGTGGCTGGCGCATCATGCGGACGCTCGGCCGCAAGATCATCCACCTCGACCCGCCTCAGGGCTTTGGCGCAGAGGCCTCGGCCGCGTCGATCCTGTATGTCGCCGGACTGACCTTCGGCGCCCCGATCTCGACCACGCACACGATCACCTCGACGATCATGGGCGTCGGCGCCACCAAGCGACTGTCCGCCGTGCGTTGGGGCATGGCCAAGAACATCGTCTACGGCTGGATGCTGACGTTCCCCGGCGCCGCTCTGGTGGCGGCTTTGGTCTACGCGGCGACGATCCCCTTCCAGTAGTCCAGGGCGTTTGCCGCGTTTGGCCGGAAGATGACCCCGCCGAAGCAAACCGTCGTCGCTCGAGCAAACCGGCCTGGAGTGGGCAAAGGGTCTGTCAGCCGAAACGACCGGAGATGTAGTCCTCGGTGGCACGCTTGGTCGGGTTGCTGAAGATCTTGTGCGTATCGTCCATCTCGATGAGTCGCCCCGGCTGGCCGGTCTCGACAAGGTTGAAGAACCCGGTCCGGTCCGACACCCGGGCAGCCTGCTGCATGTTGTGCGTCACGATCACGATCGTGTATCTGCTCTTCAGCTCGGTGATCAGGTCCTCGATCGCCAGCGTGGAGATCGGGTCCAGCGCCGAGCAGGGCTCGTCCATCAGCAGCACCTGGGGTTCGACGGCGATGGCCCTGGCGATACACAGCCGCTGCTGCTGACCACCCGACAGCCCGGCGCCAGGCTTGTTCAGTCGGTCCTTGACCTCGTTCCACAGGTTCGCGGCGCGCAGCGAGGCCTCGACCTTCTCGGCCAGAGCCGTCTTGTTCTTCAGGCCGTTGAGCCTCAACCCCGCCACCACGTTGTCGGCGATCGACATGGTGGGGAACGGGTTCGGCCGCTGGAACACCATGCCGACGGTGCGCCGGACGCCCACCGGGTCCACGTTCGCGGCGTAGATGTCGGCGTCGTCGAGGTGCACCGAACCCTCGACCCGGGCGCCGGGGATGACCTCGTGCATACGGTTCAGGGTCCGAAGGAGTGTCGACTTGCCGCAGCCGGAAGGGCCGATCAATGCCGTGACTGAGCGCGGTTCGATCGTCATCGTGACATCCTCGACAGCCCTGAACGTGCCGTAGTAGGCGTTCAAATTCTTGACGTCGATTCTCTTTGCCATGAGCGGTTTTCGTCCTTCGGTGTCGGGAGGCTTCGTGTCTGGAAGCAATACGAGGTATGCCGGGTCGCCGGGTCAGATCTGGCCGGCCAGGAAGGCCAGATCAGGTCCAGGTCAGGTTTTGGGCCGTCCGCGGTGGGCGATGAGGCGCCCGGTGATGTTCAGGATCAGGATGAGCAGGATCAGAGTTGCCGCAGCCCCCCACACCCGGTCGACGGCGGGCTGCAACACCTCCGTACGGTCCTGGTTGATCATCGTGGGCAAGGTCGGCATGAGTCCGCCGAACAGGTTGGTCGCGATGTTCTTGGTGTACGGCCCCAGGATCAGCAACGGCGCAGTCTCTCCCATGACCCGGGCCAGGCCGAGCAGGATGCCGGTGATGATTCCGGAGAACGCCGTCGGCAGGACGACCCGGACGAGTGTCTTCCACTTGGGCACGCCGAGGGCAAAGGCGCCCTCGCGCAGCTCGTTGGGCACAAGCTTGAGCATCTCCTCGGTCGAGCGCACGACGACCGGAATCATGAGCAGCACCAACGCTAGAACCACGGCGAAGGCCACGCGCTGGAATCCGAAGGTGGTGACCCAGAGGGCGTAGATGAACAGCGCGGCGACGATGGACGGGATGCCGGTGAGGATGTCGACCATGAAGCTCACGGCCTTGGCGAGCCGACCGCGGCCGTACTCGACCAGGTAGATGGCCGTCATCACCCCGATCGGCACGGCGATCACGGCCGTCATCAGGCCCTGGATCAACGTGCCCTGGATCGCGTGCACGGCGCCGCCGCCGACGACCCGGTTGGTGATTCCGCGCTGGGAGTTGGTCCACCAGCGGCTGTCGAGCAGCATGGCGCCGCCCTTGCTGATGACGCTCCACAGGATCCAGGCGAGGGGCACCATGGCGATCGCGAACGCCGTCCACATGACGATGCGGGCCAGCTGGTTGCGCACGGCCCGTCCGCGGGACCGCTGTCCCAGGGCGAGGCCAAGAGCGGGGCCGGGACCGTCGGGGCGTCCGGCGTCCGGTCGTGCGTCCGAAGTGAGGCCGATGGTGGTCATTCGCTGAGGGCCTTGCTGCGGTTGATCACGATGCGCGCGATCGAGTTGACCACGAACGTCAGCAGGAACAGCACCAGCCCGGCGGCCAGGAACGCGCCGGCCTTCTGCGGGGAGTCGAACTCGGCGGCGTTGTTGGCGATCTTGGAGGCGAAGGTCTCGCCACCATGGAACACCGACCAGGACCAGGCTGAGCCGTCGGCCAGGGCCGACAGGATGATCATGACGGCGACGGTCTCGCCGAGCGCGCGGCCGAGCCCCAGCATCGAGGCGCTGATGACACCCGGCTTGCCGAAGGGCAGGACCGCGGTGCGGATCATCTCCCACCGGGTCGCGCCAAGGGCCAGCGCTGCGTCCTTGTTCGCCACGGGGGTCTGGGCGAACACCTCGCGTGAGAGCGCCGTGATGATGGGCAGCACCATGATCGAGAGCACCACCCCCACCGTGAGGATCGTGCTCGCCGCACCGATACCGCTGGGCTTGAACAGGGGGAACCACCCGAGGTAGGTCACCAGGAATTTCTGGATGCCGCCCATGTGCGGCCCGAACACCTGCAACCCCCACAGCCCGTAGACGATCGAGGGCACGGCGGCGAGCAGGTCGACCAGGGTCGCGGCCGTTCGGCTGAGCCAGGCCGGCGCGTACTGCGTGATGAACAGGGCGACACCGATGCCGAACGGGACGGCTATCAGCATGGCGATCACCGAGGACAGCACGGTCACCCAGAGCAGGTTGGCGATGCCGAACTGCAACGGGCTGCCGTCGACGTTCCACTGCGTGGAGGTCAGGAAGTTGACCTTGTCCTTGGCCAGGGAGGGCAGGGCCTGGGACATCAGGAAGCCGGCGATCAGCGTCACGATCGCGATGACCAGTAGACCGGCGCCTTTGGCCGTGCCACCGAAGATGCGGTCGCCGAGCCGTCCCGTACCGGCAGGGACGCGGCCCTTCATGTTCGGACCGCGTCCTGCCGGGGTGGGGATCTCGTCGACTGCAGAGACGCCGCTGTTGCTCGGCACGTCAGTTCAGGCCTGTCTGTTGCACGACTAGGAGAGGGCCCCGATTGCGGAGGTGACCTTAGTCTGGACTGCTGAGGGCAGTGGTGCATAGCCGATGTCCTGCAGCTTCTTCTGCTCGTCCGCGGCAGCAAAGGAGTTCAGGAACTCCTTGACGAGTGTGGCCTTGGCCGGGTCCTTGGCCTTGGAACAGACGATCTCGTACGTGACCAGCAGGATCGGGTATGCCCCGGCTTCCTTGGTGGCGTAGTCCAGCTGCAGCTTGATGTTGTTGCCGCTACCGGCCTGGGTGGCGACGGCGACGGCCTTGCCCACTGCTTCCCCGGTCAGCTCGACCGGGCCGGCCCCGTTGTCGATCTGGGCGATGCCGAGCTTGTTGTCCTTGGCGTAGGACCACTCGGCGTACGTGATGCCGCCCTCGGTGGACTTCACCGCATTGGCGACTCCGGCGGACTTCTCCTTGCCCTCACCCTTGCCGGACCACTTCTTGGCCGGGTCTGCGGCCCAGTCAGCGGCAGCGGCGGCGTGCAGGTACTTGGTGAAGTTCTCGGTCGTGCCGGACTCGTCGGAGCGGAAGAAGACCTTGATGGCCTCCGCTGGGAGGGTGGCGCCGGGGTTGATCGCGGCGATCGCGGCGTCGTTCCAGGTGGTGATGGCGCCGCTGAAGATCTTGGCGGTCACGGCTGGGGTGAGGATCAGCTTGTCGACGCCCTTGACGTTGTAGCCGACGGCGATGGGGCCGGTCACCATGGGCAGGTTCCACGCAGGAGATCCGCAGGTCTTGTCAGCGTCGGCCTGCTCGATGCTGGTCGAGCCGGGTTTCGCCTCGTCCTTCAGCGCCGAGTCGGAGCCGGCGAAGTTGACCTGGCCGGCGATGAACTGCTTGATGCCAGCGCCTGAACCGGTTGGGTTGTAGTTGATGGTCGCGTCGGAGCACGTTGCCTGGAAGTCGCTGATGGCCTGCTCGATGGCGTTCTTCTGGGCCGATGAGCCCTCGCCGTTCAGCGTGCCGGTGGGGCAGTCGGCCGCGTTTACCGCGCCGTTGCCCGCAGCCGGGGCTGCGGGGTTGTTGTCTGAGCCGCAGCCAGATAGGGCGAGCACGCCGACCAGGGCAACGCCCGTGATGCTGGCGAACCGTTGACGGGACTGAGTCTTCAAGGTCTTTGGCCTCTCCACAGCAGGAGTCAATGCGGCGGGCCTTGGTGCCCGTTGGGTACGACGCTAGGGATGCCGTATGGCGCACGCCCCGGTGACAGGTGAACAGAAGATGAACGAGCCCCCAACGTCTGCTCAGCTCAGGCCCTTTGCTCAGTTCAGGGCGCGGGATAGAGCTCGACGTCGACGATGCGGGCCTGGTCTCCGGTGCCGACCACGTGGGCCACCAGCGCCTCACCCTTGCCCATGCCTCGCTCGGCGGCCGCCAACAGCGTGCCCTTGGCCGAGTCCGCTGAGTCATCCGAGTTCGCAGCGGAATCACCGGCGTCGGCGAGGCCGGACAGCTGTTCGAGCAGCCGGGGAAGGACCGGCCCGTGCGTGGAGACGACGGCCGCGCCGCCCCGGGCCAGCAGCTTGGTGAGGTGGCCCGGGGCGTGGTCAGGACGTCTCTCGAAGCTTTCCTCTGACAGCCCGGGCTTGAGCCGGATCTTCAGCCCGGCCGCGGCGGCATACGGCAGGACGGTGTCGAGGCAACGAACGGCAGGGGAGGTGACCACGCGGATCACGCCGTATGACGTCAAGAGCGGGACCATGGCCTCGGCACGCTCTCGGCCGCGGGCATCCAACGGCCGCAACGGATCTGCCTTCGTCCACGTCGATCGCGCACATGAATGGGCGTGGCGGAGGATGACCAGCGGCCACGTCGTGAGGGTGCCGTCGCGGTCTGCCTGCACCAGTGCCCGGAGCTGGTCGCGGTCACGGTCGTAGGTGAGCCGGTCCGTGGCGTCGTCGACGTCGAGCCAGGCGACCTCGTCGATCTCGTTGACCAGTGTCCCGGCCCCACCCACGACCTCAGCCGCCCAATAGCGCACCTCTTTGGGCGCGGGCTGGCCGCTGACGTCCTCGCTGCTGCCCTCCGCGACGTCGTACCGGGATGTGGGAAGCGGACGTCCCAGGCGGACGTGGAACCCGGTCTCCTCGAAGACCTCGCGCGCCGCGGCGACGGGCCACTCCTCGCCCGGATCGAGCTTGCCCTTGGCCCAGGACCAGTCGTCATAACGGGGTCGGTGGACCATGACGACCTGGAGCCGGCCGCGACGGTGACGCCATGGCAGCGCCCCAGCGGCTTCGGTCACCGTCCCGCCGTTCACCGTCCCGCCGATCAACGTCGCCGGGCCTTGCGTCGGCGCCGGGCGTTGGTCTCGATCAGGGAGCTCTGCAGGTCGATCAGCTCGTTGCCCTGGGCGTCCCGGCAGTGTCGGGTCCACCGGCCGTCGCTGCTGAGGTGCCAGCTCGCTACGTCATCGCTCATCCCCATGGCCATCAGGGACTGCATGCTCTCGATGTGCCCCGGGTCTGAGAGCTGGAGCAGGGCCTCGACGCGGCGGTCGAGGTTGCGGTGCATCAGGTCAGCACTGCCGATGTAGACGATCGGTTCGCCGCCGCCGCCGAAGCTGAAGATCCTCGAGTGCTCCAGGAACCGGCCCAGGATCGAACGCACCCGGATCGTCTCCGACAGCCCTTCGACGCCGGGGCGCACTGCGCAGATGCCGCGCACCCATAGGTCCACCTCGACGCCGGCGCGGGACGCGCCATACAGCGCATCGATCAGCTGGTTGTCGACGATGGCGTTCACCTTCAGGCCGATGTAGCCGCCGACGCCGGATCGCGCGTGGGCGATCTCGGCCTCGATCAGATCGACCAGGCCCGAGCGCACGGAGCGCGGCGCCACCAGGAGTCGCTTGAACTTGCTGCGCGGGGCCCACCCGGACAGCTGGTTGAACAGCCGCGTCAGGTCCTCGCCGACCTGCGGGTCGCAGGTGAGCAGACCCACATCCTCATACAGGCGAGCGGTTTTGGGGTTGTAGTTGCCGGTGCCGACGTGGCAGTAGCGACGAAGCCCCTCGGACTCCTGGCGGACGACCAGCGAGAGCTTGGCGTGGGTCTTGAGCCCGATGACGCCATAGACCACGTGTACGCCGGCATGCTCGAGCTTGCGGGCCCAGGAGATGTTGGCCTGTTCGTCGAACCGCGCCTTGAGCTCGACCACCGCGAGCACCTGTTTGCCGGCCTCGGCGGCGTCGATCAAAGAGTCGACGATGGGGGAGTCGCCGCTGGTGCGATAGAGGGTCTGCTTGATGGCGAGTACCCGCGGGTCGGCAGCGGCCTGCTCGACGAAGGCCTGCACCGAGGTGGAGAACGAGTCGTAGGGGTGCTGGAGCAGGATGTCCTTGGCCCGCATCGAGGCCAGGATGTCGCTGGGCTGCGAGCTCTCGACCGCGGCCAGGTCGGGGTGCGTCTTGGGCAGGAAGGTGGCGAACCGTAGCCCGGAGCGTTCGAGATCGGCCAGGACGTTGAGCCCGCGCAGGTCCAGCGGCGCCGGCAGGCGGTAGACCTCGTCGGGCTCCACCCCGAGCTCGCGGCCCAGCAGGTCCATGACGTGGTCGTCCATGTCCTCGGCGATCTCGAGTCGCACGGGCGGGCCGAAGCGACGCCGGGTCAGCTCCTTCTCCAGGGCGGTGAGCAGGTTCTCGGCGTCATCCTCCTCGACCTCGACGTCCTCGTTGCGGGTCACCCGGAAGGTGAAGTGCTCGCTGACCTGCATGCCCGGGAACAGCTGGTCCAGGTGCGCGGCGATGATGTCCTCGAGGGGGACGAAACGCGCGTAGTACTGGTGGGACGGTTGCGAGTCGAGCTGCGGGACCTGCACGAAGCGGGGTAGCAGCGGCGGCACCTTGACGCGGGCGAAGTGTTCGATGTTGGTCTTGGGATTGACCAGCAGGACGGCAAGGTTGAGCGAGAGCCCGGAGATGTAGGGGAACGGGTGGGCCGGGTCGACGGCAAGGGGCGTGAGCACCGGGAAGATCTGGTCCCGGAACATCCAGTGCAGCCCGTCCTGCTCTCCGGCGCTGAGCTCCTCCCACCGCACGATGGCGATGCCCTCACCGACCAGCGCGGGGCGGACCTGGTCCTCGAACACGCTCGCATGCTGCGCCATCAGATCGTGGGCGACCCGCGAGATCTCGTCCAGAACCTCACGCGGCTCCAGGCCGGAGGCGGAGCGCACGGCCAACCCGGTCGCGATACGGCGCTTGAGCCCGGCCACCCGGACCATGAAGAACTCGTCGAGGTTGCTGGCGAAGATCGCGAGGTAGCGAGCCCGCTCCAGCATCGGCACCGAGTCGTCTGCGGCAAGCTGCAGGACGCGTTCGTTGAACTGCAGCCAGGAGACCTCACGGTCGAGGAAACGGTCCTCGGGCAGCGCCTCCGGGTCGATCGGCTCGTCAGATGCCGAGACGACGCGGACGAAGCGGCCGTTCGGGGAGCGTGCCGGCGCGCTGGTGAGGGAGCCCAGCCCGGTTTCGGGCGACTCGGGCTCCGCGGGCGACTCGGGCTCCGCTGGGTCGGGCCGCTCGCGGACGGGCGAGGTCCCGGCTTTCTGCACGCTCATGCCCTCTATCGTCCCACTGGCGGATGAACGAGGCGTGAGTACATCACGTCTACGGAGGAGCGGGTGAAGCCCAGCTCGGAGTAGATCGAGATCGCCCTGGTGTTATCGCCCTCGACGTAGAGGAAGGCCTCGCTCAGACCGCGCTCGACCAGGTGCCTCAAACCCAGCACGGTGACCATCAGTCCCAGTCCCATCCCCTGGTATGCCGGGTCGACGGCCACGACGTAGACCTCGCCCTCCGTGGGGCTCGCCTGCGGGTCCTTGGGCGGGACGACCTTCGTCCAGTGTGACGCGGCGAGCAGCGGTGCCGGGCCACGGGTGTCCTCGATGAGGATGAATCCTGTGGCGTCGAACCATGATTGGGCAATCCGACGGTCGAGGTCGAGCCGGGTCATCTGGCCCTGCTCGGGGTGGTGGACGAAGGCGCGGGCGTTGACGCGCAGCCACGCATCCTCGTCCCGGCCGACGACGAAATGTCGAGTCGTGAACTCCTTTGGCAGATCGACCGGAGGCAGGGGCTGGGCGTCGGCTTCCAGCGACCGCCGCATGGTCCAGAGCGTGCGGACACTTGTCGTTGCCTGGCTTGCGGTGAACGCGCGGGCGACGCCGATATGGCCGTGCGACCAGATCTGCAGGGTCCCCTCTTGCAGAACGTCGTCGAGGGCGCGGACCAGCGCGGTCGCGATGCCGTGCCGCCGATGCTCGGGGTCCACCACGATCTCAGCGCTGGCGGTCCCTCCCATGTACTGGGCCTTGCTCGTCGTCGTGGCCGGCTCCCAGTCGAGGTGGGCGTAGCCGGCGAGGTGCGTGCCGTCATAGGCGAGGAAGTGCGGTGGACTGGTGCTGGAGGATGTGCCTGTCCCGGCGGGGAGGCCGTCGCGGGCATCCAGCAGGACCTGCTCAGACAGCGGTGCCACGCCGTCCACCTGCGTCGCCGCCTCGATCAGGGCAACCAGCGCTGACAGCTGTTCGGTATCGAGCCGGTCCACGTTCTTCACCTGCATGGCCGCATTCTCCACCACCGGTCACTCATCCATATGACGGTTGTCTGGTCCGCCACATGATCGTTCTCCGGCGCCGCAGGGAGCAATAGCGTGCGGACGTACCCGGGCCCCCATCTGGCGCCCCGGCTCGGAGCCTCCTGGGGCAGCAGTGGACGGGTGGTAACTCCGGCTCGGGCACCAAGTTCCTGCAGGTCAGCAACGGTCTGCACTACACAGTGACGGGCGCCGGCCTTGACCGGGTCATCAGCGGTCTCACCATCAACGGCGCGGCGGTGCCGAACGACGCCACGGTGTACCGCATCGTGACGAACAACTTCCTCGCTGATGGTGGCGACAACTTCCCGGCGTTCAAGAACGGCACGCCCAGGTACTTCGGCGGCCTCGACATCGACGGCTTCGCAAAGTACCTGCCGACCGTGTCGCCGTACTCCCCGTTGCCGCAACGAAGTCGGCCGGGCACCCCTTGGTGGGGGCCCGGCCGACTTCGTCGGTCAGTGTCAGGCGTCGGCGAGCTTCTCCGTCTCGTCTTGCGTGGCCTCATCCTGGATTCGGGGCTCGGCGTCGGGCACGAACCGGTATCCGACGTTGCGCACGGTCCCGATCAGCACGTCGTACTCGAGCCCCAGCTTGGCCCGCAGCCGTCGCACGTGGACGTCGACCGTGCGCGTGCCGCCGAAGTAGTCATAGCCCCACACATCCTGCAGCAGCTGGGCCCGGGTGAAGACCCGGCCGGGGTGCTGCGCGAGGTGCTTGATCAGCTCGAACTCCTTGTAGGTCAGGTCGAGCAGTCGTCCGCCGATCCGCGCCGAATAGCTGTCCTCGTCGATGACCAGCTCGCCGGCGGTGATCTTGCCGCTGACCTGGTCGTCGTCCACGGACAGGGTGAGCGAACCGATGGACAGCCGCAGCCGCGCCTCGACCTCAGCCGGCCCGGCGGTGTCCAGCAGAACGTCGTCGACCCCCCATTCAGCGGTGAGTCCGGCGAGTCCGCCTTCGGTCAGGATCGCCACCAGCGGCACGGATACGCCGGTTGCGCGCAGCATCCGGCACAGGGACTTGGCCGCGGCCAGCTCGCGACGTGCGTCCACCAGGATGACGTCGGCGGGCGGGCTGCCGACGAGGGCGGCGGGCTCGGCGGGCAGGACGCGCACCTGATGGCTGAGCAGGGCCAGCGCCGGCAGCACCTCGACACTGGGTGCCAAGGCGTTGGTCAGCAACAACAGGTGGGCCACCCTTGGCAGAATAGGACAGTGCCGGGCCGTTTGGGGTGTTAGTTCGCCTCGTGAGACCCTCAAAACGTGCAGGAGATCCTGGTATGACGAGTCCCCGCTCGGGTGCCACCCTCACCAGCGTTAACGTCACGGTCCGTTACTGGGCCTCGGCGCGAGCGGTGGCCGGGTGCGATAGCGAGCGTCTCGGCGTCCCTACCGGTGGCTCCCCTGTCGGCGGCCACCATGCCGGCATCGTCAATGTCGGCGACGCGCTGGCGGCGGCCGCGGCCGCTCATACCGGCCTCTCGGTCGTCCTTGACGTGTCGACGATCCTCCTGGACGGGCGTGCGGTGACCGCCTCCGAGCCGTTGACCGAAGGGGCCACCATCGAGGTGCTTCCTCCGTTCGCCGGCGGGTGATGGGAAGATGCCGCACGTGACTGACGCGACACCGGAACCGCCCGCGATGACGCGCGCGCAGAGGCGCAGGAAGCTTCTGCAGGCGAAGTATGGGACGCCGGAACCCTTTGCGGCGCCGGAGTCGGCCGCGCAGTCCAGATCATCCGCGACGCCGGAGTCGTCTGCGAAGCCGGGATCATCCGCCAAGCCCGACTCGTCTGCGACGGCGGAATCGTCTGCCAAACCTGACTCGCCCGACTCGTCTGCCAAGCCCGACTCGCCCGAGTCTTCCGCCAAGCCGGACAAGTCGGCGAAGCCCAAGGCGCCCACGTTGACCCGCGCGCAGAAGCGTGCCGCGGCCCACACTGAGGCCGCCGTCGAACCCGTTCCCGAGATGCCGCTGCAGCCCCTGGTAACGATCGCCGTCCTCGCCCTTGCCGCTCTGGTGACCATCAGCGCGTTCGCCGGACCGGTGCTGGTTGCCGTGTCCGTCGCCCTGGCCGCCGGTGTCATGGTGTGGGGCTGGCCGGGCCTGTTGGCGTTGCCCAGTCCGCGCGGAACCGCTTTCGTCCTGGCCGTCGGTTCCGCCGCGGCGATCGGGACGGTGCTGGCCACAAAGTCGGATCCCTACCTGAACTGGATGCCTGCCGCGCTCGCCTGTTCCATGATCGTCGCGTTCGTGCATCAGCTCGCGCGCAGGGACGGCCGGCCCCGACTCGTGGAGTCCATCGCCTCGAACATCACGGCGATCGCGATCGTGGTCTCGGGCGCCAGCCTGGTGGCGCTGCCGCGTACCCCGGAAGGCGCTTGGGTGGTGGCGATCTCAGCGAGCGCCATGGCAGCCTCTGCGCTGACCGATCTGGTGGGTGGCTCGCGCAGGTTGCGCGCTTGGCTGCTGCCGTTGGCGATGCTGTTCGGGGGTGCTGTCGCGATCGTTGTCGGTGTCACGCTTGCCGATGTCGGTTGGGGCGCTGCGGCTCTCCTCGGGGTGCTGGCGGCCGGGATCAGTCATGCCACGCGTCGCGCCCTGGCCATGTTGCCGTCGATCGGCGCACCCCGCTCGCAGCTGGTCAGCGCAAGCGCCTCGGTGCTGACCGGTGGTCTCGTGATCTACGTCGTGGGCCGTTACTTCCTCGGCTGATCGGGTCGATCGCGCCGCCCTTGCCGTGCCCGCCGGGTCAAGAGTGGGACGTATGCCGCCACGTGTCGCAAGACGTCCCGGCCCAGGGCCAGATGTGGGTCGTATGCCGCCACGTGTCGCAAGACCTCCCCGGTCCGCGTATGCGCGGACGACGACTCAGTAGACCAGCGCCTGCGCGCCCTCTTGCAGGACTTCCTCGACAAACGAGGCGGACCCCCGGATCTGTATGCCGGGCACCAGATCGGCCTCGGTGAGGTCCCGTCGCGCCGCGCACTGGGTGCACACCGTGAGGGTGCCGCCGACGATCACGGCGTCACGCAGCACGTGCAGCTCGACCGAATGGGGCAGTGAGAACTGCTCGGCCCGGCCGGGCACAGCCATCCACGCGGACTCACCGGTGAGCCAGAGACTGACCTGGGCACCGCTGGTCAGAGCCGTGGTGGCAACGGTGAACGCCTGGGACAGTTTCTCAGGGGACTCGATACCAGCAGTCAGTTTGATGATCAGTTGGCGCGATTGGGGCATGGGGCAAGGCTACGATCAAGCCCGTGGTATTCGAACTCGACGTCAATCTTCCGCCCACTCTGGCCCCACTCGCGTGGTTGGTCGGTCGCTGGGAGGGCTCCGGGGTGGTGGGTTATCCGACCATCGAGTCGGCCCATTTCGGCCAGGAGATCATCTGCTCGCACGACGGTCGGCCCTTCCTTGAGTGGCGCAGTCACACCTGGTTGCTCAACGACGCCGGCGAGAAGATCCGTCCCTTGGCCTCCGAGCTGGGGTTCTGGCGGGTCCTCGAGGACGGCGAGATCGAGCTGCTGCTGACCCACCCGTTCGGGGTGATCGAGATGTTTGCCGGCCGCCGAGACCCCACCACGCCGTCCATACGGCTGCGCACCGATGGGGTGTTGCGCAGTCCGGCGGCCAAGGAGTACAACGCCGGCACGCGCATGTACGGGCTGAAGGACTCCCGGTTGCTCTGGGTGATGGACATGGCCGCGGTCGGCCAAACGATGCAGAGTCACGTCTCCGCCCAGCTCCAGCGGGTGGGCTGACGGGTTGAACGTCTCCTCGCGCCTGGCCGCAGTGGGGCTGGTCGCTCTGGCTGCTGTCAACGTCTTCCTCGTCGCGGCGGCGCTGCGGTCCACCCACGCCACCGCCACGGATTCGGGCTCGGTGAGCTCGGCCGCGACCAGCGCCGCGGCCTCGGGCGGCGACTCAGCGGGCTCTTCGTCGACGCCGACCGTCAGCCCCTCCGCGACCCCGACCGGCACCACCACCGCCGGCGAGACTCCTGCTGTTCCGCTGCAGGTCATGCTCGAAGCCCTCGACGACCAACATGCCTGGCGCGTCGGTGCCGGTTCGTGTGCCGACGGCGGTGCGACCCTGGCCACCACCAGCGATGGCGGCAAGACCTGGGTCGACATCAAGGCGCCGCTGCGCGCAATCGTCCGGGTGCGCCCGGCCGACGCCAGGTCCGCGTTCGTGGTCGGTGCCGGACCGCGCTGCCTGGCCGAGCTCAAGAGCACCACCAACGGTGGTGGCGTCTGGGGTTCGACCAGCACCGTGGGAAGTGCCTGGTTCCGTGACCCCACGGACCCCACGGCCGTGCAGGCGCCTGGCTCGTCTACCTCGCAGCCCTGCGCTGGGCGTGATGTCCTGGATCTGGCCGTGCTGTCCTCCACCACGGCACGGGTGCTGTGCGCCGACGGTCTCGTCCGCGAGTCGACGGACAAGGGCTCGTCCTGGGCCGACTCGGGGCAGGTCAGCGGCGCCGTGGCTTTGGCGGTGCGCTCGGCTAGCCCGGCTCAGACGTATGTCGCGCGGCTGGGCGCCCCGGATTGTGCAGGCGTCCAGATCGAGCGGGTCGATCAGAGCGTCGGGACCTCGTGCATCGCGACCGAGTTGCCGAAAGACCCCGGTCAGATCGCCCTGTCGCTGGTCAGCGGTGGCGGTTGGCTGGCCATCGGTGATACGACGATGCGCTCTACCGACGACCTGGCCACCTGGACCGTTTCCTGAGGGATCTGCTGACCGAGCCGGCCGCCCTCTGCTGACCGAGCGGGCCGCCTTGAGGTGACCGAGCGGTTCGCCCTCAGAACGTCACCACCCGTGCGCGGGTGTGTCCCTCGTCGGCGAAGTCGCTCCAGTAGCCATCTCGCGTCACCACCGGGACGTCGAGTCGCTCGACGATCGCCAAAATCAGCCCGTCTGCCAAGGACAAGGACGACCTGGCCCCAGCTGCCGCCGCGGCCGGCCCGGTGTGGGCGGCAGACAGCTCGAGCAGCTCCGCGCAACGGATCAGGTCAGTGTCTTCAGGATGGATGACCACCATCCCCTGACCCTTCAACGCGGCCGCGATCTGTGCCGCGTCACTGGCGTTGCCCTTGGCTCGGGCCCGGTTGATGACCTCGGCCAGGACCGGTCCGGGAAGCAGCGGTTCCGCTCCGGTGGCGTGAAGCATCTTGTCGACGCTCTGCCAGCGATGCTCCTGAAGGACCCATGTCAGGACGGTCGAGGAGTCCAGGGCAAAGGCCGTCACCCGACCAGGCCCACGGCCGCCAGGAGGTCAGCTGCGACCTCGTCATCGGTGCGCTGGTCGAGCTTCGCGGCTGAGGTCAGGTCGACCGCAATTCGATGCCGGTTGCCCGTCTCAACCATCTGATCTGCGCGCCGCGCCGCGCGGACGTCGACGACCGAGTCGCCTGCATCGCCACCGTGGTTGTTGGCCCACAGCTCGGTGGCCAGCGTCCGGGAGCTGACGACGCTGACCCCTCCTTGGTCCAGAACGAACCTGACACGACCACCGTCTGCCACGTCAAGGGCACGGCGGATCTCGATGGGGATCACCACCCTGCCCTGGGGGCTGACCTTGGTGTCCAGCTCGATACGAGATGCCATATTCAGATCGTATGCCACATCACTGACTTCTGCCAGATCAGATTTCGCGGGCATATTGACTTGAGGCACCACGGGTTCGTCAGGGGGCCCGGCAGATTGGCGGCTCATTGACGATGAGCGGGGTGAGGGCGCGAGGCGCTGACCTAAGCGAACGCCGACGCATTGGGCGTTCCCTGCAACTCCGCTGAGCTCTGCATCCTCGGTTCGAGCTGGCGGCGATGCCCCGCCTAGGTGCAATACCACTTAGTTAGGGTGCTCAGCTGCTAGAGTCGGCCCATGCCAAGAGTCGGTCAGGTCAAGGCTTTGGATGACGAGCGCCTCACGGATCGGATTGCCATCGGGGTGTTGACCTCGATGTTCCCGCCGGCGCTGGTCGATGAGGTGCTCGAGACGACGGGTCGAGTGGAGCAGCGTCATCGGCTGCTGCCGGCGCGGGTGGTGGTGTACTTCACCCTCGCGATGTGCCTGTGGGCCGACGAGGGCTATGAGGAGGTTGCTCGGCTGCTGGTCGGCGGCCTGAAGGGTATGGCCCGGTGGCGAGGGTCGTGGCAGGTGCCGACCACCGGAGCCCTCACCCAGGCGTGTGCCCGGCTTGGTCCTGGAGCGCTGAAGGTGCTGTTCGAGCGGGTGGCGTTGCCGACCAGCACCGAGGGGTCGGTTGGTTCGTGGTGGCGGGGGCTGCGCCTGGTCGCTATCGACGGGACCGTGCTCGACCTGCCGGACACCGCGTCGAACGAGGCCCACTTCGGCAAGCCGGGCAGCGGCCGCGGTGAGATGAAGGGGGCGTTCCCACAGGCCCGGGTGGTAGCACTGGCCGAATGCGGCACGCACGCGATCATCGGCGCGCAGATCGGCCCGTGCACTACGGGAGAGACCACGTTGGCCCGCGGGCTGTTCAAGCTGCTGGACGACGGGATGCTCCTGCTGGTCGACCGGGGCTTTTCCGGCTACGACCTATGGCAGAGAGCAGCTGCTACCGGCGCGCAACTGTGCTGGCGGACCAAGTCCAATGCGGTCCTGGCGGTGACCAAGTCCCTGGAAGACGGGTCCTACCTGTCGGTACTGCGGCCGCCCCGGGGCAATCGCGGCCAGCCGATCACGGTCCGGGTGGTCGAGTACACGCTCTGCCATCCCTGCCGGGCCCAAGGCGAAGCGCCGATCCGGCTCATCACCACCCTGGTCACACCCACGCAGGCACCCGCGATCGAGCTCGCCGCACTCTATGGCCAGCGGTGGGAAGAAGAGAGCGCGTTCGACGAGCTGAAGACCCACCAGCGGGGCGCCGGCCGGGTGCTGCGCTCGAAGTCACCGGAGATGGTCACCCAAGAGATCTACGCCCACCTGCTCGTTCACTACGCCATCCGCGCCTTGATCAACGCTGCCGCCGAACCCGAAGAACTCGACCCAGACTGGGTCTCCTTCATGCGCTCGATCCGAATGATCCGCCGCCAGGTCACCAACCAGGCGGCCTTTTCCCCCTGAGCAGTTGGCTGCCGCCATCATCGAGACGACCGCCGAGATGCTACAGAGGTTGAACCAGCGCCGGTTGCGGGTCAACCCCCGAGTGATCAAACGCAAAATGTCGAAGTGGCCCCTCAAGCGTGCCCATCACCGCGACCAAGCTCGCCCCGAGGCGCCACCGACAGACACCATCGTCATCACCGGCCCCTCGCAGCCAGCACCCCGGAAACGTCAAACCACGGCGCAAGCCGGGTGGGACTCTAACTAAGTGGTATTGCGCCTAGGTGGAGTAACTGCTCCGGGTCGCACGACCAACACTCTCCGTGCGACCGTTTGCCCAACAGTATTGTCGTCGTTTGATCGGGTGGTGTCCCCTTCTGGGCGAATAGACGCGCGTACATCGGCATGTGAGGTCGTGCTTGTCGGCCGTTTGCCGCCCCGATTACCGACCGGTTACCGGAACACTCTGGCCCAGCCCACAGTGTCGTTGAAATTGCCCTGATTATCGGTCCTGCCGATTCCCGTAAGACCTGCCCGCTTTAATGCCCGGTGAAGGTGCGGGGGAATCTAGCAGTCGTTGCAACGCTCGGGTTGTTTTGGACGTCTGTCCAGTGCTTTGAAGGTTACCGTCGGCGGCCTCTTCTCGGCGTGCAGGGCTTGCTTTGGGGTGCGGTAGCCGAGCAGTTTCCTGGGTCGAGTGTTGAGCTCTTCCATGACGTGGGCGACGTGGGTATGGGAGTGGATGGACAGGTCGGTGCCCTTGGGGAAGTACTGGCGGAGCAGTCCGTTGAAGTTCTCGTTGGCGCCGCGCTGCCAGGGGCTGGAGCGTTCGGCGAAGTAGATGTCGATGCCGGTGGCAGCGGCCAGTTCAAGGTGTCGGGCCATCTCGGTGCCCTGGTCCCAAGTCAACGTCTTCTTCAGGTGCCGCGGCAGTGCGGCCATGGCGCCGGCGACGGCCTGGTTGACGGTGGCTGCGGTGTGGTCGTGGGGAAGGTTGATGACGATGCCGTACTGGGTTTTGCGTTCACGCAGGGTGACCATGGCCGAGGCGCAGCCGGTTCCCAAGATGAGGTCGCCCTCCCAGTTGCCCGCGGTCTTCTTGGTCTCGACCTCGGCGGGGCGTTTGTCGATCATGGTCATGTTCGTCACGGCTCCGCCGGCGCCGTTGCGAGTCAGCCAGCGTGACTTGCGGATCCTTCGCCCGGTACGAAGCGATGAGCAGTAGCGCGTGTTCAGGCCGCGCCCGTTGGGCAGCAGCAGTGCCCGGTAGATCGTTTCGGCACACAGGTACATCGACTCATCGGCAGGGAACGTCAGTCGAAGCCATCCACAGATCTCGTCCGGGGACCAGTACCTGTTCAGCTTGCGCTGAACCAGCATCCGCAACCGGGGACTTGCCACCAGCTTGTGCTCGCGTGGCCGACTGCGCCGAACCCGTGCAGCATCATCGGCGCCATGAGGTAGGTACCGCCCCTGCTTGTCGCGGCTGCGGTCCAGCTCACGTTTGACCGTGGAAGGGTGCCTGCCGAGCTCGATGGCGATCTTGCGGATCGAGCAGCCCAACCGCTCCAAGTCAGCGATCTGCAGTCGCTCGCGCAACGACAGATACCTGCCACTGTCGGGCGCAGGTCGCAGCGGACCAAGGGTTTGGTGGTGCGACTTCTTACGGATCCGGGTGCCGGACTTTCGATGCATGCCCAGCAGCCTGCTCGCTGCGGCGTTCGTCACCCCCGCACGCATCAGCTCCCAATACCGCCGCTCCACTTCGACCAGCTGAACCTGTCGCTGAGTGGGCCTGCGTGGCAGCACCAGCAACTGCACGTGACGTCCCGAGTCCAGGATCGCCTGCCGCTCGGCCTTGACCCGCTGGCGGGCTATGTCACGGCGGTTTTGACGGCGCCCTAACTCCCACTGCTCGGACAGGCCGCGAGAGAGCCGCAACTGCCGGGCTGCTGCCGCACGAGACAATCCGCCATCGCGTAGAGCGATGAATCGGGCCTGCAGCCATCGGTAGGCCGTTGCTTGGCCGACTCCCGCAACCGCACGGGCTCTCGACACCGAGCCGCCCTCGCCATAGTGAGCCCAGAAGATGTCTTCGACCTCGACTCGGACCCGCAGATGATGGCGGCCATCACCCAGGCCAGCGAGGAACTCCTCCTCCCAGACCAGAGCCTTGGCCGTGAAGAAGCCCAATTCGGACTGCGCAGCCTCCGCACTGAGTCCGTTGCAGCGATGAGCCAGGAAGGCCTCGCGTAGCCACCGATACCCAGTCCAGGGATGGACGCCAACACTGCGGGCGGCGGGTTTGATACCTCGACCCTCACGCACCGCCGCCAGGAACCGAACACCAGCAACAGAATCCGACCGGAGCCCCATCGTGGACCACCTTCAGAGAAGGCGTTGCAACGACCGATAGAACCTCCCGTGCCTCAAGCGGTACAGTCCGGGACGTGGCCACAATGCTGATCGGGTATGCCCGTTGCTCGACCGACACCCAAGACCTCACCGCCCAACACGACGGACTCACCGCCCTCGGCGTGAAGGCCAACCGGATCTACGTCGATCACGGCTTGACCGGACGTAACCGGGACCGGCCCGGACTGCGCGAAGCCCTCGCCGCCTGCCGCTCCGGTGACACCCTCGTGGTCACCAAGCTCGACCGCCTGGCCCGCTCCCTTCCCGACGCCCGCGACATTGTCGAGGAACTCACCGCCGCCGAAGTGAAACTCAACATCGGCGGGTCGCTGCACGACCCGGACGACGCGATCGGGCGATTGCTGTTCAACGTGTTGGCCATGATCGCCGAATTCGAGTCGGACCTCATCAGGATGAGGACGAGGGAGGGCATGAAGGTCGCCAAAGCAAAAGGCCGACTGCGGGGCAAGCCACCCAAGCTCAGCCCCACCCAGGAAACTCATCTGGTCGGGCTGTACCGAGCCGGCCAGCACACCACCGCAGAGTTAGCCGAACTGTTCTCCGTCGGCCGATCGACGGTCTATCGCGCTGTCCAACGCGCCGGCGAACCTGGTGCCGCCCGAACACGGTCGTAGGACCCTACCGATTGGGGCTGGTGACAGCACCGTTACCAGCACCGTCAGCGCCGCCGCCCGGCCCGCCCTGGTCGACGGTTTGGCGTCGCGCAGCACCTTGCCGAAGTAGGTGTCGGCGTCAGGAGGCTGCATCTCCCACAGTGGGCGGTCGAACCAGTCGCGGATCAACTCCAAATGGTTGGCGTTGTTGCGGATGGTGGAGTCGGTCAACCCGGCCGACGCCCGCGCCAGTACGAACCCGGCCAGCACATCGGTCTCGAAATCGGCAAGCTCATCCGCGGTCGTCGGTACCCGATGCTCGCGCAGGTCGCGGACCACGGCCAGAGTCAACCCACACCTCCCGACTTCACTCACAATGAAGAGCCATCAGTAGAACAACGATCCCATCACCATGAATGATGTCAGCTCAACGGGCCGATACGCCGCAGGGACACGCCCACAACCGCTGGTCCAGGCGCCGGAGAGCCCAGTGGGGGTCGCCGGCAGGCTCAGGAACCCGTCGACTGTTGATTACCATGTTGCGCCGAAGTCGATAGAGCGCCTCACGACTGACCACCGACCAGATCACGCATGATCGCGACTGTGAATAGCGGGGGCGTTGGATCTGGGTGGAGTGCCGGTGCGCGGACCGAACAAAGGCCAAGGCATGATGGGCGCCATGGCCGATCGTGTTTGCATCTTCTGTCACCGTCCGTTGCCTGCTCGTCGGTGGTGGCACCGGTGGGTGATGCAGTTGCCGTACTGCCCTGTTGAGGATGTGGAGTGTCACCGTTTGCGGAAATCTCTGCACGACACACTGGCCTGAAAGCACGAAAGCCCGCCAACCTCGCGTTTGAGGTAGGCGGGCTTCGATGTCGAACTGAGTGTTGGGTTACCCCCAGAGGATGTGCCAGAAGAACCACACCGAGAACGCGACCCATCCGGAGCCGAAGATCCAGCGGCCGGTGCGGGTGTGAACCTCGAACCATGCCCGGGTCGTTCGGACAGGGTGTCGCCAGCCTTGCGGCTGATTAAGGCCGCCCCCTCGAAGATCGCGAAGAGCTCGACTGGGGTGGCCGCCTAGGGATCCTTGGTGTCCAAAACTCCGACGTTGATCTTGAGTTTTCAGTTGACGTTGGGCTACTTCCGGAGCAGGCTCGTGACAGGGCCACATCTTGCTCCAACCCCTGATGCATAAGGCATCCATGTCGCGTAGGGCGACCGGTCCGTCTCTGGTGAGTCGGGATTTCAGCGCAGCGAGGGTGGTCTGGGACAATATGGCCGTGAGCCGGCCGGGAGAGTGACGTCCCGGTGATCGGCACGGAAGTTTTGTGGGGTCCCGATTCGGCGGGGCCGGTTGCGCGAGGATGTGCCAACGCAGCCTTATCAGAGCAACGCGACCGGCACCTTGGCGGTCAGAGGCGAAGCCTCACTGGGTGGCCGGTGTTTTTCGCGTGTCGCCAACCCGGCTGACCTGACGTTCCGCACATCTCCTGCGGGTTATCTCGTCGATTACAGCTGCCGGGTGTAGCTCTCGTTGGGGAGGCCGAGTAGCTCGAGGACTTGCTGTTGCTGGCCGGTGAGTTCGGGTTGCTGGAGCTGCTCGGCATCTCCTACCGCCCGGCCCTGGCCGACCGGCCCGACCAGAAGGGCTGGCGGATCCGACCCGACGCCGACTATGGCCCGCTGAACACCTTCGCCAGGGGCCGCATCGACCTGGGGAAGATCCGCCGGAACTGGGACGACATCCTGCGTGTGGTCGCCTCGATCTACACCGGCACCGTGCGGGCCTACGACGTGGTGACGATGCTGCAGCGCGAGGGCCACCCCACCGCGCTGGGCGAGGCGATCGCCGCCTACGGGCGGATCTTCAAGTCCCTGCACATCCTGGCCTACATCGACGTCGACGAGTCCTACCGGCGCGACATCAAGGGCGTGCGCAACCTGCAGGAAGGCCGCCACGCCCTGGCCCGCAAGATCTGCCACGGCCGCAAGGGCGAGCTGTACCACCGGTACGAACGGGGCCTGGAGAACCAGTCGACACCTGGGCCTGGTCCTGAACTGTGTCGTGCTGTGGACGACTGTTTATCTTGATGCTGCCGTGCGCCAGCTCAAGGACCAGGGCTACCTGGTCCAAGAGAAGGACCTGGCTCGTCTGTCCCCGTTCGTCAGCGCGCACCTGGGCGTCCTCGGCGCCTACAGTTTCCTCCTGCCCGACATGGGCCCGGGCGCGATCCGTGAGCTGCGTGACCCGGACGCCACGAATTATGACGACGAATGAACGCCGCCGACGGTCACGACGCCGTCGCCAGCGCGGCCCGTTCGTCGTGCTCACGCAGCATGCGCAGCACGGTCGCGGGCGAGGGGTGCCGGCCCTTCTTCTTGCCCGTGGCGATGACCAGGCGGCCGGCGATGTCTCGCAGGCTCAGCTTCTGCTCACGTAGATGTAGCGCGACGGCGAGCATCGCGTCGTCGGTCACTACCGCGCCACCGATCGTCTTGCCCCGGGCGCGGGCGGACTCGTGGCCTTCGAGGGTGCGGTCGCGGACGTACTCGCGTTCCATCCCCGACAGCGCCGCGAGCACCGTGAACACGACCCCCGAAGGGTCGTGTGATCCCTGCAGCTCCCCGGTGAGGAACTCCAGGCCGATGCCCGCGGCCTTGAGCTGCTCGGCCAGCATCGCCAGCTCGATGCCGCGCCCGAGCCGCTTGTGCTCATGCACCACGAGGGTGACCTCGACACCGGAGGCCCGCAGCTCACGCGCGAGGTCCACGGCCCGCTCAAGCTGCGGCCGGCGCACGGCCCGGGTGGAGATTTTCTCGGAGAACACTCGGGTAACCCCGGCCTGCTTCTGCGAGTCGAGCTGGCTGTCCAACGACTGCCGGACGGTCGACGCGCGGGCGTACCCGATCCGTACGTGCCCCGCCGCCTCGACGGAGGCCGAGACCGGGCGCGGTAGTTCGACCCAGCTCGAACTCGGCTTGCGCACCGGCGGCACCGGTACGCTCAGCGCCTTGGCCAACGACGGCACGAGCCGGAACCTGGCGGTGTGGTATTGCACAGCGACCTTTCCCCGGCCGGTCCGGCACGGAGAGCCAGTCGGCGCGGCACAAGAAGACATAGGGCAGTCGTTGCCCTCCACCCGCACGAAATCGTCATCGGTCATCCCCGAATCGTTTCATAGGGCGTTTCAAACATCCAGCCCTATGAAACGCCCTATGAAACACGATCCGCCCTGGATGGACTTCCTCAGGTGGAGCGTTTCATGTGCGAACACCTATGAAACACACCGCCTCTTCCAGTAGCCATCGACGACTTGTGTGGGAGTGACTACGTCAGTGTGTGATGAAATTTCATCAACGGAGGTAGTATTTCATCAAGGAGGTGGTGAGGTGGACCCGAGCAACCCGATGGCCGCGGTGATCCCGAGCCTGGAGGGTCAGGTCCTTCGGGTGCTGGCCGGCACCACCAAGCCCATGACCACGGCCACCGTCGCCGCTCTGGTCACCCGGGGCACCTACCCGGGTGTGCGAGCAGCGTTGCTGCGCCTGACTGAGGTGGGCACCGTCCTGCAGGACCAGGTCGGCACCCAGCTGCAGTACCTGGTCAACCGCGAGCACCTGGCCTGGCCGGCCATCCAGCACGCCGTCCAGTTCGCCGACGGCTTCCGACGCGAGCTGTATCAGCGCTTGCACGACCTGACCGCCCAAGCCGTCGAGCACGAGGATGAGCACGCTGCCCTGGTCACCGTCGCGGTGTTCGGGTCCGTCGCACGGGGAGAAGCTGCGGCCGGCAGCGACCTTGACGTCGTGATCGTCTTCCCTCCGGGCCTCGACGAGACCCTGGTCGAGGACCTGGCCGATCAGATCGCCCGCAACGGGCACACCTGGACCGGGAACCTCACTAACCCGATGGTCCTGGACGCGGACCGGCTGCAGGAGATGGTCGACCTCGGCGACCCACTGGTGCAGTCCTGGATCCAGGACGCCCTCACCGTGCACGGACCAGACCTGCGCCACCGCCTGACGAAGGACCGACCATGACGTCGACCCCTCGCCTCACCCCGATGAGTGCCACTGACGTCCGGCAAAGGGCAGCGACCGCCCGCGAACATCTTCAAGTCGCCTGGGAACGGCTGGAACTGGCGATCGCCAACCCCGGTCCCTCCGAGCTTGCCCAGGTCGCCGCCTCCAACGCTGTCCTGGCCGGCATCGCGGCCGCCGACGCCATCTGTGGCGCCAAGCTCCACGTGCGAGCCAACGACCAGGACCACCGCGCGGCGGTCGGCCTCACCGCCACCATCGACCCTGGTGGCAAGGAGCTGTCCCAGAGACTGCTGCGCCTGCTACGCAACAAGACGACCCTGCAGTACGGCGGCTTCTGCACCCCCGCCACCGCCCAGCAAACCGTCACCCAAGCCGCCGCCCTCGTGGACGCCCTCGATACCTACCTGCCCTGACCCGCGCGGTATCCGGGTGGCGACCGATGGCCCTCGGTCTGCTCATCGAGCAGGTTCATGAGGTCTTCGGTTGAGGTGTCGAGCCGCTACCCAGCAGCGCCCCCAGCCCCGCTAACGCCACTGACCGTTCCGTTGTCGCTCAACCCCCGTGATGGTGAAGATCGGTTTCTCGCTGCGCCGGTAGCGGGTCGCGCGGCCGGAGCTGCCGCGCAGTTTCCTGCCGGAAACTCACGTCGTTGGCCTGGTTGATGGTGAAGCCGACCCAGCGCGTAGCCCCTGCCGCGGCCAGGGCGGCGGTGGCGGCGGCCTGCTCGACGGCGACCTTGGTCTCGATGCGTGTCTTGGGGCTGGCCAGGCGGACAGCGACGGCGTCGAGTCCGGCGAGCCCGGCCTCGATGCGAGCCGCCCGGGCCGCGGCGTCACGGGCCGCCTTGGTGCTGGAGTGCACCCAGATCACCGGTAGCCGTCGACCGAGGGTGCCGGGGCTTCGAAGGTGCGCCAGACCCGGTCGGGCGCCGAGGCGGCTGCGGGCCTCCGCCCATGTGGGGGCGTGGGTTTGCGCCCAGTCCCGAAACCAGGTGTCCTCGCGCCCACCGTGGCTGGCGATGTGGCCCATGGCCTGTTTCGAGCAGAGCTTGCTGTCCGCGACGTACAGGAACCCCGCCGAGCCCACCAGGCGCGGCGCTGGTCGCAGGTCGGCACATGTGTTGGGTCGTCGCTGGTGTTGCCGTCTGCGAGCCGGTAGGCGATCGGCACCGCACCGTCAGCGCAAATGGTGAGGATGAACAACAGCTGTTTGAGGTCGGGACGGAAGTCCTTGTTGTGGCCGTGGCGGATCGCGGGGGTCGCCTTACCGCCCCGGTCCGGGCCGGCGGCGTCGGGGTAGACCCCGGTCACCGTCACGGTGGTCGAGTCGTTGTGCAGCTGGGCGGTCTCGACGTTGAAGTCGCGGATCACCGCCAGGACCGTCGCGGTGATCAGGCTCGCCCGGTCGGCGTCGAAGAGCCGGTCCAGGGTCCGGCCGATCCGGTCGTCGTTGAGCATTTCGGCGTCACCCGCCCGAAGGCCGAGCACGCCGGGGTCGAAGGCCGCCGCCCACTCACCGAGTGCGTAGACCGGACGGTGACCGACCATGAGGTTGGCCACCACCACCTCGACCACCGCTGCCGGTGTCAGCCGCAGCCGGGCGTCGCCCGGAGGTAGGTAGGTCTGCAGGTGGTCGACCAGGCCGATCCGGGCCAGGCGAGGGCTACCGGAGTCGGATCACCAACCGGCGACACCTCGAACAGGTCGTCGCCAAGACGGAGCAGATCTCAGCCGATGCAGGCGAACTCCTCCTACGTCAAACAGCCCTGGCGGAACCACCCCGGTCAGCGAAGCACTGACCCTGGCAAGTGGGGGCCAAACGGTCCCCGAGAAGCGCGGAACGTCAGCCATTGGTACGGTGTGCCCGTAATTGCCGGGGATCAACGTCGTCGACTTCTCGTTGCTCGGCCGAAAGGGAGGGTGGCAAGCGTTGGTGGTGCAAGGGCCGAAGACCGAGGAGCTTCGAGACAGGCTCTACTCCGCCTACTCGTCGCATCACGCAGGAGTCGCCGATGAGGGCTCATCGGCGTTGTCGTTTCGGCGGGACGTGCTTCCTCACTTGCCGGACGACCTTGGGACCCGCGTGGTCGACCTGGGGTGTGGTCAGGGACAGATGGTGCGGCTCATGCTCGGGGCTGGCTATGCCCAAGCGGGCGGTATCGACATCAGTCCCCAGCAGGTGGAACTGGCCCACGCGGCCGGTATAGCGCAGGTCGTGCTGGGCGACTACCGACAGGGCCTCGACGGCCCCCGCCAGACGCCATCGTGGCAACCGACTTCTTCGAGCACCTCGACAAGTACGAGGTCCTCGAGGCGATGGATCACGTCCATCGGGAACTGGTTCCGCACGGTTGTTTGATCTTGCGAGTCCCCAACTCGGTCAGCCCTTTTTCCGGCAACTACCGCTACGGGGACCTGACTCACGAGACGTCCTTCACGGCGCGCAGCCTCCGCCAGGTGGGAGCCGCTGCAGGCTTCGAGCGGGTCCGCGTCTACCCCTGTCTTCCCATCGTGCACGGCGTCAAGAGCCTGGCACGCCGCGGCGTCTGGGCCCTCGCAAGCGGAGCCATGAAGGTGGCCCTCGCGTCCGAGACCGGGCAGCTGCGCGGTCACCTCGTTACCCAGAACGTCGTCGCAGTGATGCGCAAGGCGCGAGTGGATCCCGACCAGCGAGGCCCCAGGCGCGTGCCGACGGGCACGAGCAGCGCCACCGTGACACACTTCCTGCGTGATGACGACGTCCCGAGGGTTGGCTGCCAGGGTGACCGAGCGAGCGAAGTACGACGTGCCGCGGATGTTCCGGACGCTCGGTCTGCGCTCCTCGATCACGTATGCCGCCTCGGCGACATGGCACGCGCGGGACGTCGTCCGCCGCCGGAGCCTCGCCCGTGTGGACTTCTCCATGGGCAGCCTGAAGCAGGTGCGCTTCCACGGCCAGACGATCACGGTTCCCGTCGCCGAGGTCGACCACGCCACCAAGCCCTTCGACCCGACGCCGGTTTTCGGGGGAATCCGTGAGATGTTCGTGCAGGACTGCTACCTGCGCGGCTTCACCTCCCTGCCGACGGGTGGAGCGGTCCTTGACCTGGGGGCCAACCGGGGGATGTTCGACCTCATCGCCATCAGCGTCCTGGGGGCGGACCACGTCGTGGCGGTCGAGCCCAACGCGCACTTCGTCGCTGTCAGTCGGCTCCTGTTGCAGGCCAACTCGATCAGCCCCGAGACGGTGACCCGGCACACGGGATATGCCGCTCCCTCGGGCACGGTCTTCCCGGATGGGCCCACCGTCACGATGGAGGATCTCGTCGCGACCGTGCCCAGCAGGCAGTTCTCCTTCTGCAAGATGGACATCGAGGGGGGAGAGTTCGCCCTGGCCGACGAGGGACGGTTGTTCGACGCGTGCGAGACGATCGCCGCCGAGGTGCACCCCTTCGCGGGGTCGGTCAGCCGAGTAGTGGAGCAGTTCCGCGCCGCCGGGTTCGAGGCGGCCCTCGCTGACCGGTTCGGCCGGCCCTGCCCGACGGAGTCCGTCGAGTACCTCTACGCCAGCCGGGTCCCTGGTCGCGTCAGGACCTGAGCCCGACGACGCCGGCGGGGTGGCTCAGGACGCCTGGCCGCCAGCCCCCGCATCGAGCTGGGTTCGGGGAGTCGCCAGGAGGTTGAAGGCCCGGGCGCTGCCCAGGGGCCGGCGGGGGACCGGAGCGTCCGCGTCGAAGAGCTCGTATCCCCTTGTCGCGCAGAGCATCGCGTGCACCGCCGGGGCGTTGAGCTCACTCACCTCGCAGAGCACGGTGGGCCGAGAGTCCAGGACGGCACCAGCCCCCTCCAGCGCCAAGGCCTCGGCGCCCTCGACGTCGATCTTGAGGAAGTGCGGTGCGGGGAGGTGCTCCGCGAGAAGGTCGAGGGTGAGCGTAGGGACGATCTGGGTCTCCCGGACGCCGCCCGCCTGGCTGGAAGCCATGCCCGCGAGCGCGTTCGTCGACCGGTTGCGCCGGGCGATTTCGAAGGCCGCGAGACCGACGACCGAGCTGACCGCGGCAGGCACCACCTCGACCTTCGCCGACGAGGGCGGTTGGGACGCTGCAGACCGGCGGAGCAGCGCGACGTTCCAGGTGTCGGCCTCGACGCAGATGACGTGACCGTCCCTTCCGGCACGGGCCGCGGCAGCGAAGGCGAAGAGCCCGATGTTGGCGCCGATGTCCCACACGACGTGTCCAGGGCGCACGAGTTCCGTCACCATCGACACGAGCGTGGGGTCCGCGCCCCGAAGCGACGGCTTGAGGTACCGGAGCCCGGCTTCGGGGGAGGTGTAGAACCGCGACCCGCCGTAGGGCGCCGGGAGTCGACGACGCAGGACGAGATGGTGGCTCAACCGCTCGGCTCGGCTCCTGATGGTCATGGGGTGACCCTAGCAACACCGTCACCGGGAGCACGCCGCGCGGCCGGGACCACCGTGGGCAAGGAGTCCGCCCCCGGATCCGCTACCGTCACGCCATGCCCCTCACTGGATTCGTCCGACATGTCCAGACTGCGGCGGGGGTCACCCGCTGGGTGTTGGGCCACCCGGCAAACCGCCGTCGTCCGCTTGCCTTGGCCCGGGCCGTGCGAGTCGCGGCGGGTTTCGGGGTCACCACCGAGACCCTGCGGCGCTGGGGGGGAGCAGTGACCGATGTCGGGGTGGCCGCGTTGGTGTCGGGCAAACGTGGTCCTAAAGGCCCCTCGCGGCTGAGCCAGGAAGTGGTCGCCGATATCCGCAGCCGCCGCCGCAGCGGGGCGTCGCTGCGGGCGATCGCCACCGCGGTCGGGGTTAGCGAGGCCAGCGTCCGTCGGGCCCTGCCGGCGGGCAGCCAGGGCGCGGCGACCACCGGCGACGTCGATGCG
>Ga0075530_1000155_pt1 | contig 29538 bp, 26 predicted proteins | sample NGEPerD_2_FD_75101 | JGI IMG/M metagenome (GOLD analysis project Ga0075530, IMG submission 75101) | Arctic peat soil microbial communities from the Barrow Environmental Observatory site, Barrow, Alaska, USA - NGEE PermafrostL1-D | ecosystem: Environmental > Terrestrial > Soil > Wetlands > Peat ... | reverse complement strand
GGCCTAGGTCTGGCCTAGGTCCGGGTGTAGCTCGGCGTACGCCTCGAGCAGCAGCAGCGCGGAAGGATCCTCCACCCGACCACCTCGCGGCGGCACCTCGACGAACCGCACCGCGAACCGTGCCCGCAGCATCGTGACCATGGCCGCGACGTCACTCGTGTCGGGCCAGGCGTCGAGCGCGGCGACCACGGAGGCGGGGAGTACGACCGGCGAGGCGATCCCGAGCAGGTGTTCCCGGCGCACGGTCTGGCCGACCCTGCCTGCGGTCACCGACTTGATCGTGTCGGTCACCGGCCGGTAGCCGACGACGACGTGCCCCGCGTCCGCGGCCCCCAATGCATCGGTCAGCGTCGAGGCGGGAGTCAGCGGGCACAGCGGGTCATGGAGTACGACGGGCACCGCCATGTCCTGCACCGATGTCCACGACATGTTCCGGCTGATCTGCACGACACCTGCCTGCGAGAGTGCAGCGCTCGCCAAGGCCACGAGTGACCTCCCGCCCAGCGAGGCTGTGGGGAGGTCGCCGCGGCCCTCGGTGGGAACCACTCCCACGGCAGCGGGAGGGGTTGGTGCAGCGGGGCGACCTAGGAAGCGAGCACCTCGTCGAGCAGGGCCTCGGCCTTGTCCTCGTTGGTGTGCTCGGCCAGCGCCAGCTCGGAAACCAGGATCTGGCGAGCCTTCGCCAGCATCCGCTTCTCGCCGGCAGAAAGGCCGCGGTCCCGCTCGCGGCGCCACAGGTCACGCACGACCTCGGCCACCTTCATCACGTCACCGGAGTGAAGTTTCTCCAGGTTCGCCTTGTAGCGACGCGACCAGTTGGTCGGCTCCTCGGTGTGCGCGGCGCGCAGCACTTCGAAGACCCGATCCAGACCTGCCTTGTCCACTACGTCGCGAACTCCCACGAGATCGAGGTTGCACGAAGGGACCCGAACGACCAAATCCTTCTGGGCGACGATGCGCAGGACTAAGTACTGCCTGTCCTCGCCCTTGATCTGTCGAGTTTCGATATCCTCGATAACTGCAGCCCCATGATTTGGATAAACAACCGTTTCGCCGACGGTGAATGTCATCAGTCGCGTGCCCCTCTTCTAGGTGACTAGTCTAACACGTCCCGGCGGCTCCCTCGGACACGTTTGCGCAGGTCAGAGGCCAGATTGGGGCTTGACAGATCCCAGATCTGTGTGCGTTGAGGCTCCCTGCGGATGGCTGCTCGTATGGACGATACGGCCTAGTTCCCACCACGGGAGGCCAACCTGTTCAATACTGCGGACCATGAAGATCAGGAACGGTCCGACCAGCCAGACCCAGCAGAAGACCGCGAAGCAGCCGGGGTTGACCCTCTCCCTCGTGATGTCCTCCCACCCCCTCCCGACGGCCGCGATGACGGTTGCCCTCACGGCCGCCGCGGCACTCACCGGACGGAGCGGACTCGAGTGCGCCCTGGTCGCGGCCACGATCCTCACCGGCCAGCTGACCATCGGCTGGCTCAACGATCTGGTGGACCGTTCGCGCGACAAGCAGGTGGGCCGTCGGGACAAACCCATCGCCATGGGCTGGATCGACCCGGGCACTGTCGCGTTCTTCATCGCCAGCGCCGTACTCCTGGTGGTCCCGCTCTCCATCGCCAATGGAACCTACGCCGGCATCGCGCACCTCGCCGCCGTCGCGAGCGCCTGGACCTACAACCTGGTGTTCAAGAAGACCGCGTTGTCATGGCTCCCGTTCGCGGTCTCGTTCGGGCTACTACCGGCGTTCCTGTCGTACGGCGGCCTCGGTGGCGGCATGCACGGCAGCCCCCCCACCGTCGTGATGACGGTGCTCGCCGCGCTGCTCGGGATCGGGATCCATTTCCTGAACGCGCTTCCCGATCTGGTGCAGGACAACCAGACAGGCATACGGCACCTCCCGCTGCGGCTCGCCCTGAAGACCGGTGCACCGAAGCTGCTCGTGATCTCGATCGTGTGGACGGCCCTTGCCGCCGTGGGGATCGTGATCGCAGGGTTCACCGTCGGCCTCGCCCAGTAGTGCCCAGCCCAGATAGGTGAGCCAGCCCAGACCCTTCAGGCAGCCAGCCAGCCAGCGAGACCAGTCAGGCCGGCCGCGGTGGGGGTGACCAGACCGGCGGGCGAGACCAGTCGGGCCGGCCGCGGTGGGGGTGACCAGACCGGCGGGCGAGACCAGTCGGGCCGGCCGCGGTGGGGGTGACGCTAGGCTGTGGCCGAACTTCTGCCTGTCACCAGGCAGATCCGCACCGCTCGCAGACCGGCTCGCAACGTGCCGTAGTGCATGGAGAGGAACCGTGAAGGCAGTGAATCTCACCCTTCGTCGCAGCGTCGCCGCCGCCGTCGTGGCACTAGCTGTCCCCGCACTGTCGTCCTGCAGCGCGAACTTCAACGCTCCCACCGAACGCGTCTATACCCCCGGGGTCGGCGTGAACAACCGCGACGGCAGCATCGATGTCCTGCACGCACTGGTCGTCTCCGAGACCGAGGGTTCCGGCACGGTCGTCGCGGCACTGGTCAACAACGACGAGGAGGGCGACGACGCGCTCGTCGAGGTCACCGGTGCCGCCGACGACGCGTCGTTGACCGTGCAGATCGACGGCGAGATCCCGATCCGGGCCGGTGGGCTCTTCCAGCTCGCCGACGAGGGCAGCGTCACGGTCACCGGCGACCCGATCCAGGCGGGGAGGTTCGTCACGTTGATGTTCACCTTCGATGGTGCCGAGAGCGTGACCGTCGAGGTGCCCATCGTGCCGCGTACCGGTGACTTCGCAGGTGTGCCCGTCCCGTCCGAGGCAGGCCTCCCGGAAGAGAGCCCGGCCGGCTCCCCTTCTGAGTCCGCGCCCGAGTCGTAGTAGCAAGCCGTGTCGACCGCACCCGATTCATCCACCGACTCCTCCAGCGGGGCGTCCAGCGGGGCGTCCAGCGGGGCGCCGTACACCCTGGTCCTGCTGCGCCACGGCGAGAGCGAGTGGAACGCGAAGAACCTGTTCACCGGCTGGGTCGACGTCCCGCTGACCGAGAAGGGACGCACCGAGGCCACCCGCGGCGGTTCACTGATGACCGAGGCGGGCGTGCTGCCCGATGTGCTGCACACCTCCGTCCTCCGCCGCGCGATCACCACCGCCGAGCTCGCGCTCGACGCCTGCGAACGCCACTGGATCCCGGTGCAGCGGTCGTGGCGGCTCAACGAGAGGCACTACGGAGCGCTCCAGGGCAAGGACAAGAAGGCCACGCTCGCGGAGTACGGCGAGGAGCAGTTCATGCTCTGGCGCAGATCCTACGACACCCCACCTCCGCGGATCGCCGACGACGACGAGTGGTCACAGATCGGGGACGCGCGGTATGCCGACCTGCCCGACGAGATCGTCCCGCGCACCGAGTGCCTCGCCGACGTGGTGCAGCGGATGCTGCCCTACTGGTACGACGCCATCGTTCCCGACCTGCGCGCGGGCCTGAGTGTCTGCGTCGCGGCGCACGGCAACTCGCTGCGCGCCCTGGTCAAGCACCTCGACGGGATCTCCGAGGAAGCGGTGGTCGGACTGAACATCCCCACGGGCATCCCGCTGGTGTACGAGCTCGACGAGAAGCTGCGCCCGGTGACCCCCGGCGGGCAGTACCTCGACCCCGACGCAGCCGCTGACGCGATCAAGGCGGTCGCGAGCCAGGGTCGCTGACCCGGCGCCCTATCTCGCCCCGCGCCCAGGGCGCCAAATTCCGTCCGTACGGACGATTGTGCGCCGGTCTCGGCCGAGTCCTGTGTAATTTTCGTCCGTACGGACGATTGTGCGCCGATTATGGCCCCCCCCTGCCGGAAATTCCGTCCGTACGGCCGTACGGACGATTTTGCCACTCGGGTGCGCAGGTCCCCCGACAGTCCAGGGTGATACCTGTGGATAACTTCTGCAGCACCACCGACTTCTTGGCAGAGTCGGCGCATGCCCTCCACGCCACAACCCGATACCCCCGAGCCGAGATCAGCCGAGCCGAGATCAGCCGGGCCGGGCCCGGCGCAGCTTGACCTTCGTCGTCCGTTCACGCGAGCGCAAGCGATTGCCGCCGACATCGACCCTCGCACGCTCCGCGGCCCGAAGTTCCGGCGAATCTTCCACGGCGTCTACATCTTGGCCGAGTGCACACTCACGCCTCAACTTCGCGCCGAAGCAGCACTTGTCATTCACCGGTGCCGAGCATTCGCCAGCCACCAGAGCGCCGCCCGGCTGCTCGACGTACCGGTGCCCGATCATAGCGACGAGCACGTCAGTGTCTTCCACGAGAACGACCGGCGCCGACGGCATGGCATCGCCTGCCACGTCGTTGCTGCCGATGCGAGGGTCGGGGTGTTTCGTGGGGTGCCGATCTCGATGCCCACCCGGTTGTTCATCGAGCTCGCCGAGACACTGTCGCTCGTCGACCTCGGGATCGTCGGTGACGCACTGGTCCGCAAGGGCCGGACGACCCCCGAGGAGCTGACGGCTGCATGTCGAGACTCCACTGAGCGACATGCCCAGGCCGCGCTCCGGGCCGCCGAGTTCGTACGCAGCGGTGTCGACTCGCCGATGGAGACCCGTTTGCGGATGCTGATCGTGCTCGCCGGGCTTCCGGAGCCGGACGTCAACCACAAGTTGTACGACGATCGTGGCAACCTGGTGCGCCGGTTCGACCTGTGCTACCCCGACCTCAAGCTGCTCATCGAGTACGACGGTCGGCAGCACGCCGAGGACCCGGACCAGTACGACAGCGACATCTACCGCCGTGAGGACCTGGACCGATGGGAGTGGCGGCTGGTGATCATCACCTCGAAGGGCATCTACCAGAAGCCCGAGGAAACACTCGCCCGTGTGCGCAGGGCGCTCAGGGAACGTGGCGCCAAGGGGTTGCCCTGTCAGTTCTCAGAGGAATGGCGTGCACACTTTCCCGTGCGCCAGCCCGTTCGGCGACCCGGATGAACCGCCGAGCGACCGGCAGCTAGCACCGGGCCTGCAAATTCCGTCCGTACGGTCCGTACGGACGATTTTGCGCATGGAACCGGCCAGAGGGCCGTAAATTTCGTCCGTGCGGCCGTACGGACGATTTTGACCGGACGGCGGCACAGCGCAGCCTGCGCCCCTCAGACTTCGGCGGCGCGGTTCTCCCCGGTCACCAGGAACACAACACGGCGGGCGAGCGAGACCGCGTGGTCGGCGATCCGCTCGTAGTAGCGCCCAAGCAGGGCGATGTCGACGGCGGGCTCGATCCCGTAGGGCCACTGGTCCCCGAGCATGTACTGGAACGACGCGCGACGGAGCTGGTCCATCTCGTCGTCGGCGTCCTCGAGGGCGCGGGCGGCGTCGAGATCCCGGTCGCGGATGACGACAGCCACCGACTCCACCATCGACTCGGCCACCGCGGCCATCCGGGAGATGGTGGGACGCAGCTCAGCGGGCACTGCCACGGAGGGGATCCGCAGCCGCGCCACCTTCGCCACGTGCACGGACAGGTCGCCCATCCGCTCGAGGTCGGCCACCATCCGAAGCGCCGCGACCAGCATGCGAAGGTCGCCGGCAACGGGCTGCTGAAGGGACAGCACCTCGAAGCTGCGTTCCTCGATCCGCTCGCGGGCGAGGTCGATCGCGGCGTCGTCGGAGATCACCCGCTCGGCGACCTCAGCGTCGGCTGTGAGCAACGCCTTGGTGGCCTCGGTGACGGCGTGTCGGACTGCATGGGTCATGGAGACCAGCTCGTCCACGATCGATTCGAGCTGTTCATAGTAGTGATCGCGCATGGCGGCGAGGCTAGGAGACGTAGGTGTCCAGTAGGCGTCGCAGCATGAACGCGCGGTGAACAGTTCCGAAAACCCCAGGTCAGCGGGCTGTGCGTGCGAACAGTCGCTGGCGGCCCGCCGTACGATCAATCTGTGGACTCGTCGACTCAGGCCCTCCTGTTCGCGCTGCTCGGTGCAGCGCTGGGGGCTGGCGTCGTCCTCGCGTGGCGGGTCAGTGAGCATCAGCAGCAGCGGGTCCCCGACCACGTCGAGCCGGCGGTGCCCACCGGAGTCGGCACCGTGCTGAGCGTGCTGCGCTCGAGTGCACTCGTGGTGAACGAGAACGACGAGGTGCTCAAGGCCTCCGCCCCGGCGTACGCCCTCGGCCTTGTCCGCGGCAACGAGGTGTGCGTCCAGGAGCTCGCCGAGCTGGTCAGGCAGGTACGACGGGACGGGCAGATCCGAGAGACCGAGATCGTGCTGATCCGGGAGCGGACCGAGCACCAGGTGACCGCGCGGGTCGCCCCACTCAGCTCGCGGCTGGTGCTGGCGCTGGTCGAGGACCGGACCCGTGAGCGACGCGTCGAGGCGATCCGCCGGGACTTCGTGGTCAACGTTTCCCACGAGCTGAAGACTCCGGTGGGCGCGATCAACCTGCTCGCGGAGGCGGTCGCGGAGGCGTCGGGGGATCCCGAGGCGGTGGAGCGGTTCGCGGGCCGGATGCGGATGGAGAGCGACCGGCTGACGCGACTCGCGCACCAGATCATCTCGCTCTCCCGGCTGCAGGGGGGCGACCCGTTGGAGGCGCCGCAGCCGGTCCGCGTCCAGGAGATCATCGATCGCGCGATCGACCAGTCGGCAATCGACGCACAGGCCAAGGGAATCCAGGTCGTGCACCACGACGGGAACGACCTGGAGCTCCTCGGCAACGGCGACCAGATGACGATGGCCGTGGGCAATCTCGTCGCGAACGCCGTTACCTACTCCCCGGAGCGGTCGCGGGTGGTGGTGAGCGCCAAGGCCAACGACGCGATGGTCGAGATCACCGTCACCGACCAGGGCATCGGTATCCCCGCGACCGAGGTCGACCGGATCTTCGAGCGTTTCTACCGGGTGGACCCGGCGCGGCACCGGTCCACCGGCGGGACCGGGCTGGGTCTGTCGATCGTGAAGCATGTGGCTGCGTCGCACGGTGGCGAGATCCGCGTCTGGTCCGTCGAGGGCAGCGGCTCGTCGTTCACGCTGACCCTGCCGCGCCGTACGCTCGAGTTCGCGTCCCCCGAGAACCCCCCTCTAGAAGTCGTACGACGGGCGCTGCCGCCGGAAGCCGAACCGAGCACACAGGAGGCAACACCTTGACCCGGGTACTCGTCGTGGAGGACGAAGAGAGCTACAGCGACCCTCTGGCCTACATGTTGCGCAAGGAGGGTTTCGAGGTGGCCATCGCGGCGAGCGGGCCCGAAGCGCTGGTCGAGTTCGACCGTGGCGGCGCCGACATCGTGTTGCTCGACCTGATGCTTCCCGGGCTATCCGGGACGGAGGTGTGCAGGCAGATCCGGTCCACGTCGAACGTGCCGGTGATCATGGTCAGCGCGAAGGACGACGAGGTGGACAAGGTGGTCGGGCTCGAGCTGGGCGCCGACGACTACGTGACGAAGCCGTACTCCCCGCGCGAGCTCGTCGCCCGGGTCCGTGCGGTCCTGCGGCGCGGGCAGGAGGCCCCCGATCTGGTTTCCGTCACGCTGGAGGCCGGCCCGGTGCGGATGGACGTGGAGCGCCATGTGGTGACGGTCGACGGTGTGACCACGAAGCTGCCGCTGAAGGAGTTCGAGCTGCTCGAGATGTTCCTGCGCAACACCGGCCGGGTGCTCACCCGCGGTCAGCTGATCGACCGGGTCTGGGGAGCCGACTACGTCGGTGACACCAAGACGCTCGACGTACACGTGAAGCGGCTGCGGACGAAGATCGAGCCCGACCCGGCGGCACCGTCGTACCTAGTCACCGTGCGCGGACTCGGCTACAAGTTCGACCTCTAGCCCCGGTCCGTCCCGCCAGGATTCCCCCGGTCGAGCCGCCACGTCCGCGCATCCCCGCGGGCGCCACGTCCGCGCATCCCCGCGGGCGCCACGTCCGCGCATCCCCGCGGGCGCCACGTCCGCGCATCCCCGCGGGAGGACTCGACGGCCCGGCCAGGCACTAGCATGCGCTTGCGCGGATGGACGCCTCCAGGCTCGGCGTCACGACGTGCCTGGTCCCTCCCACCATCGGCCTCGGCTGGCTGTTCCTGCGCGAGGTCACACGATTGCTTGCCATCGTCGGAGGCGTCGTGTGCCTGGTGGGCGTGGCCATTGCACGCGCGCGGCCGCACAGGAGGGAACCGGCGGTTTGACACACGCACGGCAGGTGGCCGCCGCGGGCACCCGCTCAGTCCTTCTCGAGCCAGCCACGGAAGGCGTCGAGGTTCCTCGTCGACTCTCCTCGTGACCTGCGCCAGTCCCACTCCTTGCGGATCGACGTGGAGAAGCCGAGCTCGAGAATCGTGTTGAAGGAGTCGTCGGAGTAGGACAGCACCGAACCGAGGAGTCGGTCCACCTCCTGCGGTGTGACCGAGGACAGCGGCAGCCGGCCGTCGATGTAGATGTCGCCGAGGTGGTCCACGGCGAAGGCGACGCCATACATCTTCAGGTTCCGCTCGAGCATCCAGCGGTACACCCGCTCGTGGTTCTCGTCGGGATGGCGGGCGACGAACGCGTGCACCCCGAGCGCATGCGTGCCGACGTCGAAGCGGCACGGCGTCTGTAGCTTCTTCTCCCCGGGCAGCACGACGGTGAAGATGCCCTGCTCGATCTCCGTCCACTCCAGCCCCTGCTCGGTGAACACGGTACGAAGAGTCTGCGCTGCGGTCGCCTGGTCGGTCACTGGCGCAGCCCCCCGAGGTCGCGCGCGAGTTCCCGCTCCAGGTCGCCGCTGTTGCCGTCGATATCGCCGTCGACGTCCCCGCGCATCGCGGCGCTCGCATCGCGGTAGACCTCGCGCATCCGGTCCGCAGTCAGCTCCCACGAGAAGTTGGTCGCCTGCTCGACGGCTCCGGCCGCGAGCTCTGCACGCAGGACCGGCTGCTTGACGATCCGTTCGATCACTCGGGAGTAGTCGTCCGGGTCGTGCCCCTCGACGAGGACCCCGGAGACCCCATCGCGCACCACGGTGGGCAACCCACCCACGGCGGCCGCCACGACCGGCGTACCCGTGGCTTGTGCCTCGACCGCGACCAGGCCGAAGGACTCGTTGTACGACGGGACGCACACCAGCGTCGCCGCGGCGTACCAGTCGACCAGGGTTGACTGCGCCACCGGCGGGATGAACCGGACCACGTCGTCGAGGCCGAGTGAGGTGGCGAGCACGGCAAGGGACTCCGGATGCTCGAGGCCGGTGCCGGACGGGCCGCCGACGACCGGGACGACCAGGCGCGACCTCAGCTCCGGGTTGCGCGAGATCAGCGACGCGACGGCGTGCAGGAGTACGTCGGGCGCCTTCAGCGGCTGGATGCGACCGGCGAACATCAGCACGTGCGCGTCGACGGGCAGGCCCAGTCGAGCACGTGCCGCCGACTGTCCCACGGGCCGGAACACCGAGAGGTCCACCCCGGGGTGGACTACCTCGACGCGCGCCGGGTCGGCGTCGTAGAGGTTGATCAGCTGCTTGGCCTCGATGTCGGTGCTGGCGATCAGCATGTCGGCAGCCTCGACCACCTGTCCCTCCCCGATCAGCCGGGCCATCGGCTCGGGGGTGTCACCGGTCGCCAGGGCCAGGTTCTTCACCTTCGCCATCGTGTGCATGGAGTGCGCCAGGGGGACGCTCCACCGGTCACGCACCAGGGCACCGACCTGCCCCGAGAGCCAGTAGTGGCTGTGCACGAGGTCGTACCACCCCTGGTCATGCTGCGCCTCGGATCGCAGCACCTCACGCGCGAAGACGCAGAGCTGACCGGGCAGCTCACCCTTGGTGAGCCCCTCGAAGGGACCAGCGTGCACGTGGCGGACATGGACGCCGGGGAACGCCTCGACGATCGGCGGCAGGTCGGAGCTGGTCGCGCGCGTGTAGATCTCGACGGCGATGTTGGCTTCTGCCAGCCGTTTGGACAGCTCGATCACGTAGACGTTCATCCCGCCGGCGTCACCCGTGCCGGGCTGGTCCAGCGGCGAGGTGTGCAGGCTGATCATCGCGACGCGGCCGTGTGCGGGGCGCGGACCAGTCGGCTTCGTTGCAGCGTTCAAAGTGGGCAGACCTCCGAGGGGTCAACCACCGACGATTCTCCGATATTTCCTCAGGCGCGGGTGGCGAGGCTGCCATCGCGGGTCCTGGAACCCGATGACCCCGCAAGCGCACGCTCGACGTACGGCGTCAGGCGAACGGCGAGCTGCCAGAACGCGACCCCAGCCGCAAGCGACAGCAGGGTGGCCAGCAACGGGTAGCTGTCCTCCAGGTGTGGGTAGATCTGCCAGTGCGCGAGGTAGATGTAGAGGGACGCGCCCGCCAGCACACCGGAGAGCCGCGCCAACGGCGACGGCACCCGCACGGCGCGGACCCAGACCAGCATCAGCATCCCCGCGATGACCACGCAATCGCGGAACAGGTCGTCGAAGAACCCCGGCACAGTGAGTACGACGGTCGCGGAGACCAGCCCGCGCTGCCATGACGTGGACGCTTTCACGGTGGCCCAACCGAGCGCGAAGAGCCAGAAGATCACGTTGGCCCGATGGATCACGTCGCCACCGAACACCGTGACCACGTCGTACCTGGTGAGCAGTCCGAGCGCCGCCAGAGTCATCGGCAGCCAGAACGACCACCGGCGCTCGAGCCGGTCCACGAACGGCACGAGCATCAGCAAGGTCAGGGCCACCAGCGTGTAGACCAAGGCCTCGATGAACCAGTAGTGCCACTGCGTGGTCCACTCCCGCGGGCCGAGCACGCCGTTGAGCAGGAAGATGTTGTGCCAGGTGTATTTCGTTGAGAACGCAGTGGCGAGCGCGATCCAGACGACAGAGGGGACCACGATCCGCGCGATGCTTGTGCTCAGGCGCCGGACGCGCTCACGGCGTGGGGCCGGCGTCAGGTGGAACCGGCCGAAGTTGAAGCCGGCCACCGCAAGCAGCACGTGCGCACCGCCCATCACCATGAACAGGTTCGCGTGCGAGCCGATGATGAGCACGATCGCCACGGCCCGCAGCAAGACGTTGGTCTCCAGGGACCGGAGCACGTTTAGACGGCGGCGTGAGACGGGCGCCAACGAGCCGATCGGGGTCACATGCCAGTTCGGCGGCAGGTGACCCAGCACCTCCTCGATCCGGATCGACATCTCCACGTAGGACAGCGAGTCGCCTTCCAGCGACACGAACGAGTCGCCCTCTGTGACGTGTGGACGCCGGAGCACCTCGGCGTACAACTCCCGCAGCCGGTCCGTCGCCCGAGTTTCCCCAAGGTATGTCGCTGAACCTGCACTTCCCACGACGAGTTCACCGTGGGAAGTGCAGGTTGGCCGACATACCTTGGGGAAACTGGGGCCCGCGCCATCGGCGAGCGACGAGATCGAGCGGTAGTCCGGTTTCCCCGAGGGCAGCCGCGGGATCTCCGGCACGGGGCAGACCCGCACCGCGCCGTACGGCAGCCCGAGGTGCTCCTTGGCCAGACCGCGCACGACCTCGACGTCGACCGGTTTCCCCTGCGAGGAGACGGCGACCACGAGCCTGCCCTCGCCGTCGGCGCAGAACGCGGTCACGCCGGAAGCCGCGAAGACGGACTCCGTCTGGTCGAGGTCGATGCGTAGTCCGAGAATCTTTGCGAAACGGCTCCGGCGGCCGACGATCTCGTACAACCCCTCGGGAGTACGACGGGCAACATCACCGGTCCGCAGGGAGGTGACCTCTCGTCCCCGCCCAAGATCGGCAGGTGAACAGGCGTAGCCGAGCATGACGTTGGCCCCGGAGTAGACGAGCTCACCCACCTCGGAACCCGCATCGGAGGCCCTCGACCCGGATACCCGCGTCAGCGGCATCTCCGGCAGCTCCTCGAGGGTGAACGACCCGCCGGGGATCGCCACCCCGATCGAGGACGGCGAGCTCACCGCGAGATCGGGGGGCAGGTAGGCCATCCGCGCAGTCGCCTCGGTCTGCCCGTACATCACGAAAAGGTCCCACCCGCGCCGCCGTCCGAGCTCGGCGTAGCGCAAGACGGTCGCGGGTGGCAGCCGGCCTCCGGCCTGGGTGACGTAGCGCAGAGACGGCAGGTCCATGGACTCGAAACCCACCCGGTCCAGAAGCTCGAACATGTAAGGAACCGCCGCGAACGTCGTCGCGCCGTGCGCACGAAACTGGTCCCAGAAACACTCGTCGACGACAGAGTGCGAGGTCAGCAGCAGCGAGGCTCCCACCATCAGGTGGCTGTTGATCACCGAGAGGCCGTAGCAGTAGTGCATCGGCAACGTGGTCGCGGCGACATCGGTGGGCCGGATCCCGAGGTAGGTAGCGATCGAAGCGGCGTTTGCCTCGATGTTCTCAGCGCTGAGCCGCACCAGCTTCGGTGAGCCGGTCGAGCCCGAGGTGGAAAGCAGCAGTGCCAAGGACGGGTGCAGATCGTGCGCGGTGCCGACCCGACGGGAGACCAGTTCGCCGGAGGAGAAGACCACGTCGGGGTCGTACGTCGCCTCTACCGCGGCGAGGTTTCGCGGGTTGTCGCCGGGGACCAGGATCACGGGATGCCCCGCTGACAGCGCGGCCAGATAGGTGACGATCGGCTCGATCTCGTTTGTCCCCGCGACCAGGAGCAGCCTGTGCGTAGTGCCCAGCTCGGCCTCCCTGGCAGCGATCCGGGAGGCCAGCTCGGCGTAGGTCACCACCTCGTCGCCCGCGAGGAACGCCGCCCGGTCCCCGAAGGAGGCGATCCGGGCGACGAAGGGCACCGACGAGACGTCGGGCGGCGGAGGTCGCAGCGGACGTAGCACAGCTGCAGGATATTAGGTAAGCCTTACCTGTGCAACAGGTGTCTCATCCCTAAGCGGAGCCGCGGACCTAAGTGGCGTCGCGGACCTCGCCGACCATCTCCTCGAGCACGTCCTCCAGTGCGGCCAGGCCGACCACCGCATCCGACTCCGCATCCGACTCCGCATCCGACGCCGAATCCGACTCCGGGCGTACGACGCGCGCCAGGTGCGCGCCCTTGCGTTGCATGGTGCTCAGCGCTTCACGCAGGGAGTCCTCGGTCCGCACCGAGGCGAGAGGTCGCACGAGCTTTGCGTCGAAGGGCTCATCGCGGCCCTGGCCGGTGACCGACAAGACGTCCTTCATGTGCAGGTACCCCGCGATCTCCTCGCCGTCATCGAGCACGGGGAAGCGCGAGAAACCGGTTTCCGCGCACAGTCGCTCGGGCTCGGCCACGGTCCGTTCCCGGTCCACGGTGACCATCTGGTCGAGCGGGATCACCACGTCGGCGACCCGCTGCTCGTCGAACGCGAGAGCACCGGTGAGCAGCGCCTGGTGCCCCTCGCCGAGCAGCCCCTCACGGCGTGACTCGGCGATGAGCCCGGCCACCTCCTCGTGGTTGAACGCGGAGGTCACCTCGTCCTTGGGCTCGACCCGCAGCATGCGTAGGACCACGTTCGCGGCCATGTTGAGCAACCAGATCACCGGACGCAGCACCCAGACCACGGCGTACAGCAACGGCCCCAGCAACAACGCGGAACGCTCCGGGCCGGCCAGCGCGATGTTCTTGGGGACCATCTCACCGAGGACCATGTGCAAGAAGACCACCACGGCCAGGGCGAGGACCAGGGCGATCGGGTGCAGCAGCCCGTCCGGGACGCCGAGCGCACGGAACGGTCCTTCGAGCAGGTGTGCCACCGTGGGTTCGCCGACGGCACCGAGCCCGAGGGAGCACACGGTGATGCCCAGCTGCGCGCCGGCCATCATCAACGAGACGTTCTCCATCGCTCGCAGGGTGAGTCGGGCCATCCGGGAGCCCGAGGCGGCGCTTGGCTCGATCTGGGTACGACGGGCCGAGATCAACGCGAACTCCGCGCCGACGAAGAAGGCGTTGCCGGCCAGCAGGGCGAGCGCCAGCATGATCCCGTTCAGGTCACCCACCGTCATCACCGTCCTCCGGGGCGGACGGGGCTTCCGGGGCGGTCGGCACTCGCACCAGGCGGAGCCGGTCGACACGTCTTCCGTCCAGCCTGGTCACGGTGAGCGTGACCTCGGCCGGAGGCATCACGCCGCCACTGTCAGCGTTCGCCGCGTCCAGGACAGCGAGAGTGACCGAGTCATCGACCGCAGGGAGCCGGTCGAGGCGCTCGGTCAGCAGGCCACCCAACGTCTCGGACTGCTCGGCCTCGGGCAGCTGGAGGCCCACCACGCCTGACACCTCGTCGGGCCGGAGCAGACCGGACAGGATCCAGGAGCCGTCATCGGCGCGGCGGTGCCCGCGAACGTGGGGATCCTGCTCGTCGTCGATCTCACCGACGATCTCCTCCACCAGGTCCTCGAACGTGACGATGCCCGCTGTCCCGCCGTACTCGTCGATCACCACTGCCATCTGCAGCCCCGGTTCACGCAGCACCCCCAGCAGCGTCTGGAGCTCCATGGTGTCCGGGACCTGCGCGACCGGGACCATCACCTCACGGATCGGCTGTCGAGGCCGATCCTCGACTGGTACGCCCAGCGCATGCTTGAAGTGCACGAAACCGAGCAGGTCGTCGAAGTCCACGCCCATGATCGGGAACCGGGCGTGCCCGGTCTCAGCGGCAGTGGTCAGCGCGACCGACACCGGCTCGTCGGCGGACAGGAACCGGACCCGCGGACGCGGCGTCATCACGTCTGCCGCGGTCTGTCCGACCAGGCCGATCGAGCGGCTCACGAACTGCGCGGTCGAGGCATCCAGGGTGCCCTCCTGACCGGATCGGCGCACCAGCGAGGAGAGCTCCTGTGGGCTGCGCGCAGAGGCGAGCTCCTCGGTGGGTTCGATGCCGAACAGGTGCAGGATCTTGTTCGCGCTGCCGTTGAGGAACCGGATCAGGAGGCTGGTCCAGGCGACGAACACCCTGTGCGGTCCGGCGATGACGCGTCCCATCCGGAGCGGCTCGGCGATCGCCCAGTTCTTGGGCACCAGCTCCCCGAACACCATCTGCGCGAAGGTCGCGATGACCAGCGCGAGCGCGACGGACACAGCGGTAACGCTGGTCTGACCCAACCCGGTGAGACCCAGCGGGCCCCGCAGGATGGTGGCCAGCGACGGTTCGGCGATGAAGCCGACCACCAGACTGGTCACGGTGATGCCGAGCTGCGCACCCGACAGCTGGGTGGACAGTGACATGAGCGCCTTCAGCAGGCCCGCCGCCCGTTTGTCACCGGCCTCGGCGTGGCGTTCGACCGTGGCCCGGTCCACGGTGATGAACGCGAACTCGGCCAGCACGAAGAGTCCGTTGGCCGCGATCAGCGCGACGACTGCCCCCAACAGGAGCCACTCGGTCATGCCACGCTCCGCTCTGCAACCACTTGGGCAAACACTTGGGCAAACACTTGGGCAACCACTTGGGCAACCACCCGGGCAACCACCGGCGTCTGGGCTCGGCCGGGTTGGTGCGGTTCCGGCATGCTGGACATCTCGGTGAGCCTAACGTCCGAGACGAAGTCCCGGTCGCCACGCCGGTTGCCGCGGACCGGTGCGGCGACTGGCTGGAGCCGGTGGGAGAATTCGGGGATGGCAGACACGAAGGCCGTCGTGACCGGCGCAAGCAGCGGGATCGGCGCCGCCACCGCACGCACACTCGCAGCCGCGGGCTACCACGTCATCTGCACCGCCCGCCGTACTCACCGCATCCAAGCGCTCGCCGACGAGATCGGGGGTACGGCGGTCCGCTGCGACGTCACCGTGACCGAAGAGGTCGACGACCTACGCCGGTTCGTCGGTGACCGGCTCGACGTACTCGTCAACAGCGCCGGCGGTGCCTTCGGCTCGGGCGAGGTCGCGAAGGCCGACCCCGAGGACTGGCGCAAGATGTACGACGTCAACGTGATCGGCCTGCTCAACGTGACCAAGGCTCTCCTCCCCGCGCTGATCGCCACCGGGGACGCGGTGATCGTCAACGTCGGGTCCACCGCGGGGCGGATCGCCTACGAGGGCGGGGCGGGTTACACCGCGGCCAAGCACGGCACCAAGGTCGTCACCGAGACGCTGCGCCTCGAGCTGTGCGGCGAACCCGTCCGGATCACCGAGATCGCCCCCGGCATGGTGCGCACCGACGAGTTCGCCCTGGTCCGCTTCGACGGTGACTCAGAGAAGGCGGACGCGGTGTACGCGGGGGTGGCCGAACCGCTCGTGGCCGAGGACATCGCGGACGCGATCGGCTGGGTCGTCACCCGCCCGTCCCACGTGAACGTCGACGAGCTGGTGATCCGCCCCCGCGCGCAGGCCGCCCAGCACAAGGTGCACCGCGTCTTCGACTAGCCCTCCCACCGCCTCGTCCCGGGACCAGCCCGGCGGCTGACTTGGTTCGAACTGCACCGATCCAGGCGAGCGGAAGGTGCAGTTGGAACCAAGTGGTCACGAGCGCGGCCTTGACGCGAGAATCCCCTGTGGACAGCCCGCTTCTGCCGGTGATTGTCCGGCAGGCTGGGGGGCATGCGGCGACGACACAAGTGGGACCCTGTCTGCGGCCCACCCAGGGGTCTGGTTGCGCCGGTTCCCATCGACCCCAGCGGGACATCCGGCCCCACCCGCGGCCAGGCGCGGGGCCGCAAGTGGCGTGAGAGCACGCACATGCTGTACGTACCGTCCTTTGTTGACGCCACCGTGCCCGAGCAACGCATCATCGAGAAGTCCATGCTGCTGGGATCCGACGGAGCCGTGACCGGTTGGGCCGCGTGCCGTCAACATGGCGCGAACTTCTTCGACGGCCGACAGGGTGACCGAGATTCCCGTCCCGCTCTGCGTGGGGGAGATTCGCCATCCTCGACAGCGACCTGGAGCCACGTTCCTGCGCGACCGCCTAGATCCAACCGAGGTCGTGGTGCTCAACGGCGTGCGCTGCGCGCGCGAACACCGAGCTCTCTTCGATACAACGCGCACTGCGCCGGACCTCAGGGAAGCCGTGGTCGCGATGGAGATGATGGCGGCCGCACTCCTCACCTCCCTGCGGAGGATGCGCGGGTACGTCGACACCTGCGCCGGCTGGAACGGCGTACCCCTGGTAAGGCATGCGCTCGACCTGTCCGGTGAACGCAGCAAGTCGCCCAACGAGACGCGGATGCGCCTGATCTGGGAGCTAGACGCCGGCTATCCCGCACCGCTGGTCAACCGGGCGGTTTGGGATCTTCAAGGACGGTTGCTCGGCTTCGCGGACCTGTTGGACCCGGTGGCGGTGTCGTGGGCGAGTTCGACGGCGCCGACCATCGTGCGGCTACCCGCCATAGCCGCGATGTCGACCGCGAAGCCGGCTTTCGCAATCACGACCTCGAGTTCTTCCGCGTCACCGGGCCCGACATTCCCATCACGTCACGCGTCGTTAACCGGATGGTGTCGACGCGTGAACGCGCGAAGTGGCTGGGCGAAGGCATCCGGACCTGGACGATCAGGCCACCGCGGGGGTCAGGGCCAGAAGAGACGCTCGACGAGTACCTCGATGAGCGGGACTGGAAGCGGACTCTCTACGAGCAGTATGAGCGCGAGGGCAACCCCGGCATCCACGAACTGATGAACATGTGACCCCACGGCAACCCGCAACTTGGCCTGGTTGGCCCGGCCGACCCTCACTTGGTTCGAACTGCACCCTAACCACGCGCAGAACGTGCAGTTGGAACCAACTGAGCGAACTACCACGTTGCAGGCGCGACGATTCGGCCGGTTCGGTCCGCGCCGATAGACTGAAATCGCCCTCCCTATCCTGATTCGTAGGCAAACAGGCAGGTCTCCAACCGAAAGCGAAAACGGCACTCCCATGTCCGACATCACCGGCCACACCGCATCCGCCGCCCCGACAACACCTCCCGCCCCCGACGGATCTCCCGGCCAGACAACACCTCGCGGCCCCAACGGCCCCCGCAAGATGCGCAAGGACCTGCGCAACGTCGCCATCGTGGCGCACGTCGACCACGGCAAGACCACGCTCGTGGACGCGATGCTGCACCAGTCCGGTTCGTTCGGTGCGCACCAGCACGTCGACGTGCGGGCGATGGACTCCGGTGAGCTCGAACGTGAGAAGGGCATCACGATTCTCGCGAAGAACACCGCGGTGCACTACAAGGGCCCGGCCGCCGACGGCCACGACATGGTGATCAACATCATCGACACCCCGGGCCACGCCGACTTCGGTGGCGAGGTGGAACGCGGCCTGTCCATGGTGGACGGGATCGTCCTGCTCGTGGACGCATCCGAGGGGCCTCTGCCGCAGACGCGGTTCGTGCTGCGCAAGGCGCTGAACAGGGACATGCCCGTCGTACTCGTCGTCAACAAGGTCGACCGCCCCGACGCCCGCATCGACGAGGTCGTCGAGGAGACCTACGAGCTGTTCATGGACCTGCTCGACGACTCGCACAGCCAGGACGCGCTCGACTTCCCCGTCGTCTACGCGTCCGCCAAGGCCGGTCGCGCGTCGGTCAACCAGCCCGAGAACGGCGGCATGCCCGACGGGGCGGACCTCGAGAGCCTCTTTCGGACGATCATCGAGACGATCCCCGCTCCCCTCTACACCGAAGGCGCCCCTCTCCAGGCGCACGTCACCAACCTCGACGCCTCCCCGTTCCTGGGTCGCCTCGCGCTGATCAGGGTCCACGAGGGCACCCTGAAGAAGGGTTCCACCGTCGCCTGGATGAGACGCAACGGGGCGAAGCAGAACGTGAAGATCACCGAGCTGCTGATCACCGAGGCGCTCGAGCGCAAGCCCGGCGAGTCGGCCGGACCAGGTGACATCGTCGCCATCGCCGGCATCCCCGAGATCATGATCGGCGAGACGCTGGCCGACGCCGAGAACCCGGTCGCGCTGCCCCTGATCACCGTCGACGAGCCGGCGATCTCGATGACGATCGGCACGAACAGCTCGCCGCTGTCCGGGCGGGTCAAGGGCTCGAAGGTCACCGCGCGACTAGTCAAGGAGCGGCTGGACAAAGAGCTCGTCGGGAACGTCTCGATCAAGGTCGAGACCACCGAACGCCCCGACACCTGGGAGGTTCAGGGCCGTGGTGAGCTCGCGCTGGCGATCCTGGTCGAGCAGATGCGTCGCGAGGGCTACGAGCTGACCGTCGGCAAGCCGCAGGTGGTGACCCGCGAGGTCAACGGCAAGCGCCACGAACCCGTGGAGCGGCTGACCATCGACGCGCCGGAGGAGTACCTCGGCGCGATCACCCAGCTGCTCGCCGTCCGCAAGGGCCGGATGGCGCAGATGACCAACCACGGGACCGGTTGGGTGCGGATGGAGTTCCTGGTGCCCGCCCGCGGACTGATCGGGTTCCGCACCGAGTTCCTCACCGACACCCGCGGCACCGGCATCGCGCACCACGTGTTCGAGGGCTACGAGCCCTGGTTCGGTGAGCTGCGCACGCGAGGTTCAGGGTCCCTGGTCGCGGACCGGACCGGCGCCGCGACCGGCTACGCGATGACCAACCTCCAGGAGCGCGGAACGCTGTTCGTGGAGCCGACGACCGAGGTCTACGAGGGCATGATCGTCGGTGAGAACTCGCGCGCGGACGACATGGACGTGAACATCACCAAGGAGAAGCAGCAGACCAACGTGCGGGCGTCCAGCTCGGACAACTTCGAGAAGCTGGTGCCGCCCCGGAGGCTGTCGCTGGAGCAGTCCCTGGAGTTCTGTCGCGAGGACGAGTGTGTCGAGGTCACCCCCGAGGCCATCCGCATCCGCAAGGTGGTCCTCGACCAGACCGTCCGTGGTCGCGAGGCATCCCGCGCCCGCAAGCGCTGAGGCGAGGGCCGCCCACCGGCAACCGCCGACGTACCAAATCCGACCAGACGTACGTCGAGGCGCGGACAACCACTTGAACGGGCACTTGCCGGAGGAGCTCACCTGTCCCAGGCGGGGAGCGGGGCATCTTGTGCGTCGAGTGCCCGTCCAAGTGGTTGTTTGCTCAACCTGATCCCGATACCAATGAAGGTGATCGCTGGACACGGCAGGAGTGAAGCGACTAGCTGAACCCGACCCACACCACCACGAGACCACCGAGCGCGATCAGCCAGCTCGCGAAGCTGCCGACGAGGAAGTACTCCGTCACGTCGGTGGGTCCCTCTGCCTGAACGCCCCGCTGCAGCTCGGGGAACCGAAGGAGCCCTTTTGCGGCGACGACCACCGCCGCCGCTGTGAGCTCGCCGGCCATGCCGAAGCCGAGAATGAACAGCCGCTCCATGGGCCCGAGCAGGCGACCGCCCTTAAGCCGCTTCTCGTTGGTCTCGGCGGGCACGCCCACCGCATCCAGGATCAGCCGAACGACCACGTTGGCCGACGACAGCTGGAACAACACGACTCCGCCCACCAACAGCATCTGCGCCGGGGAGACGTCGGCGAGCAACGACCCACCGAGTGAGCTCGGCATCTCCGACCAGTTGTCCAACACTCCCCCGCCGACCACGGTGATCACCAGGCCGGCGATGAGAGCGGCCAGCGCAGCCGCACGATAGACAGGGGAACCGTGCTGAAGCGCAGCCGAGGATGCCAGGATCCAGACGACGAAGGTTACCGCCCAGCAAAGACCGAGACCTGCCCACTCGCTGCCGTCCATCCCCGTCAGAAGCCCGAGCAACCAGAGCAGGGACAGTCCGGTCCCGCAGATCAAGGCCCGTCTCATCCCGCTGGTCGTGTCCCTCGCCGCGCGCAACAGGTCGCACGCCCCGACCACGAACAACCACGCGCCCACGGCAACCACGGCTACTCCTCTCGACCGAAGGTGACCTGGGCATCCCGGATCGCCCCGACTCCCCGGGCGAACTGTTGTGAGACGGCCGACTTCGAGATCCCCTCGATCTCGGCAATCTGTTGCTGGGTCTGCCCCAGCAACGCCATTCGTAGCATCCGCCGACCCCGGTCGCTGAGCCTGTCGATCAGCTGGTCGCGACACAGCAGGTACGCGTTCGTAGGACCGGCACCCTCTCCGACGTACCAAGTTCGACCAGACGTACGACGGGGTGCGGACAACGTCTCTAGGGCCTCGCGGGCCGACCACCAACCGGGACCGTCCTGGAGCAGAGGACGGCGCGACCCGTCGTGGACCGTGATCTCGCCCAGACCTACCCCACATCGCACGTCGATCAGCGGGAGCAAAGCCAACCGCACCAGCAGGCCGCACAGCAGCGCTTCCGACAGGGTGTCGAAGGCCCCCTGGAACTCGTCTCCAACCGTCGGCTCCATCGGCTGCCGCGGTGTGATCAGGCGGTTCACCTCTGCGAGCTCGAGGCCGAGCGAGCTCTGCGCGCGCGGTCGGTCCGGCAGTCGACGCGACCCGACGACATCTCCGATGAGGGTGAACAACACTAAAGCCATGGTCCATACTATACCTGAACTTACCCAATATTAAGTTATACTCTTAACTGCGCGGTCGAGTTGCCAGGATGTGGTTCGCCCGGATGTCTCCGAACGACCGGACGCGAAGTGCCCGTGATATTCTCGTTGGTATACCATATTTCGTTGGGCGGGAGAGCACATGCTCGCGGTGTCAGCGAGGAACGTGGCCGCATGGGCGGGCCACCTTGGCCTCGCGCCCTCCGACCTGGATCCCGAGGCCCTGCGCCACAGTCTGACGCGCGGCACCATCCCCGGGGTGCTGGCCACTGCGGCGACTCGCCACCCGTCCGCGGTCCTGAGCATCGAAGACCAGTCACTTTCGCATGCCGAGCTCTATGCCCTCGCCGCGCGGCATGCGGCGGTCCTGGCGAACCGCGGAGTCTCGCGAGGTTCACGGGTGGTCATCAGCGCCGGGAGCTCGCTGCGTCTGGTCGTGAGCTATCTGGCCACCCTCCATCTCGGCGCGGTCGCGGTCCTGGTCAATCCCGCCTACTCCACAGCCGAGCTGCACGCCGTGATCGATCGCTCTGCGCCCGCCCTGATCATCCTCGATGACGACCCGAAGCAGACCGGCCCCGACCTGGAGCAGAGCCACCCCGACCCGAGTGACCCCGGTCGAGCCGCCGGGGTGCCGGTCCTGGGCATGGGTGACCTCGCCGACGAGGCGCTGCGAGCAGACGCGCACCCCCCGCCCGACCTGGGTTCCGAGGACCTCGCGCTGCTCGCGTTCACGTCCGGCACGACCGGGTCGCCTAAGGCGGTGCCTCTGACGCACGGCCAGCTACTCGCCTCGATCCGGTCGGCGATGTGGGCCTGGCGTTGGGACCGCACCGACACCCTCGTGCACGCACTGCCCCTGTTCCACCAGCACGGTCTCAGCGGGGTCCACGCGAGCCTGCTCGCCGGCTCGAACGCCACCATCCTGAGCACCTTCGACCCGGCCGAGCTGCTCACCATCATCGTGCGGGAGGGGGCCACCGTGCTGTTCGGGATTCCGAGTATCCACCAGCGACTCGTCGCCCTCGATCCCGCACAGCTCGCTGCGCTGAGCGGCCTGCGCCTGATCACGTCCGGATCCGCGCCCCTGTCTGCCGCGCTGGCCGAGAAGTTCCACCAGAAGGCGGGTGTGCAGCCACTCGAGAGGTACGGCCTCACCGAGACCGGGTTGAACGTCTCGAACCCCTACGAGGGCGAACGGGTGGCCGGCACCGTGGGCTACCCGCTGCCCGGGACCGAGGTGGCGCTCACTAGCCCGGAGGGCGAGGAGGTCGGAACCGAGAACGAGGGCGAGATCGTGCTGCGCGGCCCGCAGGTTTTCGACGGCTACCTCGAAGACCCGGAAGCGACAGCGGCCGCGTTCTGGCCCGGTGGCTGGTTCCGCACCGGCGACCTCGGTCGTTGGGACGCGCAGGGCCGGCTTGTCATCACCGGCCGCCTCAAGGACCTGATCATCACCGGTGGCATGAACGTCGCACCGCAGGAGGTCGAGGAGGTCGTCGAGCGCTTCCCGGCCGTGCGCGAGGCCGCCGTGGCCGGTCTGCCGAGCGAGCGTTGGGGTGAAGAGGTCGCGGTGTGGGTGGTGGCCGAGGACGGCGTCGGGGTACCCGCCGCCGAGGTGATCGCCCACTGCCGCGGGAACTTGGCCGCCTACAAGTGCCCCAAGCAGGTGTTCTACGTCGATTCCCTGCCCCGCAACGCGATGGGCAAGATCAGCCGGAGCGAGCTCGCCGGGTTGAGCCGCCGATGAGTACGCCGCCCGACACCGAGGAGCGAAACCGGTACGCCTCGGGGATGCGTCGCGGGCTCGACGTGGCCGCAGACCTCGCCGATGAGGAGCCAGGACAACCCGGATGGCCGCAGCACGAACCGTCGTTCGGCCCCCCAGAAACTCGTCCAGTGTGGGCACGACGCCCGACTCGGTCGGTGGCGGACGCACTCGGAGCAGGCTGGCTGGTCACGCGCGAACCACCAGGCAGTACGACGGGCGCACACACCACCCAGGCAGGGCCGCTGGCCGGGCTGAGCGTCGCGGTCAAGGACATCATCGACGTGGCAGGGCTGCCCACCCGCAACGGGACACCCGGCGCACTGTGGCGTGAGCCGACCGAGTCCGCCAAGGCGTGGCATCGGCTAGCGGAGGCAGGCGCGCAGTGCATCGGGAAGGCCGCCACCCACGAGATGGCATGGGGCGTCACGACGCCGCAGATCGCCCACCCGACGCACCCCGACCACATCACCGGAGGCTCCTCGGGAGGCTCAGCGGCGTGTGTCGCCGCCGGGGTCTCACACGCCGGACTCGGGACGGACACCAACGGCTCGGTGCGGATCCCCGCTGCGCTGTGCGGGATCGTCGGGTTTCGCCCCACGACCGGATCGACCGAACTGACCGGGGTCACCCCGCTTGCCCCGGAGCAGGACGTGGTCGGGCCGATGACGGCCGACGTGAGCACCTGCGCCGCCATGCTGGAGGTGCTGCTCGATCGTTCCCTGAGACGGGTTCCGGACCACGTGGAAACCCTGTCGGGTCTGCGGATCGGCGTACTGACACGCACCGGTCGCCTCGACCCGGCAGTTGCGGAGGCATACCTCGACACACTCACAGCTCTCGAACGCGAGGGCGCCGAGATCATCTCGTGCGACACACCGCTGCCCGGTCTGTCGGACCACATCTCGCTGGTGGCGATGCTGATCTCTTCGGCCGCTCTCCACGCCGCAGCTGTGCACGCCGACCCCACCAGCTTCGGTGACCGGGCGCGGGCGCCGCTGACCGTCGGGGAGGATCTGACCCCCGCCGACGCCTCGGCGGTCGACCAGGCCCGGGACACGCTCACCGTCCGCACTGCACGACTGTTCAGCGATGAGCGTCTCGACGCCTTCCTCACACCGACCACCCCCTGCCCAGCCCCGCTGCGAGGCGCTGACACAGTCCAGATCGCCGACAAGGAATACTCAGTCTCCGACGCACTCACCCGGTTCATGGCGTGGGCCCCGGTCACTGGCATGCCTGCGGTCAGCGTGCCGGTGCCGGTCCGCGGGCTGCCCGTCGGGATGCAGGTGATGGCACCCGCACACCGCGACGACACCTGCATCCGGGTAGCCCTATCCATCGAACAACTCACCTGAACAACTCACAGGGAGGAAGCCGCTATGAGCTCCACCATCGACCCGCTCGACTTCGTTGACATCCGCGCGCTGCTGTCCGACGAGGAGCGTGCGATCACCGACACGGTCCGCGACTACGTCAACCAGAACATCGTGGACGAGGTCGGCACCTGGTTCGAGAACGCAGAGTTCCCTGCCCGCGAGATCGCCCCGCAGCTCGGCAAGATCGGGTTGCTCGGCATGCACCTGGAGGGCTACGGGTGCGCGGGCACCAGCGCCGTCTCCTACGGGCTGGCGTGTCTCGAGCTGGAGGCCGGCGACTCGGGACTGCGCTCCTTCGTCTCGGTCCAGGGTTCCCTGGCGATGTTCCCGATCCGCGCCTACGGATCGGATGAACAGCGTGAGCAGTGGCTGCCGCAGATGGCAGCAGGGACAGCTATCGGGTGCTTCGGCCTCACCGAGCCCGACAGCGGCTCGGACCCGGGCAGCATGCGCACTCGTGCCCACCGCGACGGGGACGACTGGGTCCTGAACGGGAGCAAGACCTGGATCACGAACGGGTCGATCGCCGATGTCGCCGTCGTCTGGGCGGTCACCGACGAGGGCGTGCGCGGGTTCGTCGTGCCCTCGGGCACTCCGGGGTTCGCGCAGAACAAGATCTCGCAGAAGATGTCGCTGCGTGCCTCCGACACCGGTGAGCTGGTGCTCGACGACGTACGCCTCCCGGCGGACGCCGTGCTCCCTGGCGTGACGGGTCTGAAGGGGCCGCTGTCGTGCCTGAGCGAGGCGCGGTTCGGCATCCTGTTCGGGGCGCTGGGCGCGGCCCGTGCCAGCTATGCGGCGGCCCGGTCGTACTCGCTGGAGCGCGAGCAGTTCGGCCAGCCGCTGGCCGGTTTCCAGCTCACCCAGGCCAAGTTCGCCGACATGGTCTCGCGACTGAGCCAGGGCACGCTGCTCGCGCTGCACCTGGGACGGATGAAGGACGAGGGTCGGCTCACGCCCGAGCACGTCAGTCTCGGCAAGATGAGCAATGTGCGTACGGCGGTCGACATCTGCCGGTCCGCGCGCACCGTGCTCGGCGCCAACGGGATCAGTCTGGAGTACCCCGTGATCCGGCACATGAACAACCTGGAGTCGGTGCTGACCTACGAGGGGACCGAGGAGATCCACGCCCTGGTCATCGGCAAGACCGTGACCGGCATCGACGCGTTCCGCTGAGTCCGCCCCAGGGAAGTCGAAAGAGGAAAGTCGAAAAGAGCGGCCATTGACTGCAGCGCCGTTCTCGTGTCTGATGGATGAGATTTGATATACCAAACGCAGGATCAGGAAGGGATCACTTCGATGGACAACCCAAAGGCGCTCTGGCTGGCGCCGATCCTGGCGCTCATTGCGCTGAGCTTCCTCCTGCCGTACACCCTGTTCACCGACGTCGACGCGTGGTACGGCAGCCTGCTGTTCTGGACTGTTTCCACCGCCATCGTGATCGCCATCAACGCGGTCGTCAGCTCGGCGTGGAGGGACTGACCCATGGATGCATCGTGGATCTGGTGGGGCGTCGCGATCTACGTCGTGTTCGCGACGCTGACCGCATACCTGTCCCGCGAAGGCAAACAGCTCAGCATGTCCGGGTACTTCCTGGGCAACCGTCAAATGGGCGGGTTCGTCTCAGCGATGAGCTACAGCGCGACCACCTACAGCGCGTTCATGCTGATCGGTCTCGCGGGCCTGACCTACTCCGGTGGGATCGGCGCCCTCGGCTTCGAGCTGATCTACCTGGCCGGCGTGACCCTGGTGCTGATCTTCGGCCCCCGGTTCTGGCTGGTGGGCAAGCACTACGGGTACGTCACACCCTCGGAGATGCTCGGTGACCGCTATCAGAACAAGACCGTCGCGGTCGTCAGCGCGCTGTGCAGCGTCGTGTTCCTGATCCCGTACGCCGCCGTGCAGCTCGCCGGCGTCGGCTACCTGATGAGCGGCATGACCGACGGCGCCATCGGCTTCACCTCGGGGACGGTGCTCGCAACCATCCTCGCGATTGTGTTCTCCCTGGTCGCCGGCCTGCGCTCAGTCGCGTGGACCGACTCGCTGCAGGCCATCGTGATGATCATCAGCGCGACCCTGGTTGTTCTTTTCGTCGTCAACGAGCTCGGTGGCATCGGGTCCTTCTTCGATACGATCCAAAGCGACCACCCCGGGACGCTCAGCGTCCCCGGCACCGGGTTCTTCACGTTCAGCACCTTCCTCGGGCTGACGTTGCCTTGGATCTTCTTCAGCATCTCCAACCCCCAGGTGAGCCAGCGACTGTTCACCCCCGCGTCCATGAAGGACCTGCGCCGGATGCTGCTGGGCTTCATGGTCTTCGGCTTCATCTACACCTTGGTGTCGGTGACCTGGGGCCTGGCAGCACTGATCCAGTTCCCCGACCTGGAGACCGGTGACCTGGCGACCCCGATGCTGCTGTCCTCGGATCTGGTTCCCACGGTGCTCGGCATCATCGTGATGATCGGCATCATCGCTGCCGCGGTGTCCACGATCGACTCGATCATGCTGACGCTGTCCTCGATGCTCACCCGAGACGTGGTCCTGGTCGCGAAGCCTGACACGACCGAGGCGCAACAACTGGTCGTCGGGAAGCTGATCCTCCCGGTGATCGCCGTGATGGCCTACCTGTTCGCGCAGTTGGAGCTGAACCTGATCGCGGTGCTCTCGGTCTCCGCCTCGGCCGGCTTGCTCGTCGTGGTCCCGCCGATCATCGGCGCCTTCTTCTGGAAGAGAGGGACAGCGGCCGGAGCGATCTCCAGCATCGTGGTGAGTGGGCTGCTCGTGTTCTACCTCCAGTTCACCTCCTCACTGCCACTCGGACAGGGCAGCGGCGTGTGGGGACTTCTCGTGTCCGTCACGCTCTTCGTCGGGGTCAGCCTTGCCACGGAGGCTCCGGAGGCCAAGGCGACCGAGTTCCTCGGCCACGTCAAAGGGAAGCTGAAGGAGCACCGGGCGGTCTGAGCCTGCTCTCGCGAAACCTCGGCGGCGCTCGAGCGCGACAGTCCGGCCCGGCCCGGGAACCTACGGCCCTCGTGTCTCATCTGTGGGTCAGGGTCTGCCGGGAACCTACTTGTGCGGGATCTCCGACTCGAGATGGGCGGTGCCGATGATGTGACGCTGGGTGATCTCCGCCGCGCGCTCGGCGTCCCGGTCGGCGAGCGCGTCGACGAGAGCGGTGTGCTGGCGCACAGACTCGGCATGGCCTCGGGTGACCTTCGGTCCGTCCGGCATCGCCTGCCAGAGCAGGCGCATCATCGACAACAGCATCGGCGATGCCGCAGAGGTGTAGATCGTGAAGTGGAACTCACGGTTGAGTACGCCGTACCGGCTCTCACCTTCTTTCAGCTCGCTCATCTCGTCGTTGAGGCGACGCAGCGTCGACAGCTGCTCCTCAGTGATCGCCCGCGCGGCGAGCCGCGCTCCCAGCGGTTCGAGTGCCGCACGGATCTGGGAGTTGTCCTCGACCAGACCGTTGCGCGACTGGGCCACGGTGGCACCGCGATGCGGGTCGTTGACCACCAGGCCCTCCGACTCCAGGCGGCGCAGCGCCTCGCGGACGGGGGTCTGGCTCACCCCGAAGCGGGCGGCCAGATCACGCTGGCGCAGCGGCTCGGAGGCCGACAGCTCGCCGCTGATGATCAGCTCACGAAGCATCGCGCACACGATGTCGCTCTTGGAGGAGTACTGCATCACCGACAGCCCACCGACACGGGAGGTCACGACCGTCCTCCTGTCCGCTCGACTGGGCTCATGATACTGAACTCGCTGCCGCGACGAGGAGCTGCGGCGTGAGCGGCAGCTGCGTCATCGCGGACATGCCCATCGCGTCGCTCACCGCGCTGGCCACGGCCGCACCGGCGCCGGTCAGACCCCCCTCGCCGGCTCCGCGGACCCCGAGTGGGTTCGTCGTGGCCGGCGCGTCCTCGCACACCACCAGGTCGATGTCTGGAACCTCGGAGGCCGTCGGCATCAGGTAGTCCATGAACGTGGTGGTCTGCGGCTGACCCGCTTCGTCGTAGCGGAACTGCTCGAGCAGAGCGCCGCCGATCCCCTGCGCCGCTCCCCCGCGCAGCTGACCCTCGACCAGGGTCGGGTTCACCGCACGCCCGACCTCGTAGGCGACCAGGTACCGCAGCACCTGGACCCCGCCGGTGCCGGAGTCGACCTCGGCGACACAGATATGTGCGCCGTAGGGATACGTCATGTGGTCGACGCTGAACCGGTGGCGGGCGGCCAGGCCGGCGGGCTCCCCGGTCGCCAGCCATGTGCTTCCCGGCTGCGCGGCCCGCCACACCGAAGCGAAGCTCACCGCATTCGTGGCGGCACCGCGGACCCGGACCTCACCGCCGGCGACCTCGACATCGTCACTGGAGACCTCCAACAGCTGAGCACCGAGCTCGCGCAGCCGGCGAGCGACCACCTGGCCGGCACCGCGCACGGCACTCCCGCTGACCACGGTCGACCGACTGGCCCACGACCCGGTGCCGTAGGGCTGGAGCAGGCTGTCGCCGTTGATCACATCGACGAGGTCGAGGGAGATGCCGAACTGGTCGGCCGCGATCTGAGCGAGCACCGTCTCGATCCCCTGCCCCAGGGACGTGCCGCCGGAGTGCACACGGACTCGCCCGGAGCTGGTGACCTCCACGTCGGCGGTGTCGTGCGGGCCGAGGCCGCTCTTCTCGAGGAACAGCGAGACTCCCAGACCGACCTGGCGGCCCTGCGCCCGGGAGGAGTCGACCAGAGCGTTCCAACCCAGCTCCTCCACCTTCGACATCGCCCGGTCGAGCAGACTCGGATAGTCACCCGAGTCGAGGATCATATCGGTGCCCAGGGTGTGCATCTCCCTCGTGTGTGGCAGCTCGTCGCTGCGCAACAGGTTGTGCCGCCGCAACGCGACCCGGTCGACACCCAGCTCGGCCGCCGCCTTGTCCAGCAGCTGCTCACGAGCTGTGGTGCCTTCGAACCTGCCTGGCGCGCGGTAGGTGCCGCACGGCGTCTTGTTCGTCAGCGCGACTCGGATCCGGCCTTCGTAGGCGGGGACGCGGTACGGCCCGGGCAGCATCGCGAGGGTGAGCTCGGGAACGATGACGCCGTGTGTG
>Ga0075530_1000150_pt1 | contig 29861 bp, 26 predicted proteins | sample NGEPerD_2_FD_75101 | JGI IMG/M metagenome (GOLD analysis project Ga0075530, IMG submission 75101) | Arctic peat soil microbial communities from the Barrow Environmental Observatory site, Barrow, Alaska, USA - NGEE PermafrostL1-D | ecosystem: Environmental > Terrestrial > Soil > Wetlands > Peat ... | reverse complement strand
CTATACATCTCGACAATGTTCACACCGTCTTTTGTGGGCGGATTAAAATCGAAAAGCTGGCGCAGCTTGTCCATGGGAATAAGATTGGCCTTCTCCGCGATGCCCACCGTCCGCTGCCCCTGAACGTTGGCATCTTTCAGCGGGTGAAGAAAACGGGGGCTGTTGGTGCCGGGGTTCTGACCGAAGAAGAAAAACGCGTCCGCCTGTTCCAGGTCTTCCCAAACGATGGTGCCGACGGGGGAACCAATCACTTTGCTCAGGCCAACAGAGGTGGTCTCGTGGCACATATTGGAGCTCTGCGGCAGGTTATTATTGCCGTGCAGTCGTGCCATCAGCGCGTAAAGATAGGAGGCTTCAAGCCCCGCATGACCGGAGGCATAGAAAACCGCACTTTCGGGATCGAGTGCGTTAAGGTTTGCTGCAATGTCTTTGAACGCCGATTCCCAGTCGACTTCTTCGTAGCGGTCGCTTTGCGGATTGTAACGCAGGGGATGGGTCAGCCTGCCGGTCTTCTCCAGCTCATGATCGGTCCATGTGCGGAGCTCTTGCACCGTATGTGTTTCCCAGAATGCGGGCGAGCAACGATCTCTCGTTAATTCCCACATGACCGCTTTCGCGCCGTTTTCGCAGAACTCAAACGCGCTGTAGTTCTTGGGCTTGGGCCAGGCGCACGAAGGACACATAAGGCCGCCAGGCTTGTTCATCCGGCGCAGCGTGTCCACAGCGGAAGGTGAGGCCGACGATTCGATCGAGATACTGGCGATTCCTTTCAGCGACCCCCAGCCACCAGCCGGGCCCTTACCTTCAACGACGTCATCTTTATTGCTCATGTGCTTTCCCTGGTTACTTTTCATCATTTTTGCCAGTATTTCGCAGTTTTTGGAGTATAGCGCCTTCCGATTAGCGCCCCAGCTCCAGTGGGGCATGCAGCGCGGTGCCGGCCATCATGCGGTGATCGTTATCAAAGAGAGTGATCACAATGCCAATGGAGTTGCGAGTCTTTTGTTGATTGTGATGTACTGGATTAACAACAGGGCTGCGACACGGGGCACATAACGCACGACTAAAAATACTCTGCACCTCCTATTTGGAACCCACTATGATCAAAATTCACATCGATATCGTTTCCGACATCGCCTGCCCATGGTGCGCTATCGGCTATGCTCGACTGGAGCGGGCTATGGAGCAGCTGGCGCCTGAGTATGAGTTCACCGTTGAATGGCATGCGTTTGAATTGAACCCTGAGCACAGCGGGGAGGGTGAGCCGATTCTGCCGGCTCTGGCCCGAAAGTATGGGCGGAGCGAGGAGGAAATGCGCTCTTCTCAGGGCCAGATGCTGACGATCGCGAAAGACCTCGGCCTCAATTTCGAGAAATTGCAGGAACGATTAACCTGCAATACCTTCGATGCCCATCGGCTGGTCAAATGGGCCGGCGAGCAGGGCTTGCAGACCGGCATGAAACAAGCGCTGTTCGAAGCCTATTTCGGCAGAGCAGATGACGTTTCCGACCGCGATGTTCTTGTCAGATGCGCTGAAGCTTTGGGGTTGGATCCAGAAAAAGCCAGAAAGGTGCTGGATTCGGATCAGTACGCCCGTGCTGTGCGGGAAGACGAAGCCACTTATCAGAAGGCGGGTGTCACGGCTGTGCCAGCGTTCATTATCAACAACAAGTACCTTATCTCCGGAGCCCAGGAGCCTGATGCCCTGGTGCAAACGTTGCAAGAGATTGGCGTAGAATCCGACTGAACGACACCGACATTTTTGAATCAGAGCTTTAACGTGGTTTAGAAGTTGTAACCCAAACCCACGGTATAGACCCAGGCCCCGTCATTCTGAAATGCATCGAGAAGACAAAGAGTGATTACCGCTGTGCTGACTCTGTTCGTGAGAAGCCTCTTGCGTGCACTCTCAGGATCGGTGTCTGACAGCTCGGCTGTCTGTGCGTAAGCGCACACAGGATGATGGTGGAGCTCACGGCGAATCAAGGCGAGTGAGGACCCAATCAAATACCCAGCTGCAGCCCGATTTCAATCACCCGGCCAGAGGGAATTCGGTAAAGCGATGTGGCATGCAAGGTATTGCGGACCATGAACGCAAAGAGTTTGTCGCGCCAGGCCATCATGCCGTCTTTCTTCCGATCAGCAATCACCGATATCCGGCCCACGAAATAGGTCGTGTTGTCCAGATCAATCGGTAAGCTGAGGTGTTCAATGCAGTAGGACAGATCCGACGGAATATTGAATCCTTGCATAAAGCCATAGTTAAGTTTGACCTCATACAGGCCCTGACCGAATTCCTTGACCTGCATGCGCTTGTCATTGGATACCCGCGGATTACGCGTCATTTTCACGTTGACGATCACGATCGTCTCGGGCAGCAGCATGTTGTGCTTTTTCAGTTGTATCAGGGCATTGGGCACTTCTTCTGCCCGGGCCGTGAAAAATACGCCGGCACCGGGTACGCGTTGGGGTGGATTGTGATCGAGGTGTCCCTGCAGGGTTTTAATGGTAACGGTATTGGCTTCGTAGGACTGCAGTAGAAGCTCGGTGCCGCGGCGCCAGGTCACGATCACGGTGAAGATAATTGCCCCTATAGCCACCGGAAACCAGCCACCACGCGGAATGGTTTCCGCATTGGCGGTGAGGAACGCCAGATCAACCGTCAGAAATACCAGCAGGAAAATGCTCGCCTTGGCCAGGCTCCAGCCGCCTCGCTCCCGGGCCACATTGAAGGCCAGAATGGTGGTCACCAGCATGGTGGCATTCACACTGACACCGTAGGCAGCCGCAAGGTTGTTGGATGAGCGGAACGTCAGCACCAGGGCAACCGCTGCTATCATCAGAAACCAGTTGATACCCGGCATGTAAATTTGGCCGTGGGCATGCTCGGAGGTTTGTTGGACGCGCAGGCGCGGCATAAAACCGAGCTGCACCGCCTGCCGGGTGAGAGAGAACGCGCCGGTGATTACGGCCTGTGAGGCAATGATGGTCGCCGCCGTTGCCAGGCCCACTAGCGGGAACAGCGCCCAGTCCGGTGCCAGGTGGAAAAACGGCTGCAGGGAACCGTCCGGCTTGTCCAGCAGCAGGGCCCCTTGGCCAAAATAGTTCAGCAACAGGGCCGGCAGCACGAAGCAGAACCAGACCAGCCGTATCGGGGTTACTCCAAAATGACCCAGGTCCGCGTAGAGGGCTTCCCCACCGGTGGCCACCAGGAACACCCCTATCAGCACCAGAAAGCCCGTCAGGTTATTGCCTGCGAGAAACTGCACCGCGTACCACGGAGCCACGGCCTTGAGCACTTCCGGATGCCCGATAATGCTGTTCACCCCCAGCGCCGCCAGGGTCAGAAACCAGACCACCATGATTGGGCCGAACATCGCTCCTACCTTGGCGGTGCCAAACTTCTGCATGGCAAACAGCATCACTAGGATCGTAATGGTTATCGGTAACACGTAGGCGTGCAGCGACGGTGCAGCGACTTCCAGCCCCTCCACGGCACTGAGCACCGAGATGGCTGGTGTCAGCATTGTGCCCCCGTAGAGCAGACCAGCGCCGAACAAGCCGAGCAGAATCAACGTGCGGCGCCGCCGGCTGTCCTGATCCTGATCTGGCCGCAACAGAGCCAGCAACGCGAAGATACCGCCCTCGCCATGGTTATTGGCGCGGAGAATAAAAACCATGTACTTCAAGGAGATGACAATGATAAGCGCCCAGAAGATCAACGACAGAATGCCCAGGATGTTGGCTTCCGTGATAGGCAAAGGGCTGACCCCGCGAAAGCACTCACGCAAGGCGTAGATCGGACTGGTACCTATGTCGCCGTAAACAATGCCCAGCACCGCCAGGCCGGTCGCAGTGCGACCAGGTTTCGTTGCCTCTTCGGATTCAGCCATGGCCCCTTCCTTTTTTTTGAATCCAGGTACTTTCTATAGTCTAGTTTGGGGAAACCGAACAGAAACAGGGTGGCCTGTTCGGTTAGTGGCGTTTGCGGAGGCTATTTATTGCTCCCTGGAGCCATCCCTTCGCGGTCTCCACTGAATGGTTCCCTTCGATCAGCCCCCGCAAATTGGTCAGTTGTTGCTCGAACATACCGGTGCCTTTCAGGTCATCGGGTGTTTCATCGGGGCCAAGGGGCAGGATATGTTCGAGATAGGTTCCCTCCAGAAGCCGGCGCAGCATGCCTTCGCCGAGAAATGCCTCGTCATTGTTCAGTGTGCGTGTTGCCCGCAGCAGGCGGCGGATGTCGTATTGGCCCGGGTAAATGTCGGGCACCTGCTTCTTGATGCCCAGCAGACTGTAGACACCGGTGCGGGCCGTGCGCACGGGGCATGAATTGAGCGGTAATGTAGGGCATCAGCGCGGAACGTACTATGGTGGCAGCAATGACATCGTCGACCTGATCGATCAGCCCGAGGTGGTAGCACAGTTCGGTCAGGATTTCCTCGCCGGTGCATTCCGGCATTGGCTTTTTCACGTAATCGCCGGGCTTGTCCATGAGCAACCCATACACCCAAGGCACGATCACGTCGGCGGGCTGGTTCGGAAAGTGTGGCTGGCGGTTGACGGTCATGCTCATCAGCCATGCGGAGTCAGTGAAAGTCACGACGCCGCCTGTTACTGTTTTTCCGGAATAGGGATCGTTGACGGCCAGTTCCTTGATCTTCTCGGTCAGGGGGGAGGGTTTGCACGTCAGTGTTGCCGATTCCCAGGTTGAACTCGGCACGTCGGCACAGAACTTCTCGGGCCGCCCGAAGTCGGGGGATTTCTCGGCGAGCTTTTTCCACAGCTGCCAGCTTGAGCCAGTCTGTGGGTCTGGCCGGTTTACCTTCAGTTCGGGCACCGTGTCATCCGTCCCGTAGGCGGTGTCTTCGACGATTGAGCCGATGGTCACGAGCACCAGATCATGCGGCCGGACATTGATGGTCTTTTCGCCATCAATGGTACGGCACTGGATTGCGGTGGTGGTTTTGGACTCGCCTCGGATATCCATCTCCAGGTCACGCACAATGGTGTCGTACTGAATGTTGACGCCCTGATCCGTCAGCCAGCTCATTAACGGGCGCACAAAGCTGTCGTACTGGTTGTACTTGGGGAAAACGAGAGCGGTCATATCATTCAAACCGTCCAACAGGTGCAGAAAGCGGTGCATATACAGCTTCATTTCCAGCACGGAATGCCAGTTCTGGAAGGCGAACATGGTGCGCCAGAAGGTGTAGAAATTGCTGTTCAGGAAGCCTTCACTGAACCATTCCTCAACCGTGATGTCGTCCAGGTCTTCCTTGCGTGCGAGGAAAAGCCGAACCAGTTCGAGCTGCTGCAGGCGGCTGAGGCCCATGATTGAGGAGTCCTGAATCTGGCCCTGTTTTTCCAGAAGACGGGCTTTTGACCAGTTCTTGTCGGCGTCGTTAACGATCCGGTATTCGTCGAGCACGGTAAAGGGTGCTGGCAGCTCGAGTGCCGGTATTTCGGAGAAAATGTCCCAGAAGTTCTGGTAGGTCGCTTCCATTTCGCGGCCACCGCGAACGATGTAGCCTTCCTCGGCATTGCCGGCGCCGTCCAGTGCGCCGCCCTCGACCTTTTGGGATTCCAGAATGGCGATGTTTTCTGCTGGCATGTGACCGTCGCGGATCAGGAAGAAGGCCGCGGACAGACCACCGATCCCACTGCCAACAATGTAGGCATGGCGCTTGTCGACGCCTTCGGTAGGCAGCGGGCGATGATTGACATAGCTCCCATGCAAGTCCGCAGGTGGCAAAGGGGTGTCCACACCATTATGTAAGTGCCGGGACGAAGCGTCTGGCGTTACATCCACAGTTTGCTCCGCCATTGCGTCGATGTGGGTCTTCAGGCGAGAGGTATCGAAACGGGGTACGTTGCGGCGGGGCATGGTGTTCTCCTTCCTTGAACGGCTGAGTGAGGCGCGGGGCGCTAGCTATGGTTGTACCACACGGCCGAGGTTATGCGGGTGATCGGGATCAAGATGTTGGCCGGGTCCGACCTGATGTGGGGCGTGGGTTGTAGGGCTTGGCTTCATTTCCGGGAGAGCCGGGCGCTCACGCATTTAGCGAATCAAGAGCCCGGCAACAGATCGATCAGGCGGGCAAGTCCGTTACCTTGTCCACGACTGCGGCGTAAAGATCCCGCGTTGAAGCCAGAGCGCCATCGTGGACTTCTTGGGCGGAAAGCACCTTGCCATTCGCCGCTTTAAGCGCACGGGTGGCGGTTGTACTGGCGACTACGGTGGGTGCATATCCCAGATTGAACCCACCATGGGCGGTTGAGTTGACGCACATGTGCGTCATAAAGCCCGCGAGAATGATGTTGTTAACACCCTTCGCCTTGAGCTGATCATCCAGATCGGTTTGTACAAACGAGTTTGGAAAGTTTTTGGTAATCACCGGTTCGCCGTCTTTTGGCGCAACGGCGTCAGCAATGGCGCCAATGTGAGCATTAACGTCATAGGGTGAGCCCGGGCCGGCATCGTGGCGAATATGAAACACCGGAATGCCTTTGGCACGAGCCAGTTCCAGGAGCTTTCGACCTTCTTCCAGGGCATCGTCAGCACCTTCAAGCTTCATCACGCCTTCAAGGTAGGTGTTCTGGTAGTCGATCATGATCAGAGCGGATTCGGAAAGGCTTGATGGCTTGAGGCTAAGGCCGTTCAGTTCTCTGAGCGTTGTTGATGCAGTTGTCATGGTTCATCTCCGGTTGTTGGTTATGAGGCAACAGCGTTATGTGCGCTGCTTGCGCGGTATATACGATGAAAAAATCATTTCGAGGGCCGTTGATGGTTAAGTAATCACACCAGGAGAGATGTGCGCATGAGTACCTACAAGAGGCTTTCCTGCTATAGCTCGTAATTCATCGCTACCTTCGGTTCCTGGATGAAGTACCCCTGGAAGTTGCGAATGCCACGCTCCCAGAACCAGGACAGCGCTTTGGCGTCTTCTACGCCGGTGACCACGATCCGCCGGCTGAAGTTGAGGGTGGCTTTGAGTTGATTCAGGAGTTGCTCCAGAGCGGGAGTTTGTTGGGCGCGTGCGCCGAGTGCCGGCGCCAGTTTCACGAAATCCACCGAGTCAAGTTCTCTTATCAGGTCCATAGAAGCTGCGCTAGTGTCAACGTGTTCAATAATTAGCCCGCAGTCCATGTTCTGAACCATTTGCGCTATCTTTTTTGCTCTGGGTACATCTTTCACTACGATCGAGCTCGATAATGCCAGGTAAATTCTGCGCTTGCCCTTGAGGCGAGCGTCCCGCATCGCGGAGCTCAGTAGAGGGAGGAGGCTCTCCACTTCGGCCATGGAGGAGGACCGTTTTATGCTCACCGAATGGCTGGCTGCGGCTTTGCCTTTAAGGTGTGAAAGGTCTTCTACGGCGTGTTGAATCACCCAGCGGTCCAGCTCATGGAATGGGCCCCGGATGCCTTCAGGCAACTGCTGCAGGAACTGGCCTGGCGGATACACCGCATTGTCATCGTCCACCAGTCGCACCAGCGCCTCGAACAGGGTGTCGCCGGTTTGCATGTTGACGATGGGCTGATAGTGGAGCTTGAACGCCTGCGCCGCTATCAGTTCCTTGATGCGATCGTCGAACTTGGATTCGGGTGACCGTTCGGGCGCCCGTTTCCACATCAGGCGATTGCCACCGCTCTGCATGGCCTCACTGCAGGCTCTTTCCACCTCGACCAGAGTTTTGTCTTCATCCAGAGCATCGTTCAGGATCAGTGCGCCCAGGCTAAGAGTGACTGGTGTGGGGTCATCTGTCAGAGTCCAGATGGGTGTGTTTAAGCTGTGACGGAAACGCTCCAGGAGAGACGTACCATCATCACCGGCGGCGGGCGCATTCAACTGGAACAGGAAGCTGCCGCCTCCAAGGGCACAGCCGGAATCCCCGGCCGCGAGCTGTTTGGCGAAGTGTTTTTCCATACGGGCGCTAAGGCTGGCCATGGCGCGAGCGCCATGTTGGGCTCGCAGATACTCCTGGCGGTCAATGCTGGCCTGCACCAGGTAGTTCGCCTGATCTTCCTGGCCGCTCCCGATCCCGGCCAGCAGAGCCCCGAGTTCAGTCACAAAGTAGTCGTGGTTCTGCAGGCCGCGGGATTCTTTGCGCTGGCTGACCAGGTTGATGCGTGCCGCAATAAGTTGGGCGTTCATCAGATGCCGGTGCAATGAACTGAGGAACTGTTCGTTGTTCAGCGGCTTCTGGAAGAACTCGTTGCCCGCGATGCTGTGCTGTTCGAGCAGCTCACGTGCTTCTGACGAGGCCGATACGAAAAGAATCGGGATGGTCATGTAGTTGGCGTCCTGCCTGAGCACCTTTGCTAACTCCATGCCTTGGCAACCGGGCATGTCGTGGTCCAGCACGATGGCATTCGGCTGGAACTGTTCGATGCGCTCTCCAGCAATTGGTGGATGCGTTCTCCGAGTACTCCCAGGTCGATAGGTTTAGTCAGGTAGATATCTGCGCCAGCCCGGAGCGCCCGCATGCGGGCAACCATGTCGCTCCTGGCGGACATCATGATCACCGGGGTATTGGTACCTACCTGGAATTTCAGGCGTTCCAGCCAGGCGATACCTTCCATCGCACCCTGGGGAAAGCTGATGTCCAAGAGAATCAGGTGATGAAGTTGGCCGTCGGTTCGCCGATTGTAGGTGTCCGGGTCCTCAAACGTTTCAGCGCAATACCCCTGTTGTTCCAGCCAGTGTTTCAGGTGGAAGGCCTGGTTTGCATCGTCTTCAATGACGGCGATGCGGTACTGGTGGTTTTTCTCCATGACGGTTTGCGGTGCGGAGGCAGGCGCTTCGCTTTTGGCGTAGACGCCCGAGGCCTGTTTTATAGCGCGTTCGAGTGCTTTGAGTGAGTCTTCAATGTGCTGGCGTTCTGTGGCGGTGGCGTTGGGTTTTTCCAGCAGTGTCTTTAACTGCTCTTCAAGTACCCGAGCGGTATCACTGATGTCCGGAAACTGGAAGGTGGCGCCGCTGCCGTGCAGCTTGTGGGCGCAGCGGTCCATGAATGCCAGTGCCTTTGGGTCCCAGCTCACGTGCTGGAGACGGTTCCAGGCGTCTCGAAGTTCGCCCATGCGATCGGGCAGGCCGGCAATGTACTTGCCTCTGAGTTCTCGGAGCTTCTGTCCAGGACTGGCTTCCGCCATTGCTGCGCCTCTTGTGCTTCCCGGAGCTGGCTGGGGAAACACCGAATGGGTCCAATCTTCGCAGGTTTTGTCGCCTAAAAACAATCAATGCCGACGGCCTTCGCTCGGCGGTCAGGTTTGCGGAAAGAGAGAGCAATTCGATGGCCTTTTAAAAGTGCTTTTGCACCCATATCAACCATTGGTAGCCAATCCTTAATCACTGTAGGAGCGTTGTTCTCATGAGTACCTATAAAGCGATTAATCTGGTAAAGCACAATGAAGGGAAGATTGGTCCGGAGCTGTTCGAGGTAGTGGAAAAAGCGGTACCGAAACCCGCCGCCGGCTCTGTTGGCTCAATCGTGGGCCAGTTGGCCAAAGCCGATGGTCTGCGGGTAATCGGTGTGGTCGGTAGCGATGAGAAAGCGGACTGGATCGTTAACGATTTGGGCTTCGATGGCGCAGTGAACTACAAGACCGACGACCTGGGCGCAAAACTGGATGCGCATCATCAAAAAACGCCCGTCCATTCAGGGGTTCACCATGCCCGATCACCGGCACAAGACGCAGGAACTGCAGGCCAAACTTGCCCCCTATGTTCAGAACGGGCAGATCAAATACAGGGCACACGTTCTGGAGGGGCTGGAATCCGCAATGAACGGCCTGACCCTTTTCCTGACCGGTGAGAACAAGGGTAAGTTGATGGTGAAGCTTTAATTGCTCAGGCCGCGTTATCTCTGCGGATAACCTAATGTAGCCTTCTTTCTGATGGCTTGAAGCTTATTGATTTTAAAGCTGTACACAAAGCGATTGGCAGCCTAAATTTCATTAGGAACCCCAATGGCCCCATAATCGCCGCTGGCCGAGAATGAGGTATTGCTGTTGGGTTCGTCGCCAGCGCTTACGGCGTTGACTCTGAGGGAAGAAAGCGGAAGCAGACAACTCCAGGAGAAGCTCGCCACGTGGATTTAGGTGAATCAAGCTAACGGAGAGTTGGCTCATGAGTATGATGAAAGAGTTCAAGGCATTCGCGATGCGCGGCAATGTTATCGATATGGCTGTCGGCATCATCATCGGTGTCGCTTTCGGGAAGATCGTTTCGTCATTCGTGGCGGACATCATTATGCCGCCGCTGGGTATGCTGCTTGGGAATGTTAACTTCACCAAGCTGGCCGTCGTACTTAAACCGGCAAGTGGCGACATAGCTGCAATCACGCTGAATTATGGGATGTTTATTCAGACCGTTGTCGATTTCGTGATCGTAGCGTTTGCGATATTCCTTGTGGTTAAATGGATGAATTCCTTAAAGAAAAAAGAAAAAGCAGTGCCCGCAGCCCCTGTTGAAGCAACCAGGGAAGAGACACTTCTCGGTGAAATCAGAGATCTTCTTAAACAGAAATAACTCAATTCAGAGCGAGCCGTCAGCACTCATTCCAGTTCCAGCTAACCAGTCCTGCACAGGCTCTGAGATTGTGGTTGATGGCGGATTAACAGCCCAGTGAAAATCGCTATGGCCTATCCAGTCCGAATAGACGTTGCCGATTTATGAAGCCTTACAGTTCAACGGTGACGGTATTTCCCCCCTACGCAGCCTACCGGCAAGCGCTGATCTCCGGCTTTAAAGACGACCGCGCTCAACATCATGCGGCCATGTGCTTGCAGCGCTGCTTTGAGCAGTTGCAGGCCGGGCAGTTGGGTGTTCAGGGGGTGTATCTGTGGGGCCCAGTCGGGCGCGGAAAAACCTGGTTGATGGATCGTTTCTATCAGGCTTTAACCGTGCCGGCACGGAGGCAGCACTTTCATCATTTTATGCGCTGGGTACACCGGCGCCTGTTTCAGTTAACCGGGCAGGAAGATCCGCTTGGCCTGCTGGCGCAGGAGTTGGTGGCTGAGGCACGGGTGCTGTGTCTGGACGAGTTGTTTGTCAGCGATATCGGCGACGCGGTGCTGTTAGGTGGTTTGTTTCAGCAACTGTTTGCCCAAGGTTTGGTACTGGTGGCTACCTCTAACCAGCCGCCTGATGATTTGTATAAAGACGGCTTTAATCGTGAACGTCTGTTGCCGGCCATTGCTGCACTCAAACAGCACATGCAGGTGCTAAGTGTTGATGGTGGTCAGGATCATCGGCTGCACCCCGGGGACCGTCAGCAACGCTATTGGGTTAACGATCCGCAGGCACTGGAAGCAGCCTTTGCCGAATTGCTCAGTGACGGGGATCCAGCCCATAGTGAACCCTTGCTGCTGGGGCACCGTGAAATCAAGGTAGTGCGGCGCAGCTCGCATGTGTTGTGGTGTCGTTATGACGATCTGTGCGAGCAGAAACTGGCAGCTCAGGACTTTATTGATCTGTGTGACCGTTTTCCCCATGTTTTTTTAAGCGAAGTGCCTCGGCTCACGGGCAGCGGGCAGCAGACTGCTATTGCTCGCGGTACCGAGGATGGCGTGACTCAAGTGGAAGCTGGAGATCGCCAGTTGCCGGCACTGACTCACCAGGATGACGGAGTGCGCCGGTTTATTGCTTTGGTCGATGAGTGCTACGACCGTGGTATTCCTCTTTACCTGGATGCAGCCGTGCCTTTGAACGAGCTATACAGCAAGGGTGCACTGGCTTTTCCGTTCCGCCGCACTCTGAGTCGCTTGCACGAAATGCAGCTACAGCGCTTTGGTCAGTGAGCGATACGACCCAGTGACTTGTCAAAAATCTGTAACACACTACATTTAAGGTCATGAATTCCCCGAGATTGCTTCTCGTCGCACACAAGGACAGACCATACTATGAGATCCCTTCGCAAATTCAAGGTTCTGACACTGGTTACGGCTGCAGCGGCGGCTTTTTCGATGTCTGCTCAGGCTGAAACGCTTCGGCTGCTCACCTGGGGAGGTTACGCGCCACAGGATGTGGTCGAGCAGTTTGAGAAAGAAACCGGCATTGAAGTCAAAGTGACCCTCTCCAATAACGAAGACATGATTTCAAAGTTGCGTGCCACCCGTGGCGCCGGCTTCGATCTGGCCCAGCCAAGCCAGGACCGAATCGTGAGTGCCCAGGCCGATTTTGATATTTATAAGCCAATGGATTTGAGCAAAATCGAGACGGCAAAAATCATCCCGTCCATGCTGGCCGCAACCAAAAAGAACACAGAATTTGAAGGTGAGGTGTACGGCGTTCCTCACGTTTGGGGCACTAGCGGGCTGATCGTTAACCGCAAGGCAGCAAGCACGATAAAGGATTACACCGACCTGTGTGATGACTCGCTGAATGGTTCTGTGTCATATCGCCTTAAACGTCCCACTCTAATCGGCTTTGCCTTTGCCCTGGGAGAAGACCCATTTGCTGCCTATGGCGATACGGAAAAATACCAGGCCATTCTGAACAAGGTGGAAGAAAAGCTGATTGACTGTAAAAGCAACGTTAAAGCCTACTGGTCTGGCGGCGATGCTTTGCTGAACCTGATGCGTTCAGGGGAGGTGTCTGCGGCAATGGCGTGGGATGCCGGTGGCTGGAAGCTTAACGCGGAAAACCCGGATATCACCTTTGTCGCGCCAACATCCGGTGCTCTGGGCTGGATTGACACCTTTGTTCTGCCCCGTAAAACCAAGGCTGAAGCCGCAGCTTACAAGTGGATCAACTTTGTTATGCAGCCAGAAGTTGCTGCCCGAATTACCGAATCTGCCGGTAACTTTACGGCCGCCAAAGGCAGTGACGATTTCGTGAATGACACCTTGAAGGCTCAGTTCAAGGAGAGCTTCCCACAAGCGGCACTCGACAACATCAACTGGTATCCGCCCGTTCCAGCCGGCCTGGAAGAGATGGAAGGCAAGGTACTCGATCGGGTGAAAGCCGCTAACTAAGCACGGCTACTTTTTTACCACAACGGGTTGTTGTCTATGTCGGATCAAGCATTCGCTTCTGATGCCGATGCGGAGGTGCAGGAGGATCTTGCCTGCACCCTGCTGAGCAAGCATTTTGGTGAGTTTATCGCTGTTGATGAGGTGTCGTTCAGTATCCCCCGCGGGGCGTTTTTTTCCATCCTTGGCCCCTCTGGCTGCGGTAAAACGACGTTGTTGCGAATGCTGGCCGGTTTCCAGCAACCGGATTCCGGCGATATTCTGATTAAAGGCAGTTCAGTACTGCATACCCCCCCGAACAAGCGCCCGGTTAACATGGTGTTTCAGCATTTGGCGCTGTTCCCCACCATGTCGGTTGCCCAGAACATTGCCTACGGGCTGAAGCGCAAAGGTATTCCCAAGCGTGAGCACGCCACCCTGATTGACGAAGTGCTGGCCAAGGTGCAGCTGCCTGGTTACGGCGATAGCCGCATTGATCAACTCTCTGGTGGACAGAAACAGCGTGTAGCGATAGCCCGCTGCCTGGTGTTAAATCCTGCCGTGTTATTGCTGGACGAGCCTTTGGGCGCACTGGACCTGAAGCTGCGCGAGCAAATGAAAATTGAGCTCAAAAGGCTGCAGCGGGAGTTCAATACTACGTTTGTGTACATCACCCACGATCAGTCAGAAGCGCTGGTGATGTCTGATCAGGTGGCGGTGATGAACAAAGGCCGGTTTGAGCAGGTTGGCACGCCCCAAGAGCTCTATTTTCAGCCAAAAACGGCCTTTGTGGCAGGCTTTGTGGGCGACAGCAATCAGTATGCAGGCACGGTGCAGGAGCAGTCAGGCCAGGTTGTCACCATCGTCACCGAGCACGGCGTGCGTCTGTTGAGCCACGGCAGTCAGCCGATGCCATTACGCTCACCCGTCACCTTGTTCGTCCGCCCGGAGGTGATGCAGATCAGTACATCCAAGCCGGCAACGGAACAAGACAACTGCCTGGCAGTCACCATTCTGCGCATGCTGTTTGATGGCGCACGCAGTCAGCTTCAAGTGGAAACGGCCGAAGGTGCCATGCTCACGGTTGCGCTCCCCCAAACCGCAGACTTTCACGCCCTTGAGCCTGGCCGTTCGGTCTATGTGAGTTGGCAGGCTAGTCAGTGCCTTTGCTTCCCTGTTTCAACGGAGATACAGCCAGAGGCTGTGCAATGAGTGCCAAGCCCGGCAGCTTCAACCGCACGCAATATCGCCTGGGTTTTTGGCTGCTGTTGGCGCCGATTTTGCTCTGGCTTAGCTTGCTGATTATCCTGCCGCATATCGATATGGTGCTGGTGTCTCTGCGGGAGCGGATTGCATCGCGACAATACGGTTTCAGCTTGAGTAACTACACCGCATTTTTTACCGAACCGCTGTACTGGAATACCTTTGTTCGCACCGCGGTCATGTCTGTTATTGCCACTGTGTTTACGCTGATTATTGCCTTTCCCGTTTCGTTTTATATTGCGAAGGTGCTCACTGGCAGGCCTAAAATAGCTCTGTTTATCTTGTGCCTGATTCCGTTCTGGGTAAGTGAGTTGGTGCGCACCTATGGCTGGATGATTTTACTGCGGGAAACCGGGCTGATCAGTGGAGCGCTCCAGTGGCTTGGGCTCGTCGATCAGCCCGTTGAAATGTTGTATAACGATGTCGCCATTATGGTGGGGCTTATCTATACCTCTATGCTGTTCATGGTGGTGCCATTGGTCACCACGCTCGACAGCCTGGATAACAGCCTGATTGAAGCCGGTTACGATCTTGGCGGGAACAGCTGGCACGTGATGAGGAGCATTGTTATTCCCCATGCTATGCCCGGCATTATGAGCGGCTGCATTGTTGTGTTTATGCTGACGCTCGGGAACTATCTGACCCCGACGCTGCTGGGGGGGAAAAACAGTTTGTGGTTTACCGAACAAATCTACACCCAGTTCATTACCCGCTTTAACTGGGAGCAGGGTGCCGCCTTCGGCATTCTGTTGCTGATATTGTCGTCGTTGATCGTCTGGTTGGGTCTGAAAATCACCAAACAGTCGTTTACACGGGTGATGTCATGATTCCCTCTATTTCCAGTAGCCGTTTTTTTCGGGTGTCTTACCTGTGTTACGTGATACTGTTTTTTATCTTCTTGATTACGCCACTTCTGGTTGTGGCGGCATTCTCGTTTAACGACGCACTGTTCCCATCGTTGCCGTGGAATGGTTTTACCTTGGATTGGTACCTGGGTGAGGGCGCTCCCACGCTTGGCTTGTTCCACGATGACGCCTTGCTCGACAGCATTGGTGTCAGTATTCAGGTGGCTATTGTGACCACGCTGACAAGTCTGGCACTGGCGACCTGCAATGCCTTTTTGTTTGAGCGGGAGCAGTTTCCGGGTAAGAACTTTCTTTATGTGCTCATGCTGATGCCGTTGGTTGTGCCGGGAGTGATACTTGGGGTCTCTATTCTGGTGTTCAGCAGTACTGTGGCTAACTGGTTTGAGGTGCAATTTGACTATGAGATTGAAGCTCTGCGGCCGGGTCTGGTGTTAGTCGCCCTCGGCCAGTTTGCGTTCATCACCACCATTGCCACCTTGGTGATTTCCGCACGCCTGCGCAAATTCGACATCACCCAGGAAGAAGCCGCTATGAACCTTGGTGCCAGCCGACTGACGGCCATTGCAACTGTGACGTTGCCGTTTCTGAAGCCCGCTCTGTTTGGTGCCGGTGTGGTGGCATTTCTGATGTCGTTTGAAAACTTCAACACTACCTTGATGCTGGTAGGTTCCGACGCTCCGCTCACCATCGCCATGTTTGACCGGTTGCGGGAAGGCTCGACACCGGTATTAAATGCGGTTTCGGTGTTGCTGATGGTGGGGTCAGCGTGTTTGGCTTTGGTCTCTCTGTTTGCGCAGCGCCCGGATAAGCGGTGATGGGCTTCGGGATATGATCGAGGGTGAGCAATTCATAAAAACCATCATTGATAGTGCGCCGAATATGATGGGCTATTGGGGCACGGATTTACGCTGCCGCTTCGCCAACAATGCCTTCAGCGAGTGGTTCGGGATGCCGCCCGAGAAGATTATCGGGATTCGGTTTCAGGATCTCGTAAGCGAACAATTGTTTGCCCTGAATGAGCCCCATATTCGCGGCGCCCTGGCTGGTGAACCACAACGCTTTGAGCGCACTCTGAACAAAGCTGATGGAAGTGTGGGGCATATCATCGGGCACTACATTCCTGATTTTGGTGCCGATGGTACAGTCAGAGGGTTTTCGATTCAGGCCAGCGAAGTGACGGTTCTCAAGGAAATCGAGGCGAAGCTCAAACTGGCCGCGTGTGTCTTTGAGAACACACTCGATGGCGTTCTGATCACTGATGTTGATGGCACTATCTTGTCGGTTAACCCGGGATTCATTGAGATAACGGGCTACACAGCTGATGAGGCTGTCGGACAAACCCCTCGTATTCTGCAATCCAACCGACACGACCAGGCATTTTATGATTCCATGTGGGGTGAGATAGAAGCCAATGGTTGCTGGCATGGCGAGATATGGAACCGCCGTAAAGACGGGGAACTTTATCTGCAGCGTATGACCATCAGTATGGTGCCCGACGAGGACGGCGAACCCATGCGCTATGTATCGGTATTCAGCGACATTACGGCTCTCTGGCGTAAAGATGAACACATTAAGCACCTGGCTTTTCACGATGCTTTGACCGACTTGCCTAACCGCACTTTGCTGATGGATAGGATTGATCAAAAGCTTCTCCATTCCGATCGCGAACAGAACCATTTTGCATTGATGTTTCTTGACCTTGACGGGTTTAAGCTCGTCAATGATCAGCTTGGTCACAACGTCGGCGACGACCTGTTAAAAGATGTGGCGAAACGGCTGCTGGCGCTGGTGCGAAGATCAGATACCGTGGCCCGTGTGGGTGGCGACGAGTTCATATTTATCCTTGATAATCCGCAGGGGAAAGATGAAATCACCGATGTGGCGAACCGTATTGTCAGCTCGATAAACGAGCCAATAGAGGTTATTGGTGAGGTGCTCCAGATAGGGGTGTCCATTGGTATTGCCATGTTCCCCGCTGATGGACACACCTCCGTTAATTTAATCAGAAATGCAGACACGGCAATGTATGCCGCCAAAAGCTCGGGCAGGAATAGTATTCGTTTTTTCTCCGCTGATAGCCCGGCGTCGTGACTGACTAGTTTTCCGCTGGCAAATTCTGCACATAGGCTCCGGGCGCAGGCTCGATTATCGGCAGCGTCCCTTCTTCGGCGGTACGGGCTTTTACCTCGCCACCACCAAATTGCTCAGCCCAGGCGACCCAGTCTGGCCACCAGGAGCCTTCGAACTGTTTGGCGCCGTTTAACCAGGCATCCGGCTCCAGGCTGCTGTCGTCGTTAACGCGATAACCGTACTTCTTCCGGTCTGGCGGGTTGATGATGCCAGCGATGTGCCCCGAGCCGCCGAGCACAAAACGCACCGGGCCACCCAGGTAGCGGGAGCCCTGATAACAGGAGATCCAGGGTGCGATGTGGTCTTCGGCGGCCGATGCGAAGTAACTCGGCACTTTTACCTTCCCCAGGTCAATCGGGGTGCCCGCCAGTTCAATGCCGCCGGGCTCACGCAACCGGTTGTGCAGGTACATGTTGCGCAGATAAAAGCTGTGCATGGCCGCAGGCATGCGGGTGGCATCTGCGTTCCAGTGCAACAAGTCAAAGGGCGCGGTATCCCGACCCAGTAGGTAATTGTTGACGAAGAACGACCATATCAGGCCGTTAGCCCTCAGCATGTTGAAGGCGGTCGCCATGGAGGCACCTTCGAGATAGCCCTGCTTGTTCATGGCTTTCTCTAGCTTGCTGACGGAATCTTCATCGATGAACACTTCCAGGTCGCCGACCTCTGAGAAGTCCATCAGGCTATTGAGGAAGGTCGCGCTTTTGATCCGGTCGTCTTCGCGAGCCGCCAGCCAGGCCAGGGTACAGCCGAGCAGGGTGCCGCCAATGCAGTAGCCGACGGTATTGAGCTCGCGCTCGCCGGTGGCTTGCTCAATGGCGTCCATGGCGGCGATGGGACCCTCAAGCATGTAGTCTTCAAAGCTTTTCTGCGCCAGTTCCGGCCCTGGATTAATCCAGGAAATCACGAACACCGTGTGGCCCTGTTCTACCCAATAGCGGATAAACGATTTTTTCTCACCCAGGTCGAGGATGTAGTACTTGTTGATCCAGGGCGGAATCACCAGCAGAGGGCGGCGATGCACGGTGTCTGTGGTCGGCTTGTACTGAATCAGCTGCATCAGCTCGTTCTGGAAAACAACGTCGCCCGGGGTGTTGGCCAGATTTTCACCCACGGTGAAGGCGTCCGGGTCGGACATGCGGAAGGGCATGGGCCCCTCACCCTCGTCCAGGTCACGTAGTAAGTTAGCAATCCCTCGCAGTAGGTTCGTGCCACGGGTCTGGATTGTCGTGCGCAGTACTTCAGGGTTGCTCAGGATGAAATTGCTCGGGGCCAGGGCGTTGGTCATCTGGCCGGTGAAAAACCGCAGTTTGCGCCTGGTGTGCTTGTCCATTCCGCGCACATCATCGATGGTGTCCATGATCCAGCGATTCGAGAGCAAGTACGCCTGTTTGATGGCGTTAAACGCCATTGCATCGTTCCAGCTTGGGTCGCGAAAGCGCCCGTCGCTCTTTTCCGGCTCGATCACGGCCAATGGCTTGTTGCGTATGCGGCTGGATACCAGGCCTGAACAAAACTTGGTGGTGTCCCTGAGCAGCCGCACCTGCGCGAGGATCACGGTGTCTGGCTGGGTTAAGAGCTTCCCTGTGAGGGAAACAAAGGGTTTTGCCATGCTTTTTACGCTGACCGGGTTGGGATGGCGGCCACGCAACCGGCGCATAATCGAGTGTTTTAGAAGATTGCCGCCATGTACGCCTGCGCGCATCAGGGACTGGGGCACGACGTCGGGCTCGAATTCAGGGGAGGGCGTAATTTTAACCGGTTTCTCAGACATTGACCCAGTCTCCACTCCGCGGCCACTGGGACCGCGGGTTTATCAGAAACGGCGGTAGACGCATGGGTTCTATGCGTCTACCGCGACGTGGTGTTACATATAAACGCCGCCGTTAACGTTAATCTGCTGGCCGGTGATGTAGTCTCCTTCCGCAGCCAGAAACACCACCGCGCGGGCGATTTCTTCGGGTTGGCCAAAACGGCCCATCGGCACTCGTGCAACGATCTGTTCGCGGATGTTCTCGGGCACCTGAGCGAGCATTTCGGTTTCGGTAAAACCTGGAGCAATCGCATTGACGGTAATGTTGTGTTTGGCCACTTCCAGTGCCATGGTTTTGGTGAACGCGATAATGCCACCCTTGCTGGCCGCGTAGTTAGCCTGCCCGAAGTTACCAGCTTGGCCGACGAAGGAGGTAATGTTGATGATGCGCCCGTACTTCTGCTCCAGCATGATGTTCAGCACTTCGGAGCAGGTCGCGTAGACGCTCCCCAGGTTGGTATCGAGGACCTCGTTCCAGTCATCGTCGGTGAGTTTTTTCATGGACTTGTCCCGGGTGATACCGGCGTTGTTCACCAGGATGTCGATGCGCCCCCACTTTTCGTGAACCTCTTTAATCATGCCGCGTGCCTCCGGCATCTTTGAAAGATCCGCCTTCATGGCCATTGCCCGGACGCCAGCTGCCTCAATTTCCTTGAGGGTTTCGTCTGCATCGGACTGGCGTGAGCGATAGTTGATTGCGACGTCGGCGCCCCGTTGGGCAAGCTGAAGTGCGATTTGCCGGCCGATGCCACGAGATCCGCCGGTAACGATGGCTACCTTGCCTTTGAGGTCTTGCATGAAATTCTCCTCGGAACGATGTTGATATTTGATTGTTGTTATTCGTTAAAACATCACACCCACGCACAGGAATGCTGCGAGAAAGGCTTAATTTCAAGCTAGCAGAGGCTTTAAAACATCACAAGGACTCGGCGCAAACAATCTTCAGGCTGTACGGATGAAGTCCCGTACCCGCGGCGCAATGGCGTCGCGCCACTGGCTGCCGTTGAATACACCATAATGGCCAACACCCGGCTGCAGGTGATGTAGCCGACGGGAGTCCGGTACATTGCTGCATAGATCTTGGGCAGCCCGGGTCTGTCCGGGGCTTGAAATATCGTCTTTCTCACCCTCGACCGTCATCAGGGCGGTGTTCTGAATGGCGGCGGGATTCACCAAACGCCCACGGTGCTTGAAGCAGCCCCGGGCCAGATGAAACTCCTGAAAGACTCGCTGGATAGTGTCCAGATAATAGGTTGCCGGCAGATCCATCACCGCAAGGTATTCGTCGTAGAAGTCGCGGTGGCGGCTGACCTTATCGGTCTTGTCATCGCGAAGGGAGCGGAAAAGCTCACGGTAGGCCTTAATGTGGCGTCCGAGGTTCATGTTCACAAAACCGGCCAGCTGCAGGAACCCGGGATAAACGTTGCGCATGGCTCCGGGGTAGGGCGCGGGTACCGGGTGCACGAGGTTGCGCTTGAACCATGATAGCTTGTGTTTGGTAGCCAGCTTGCAGGGCGTGGTGGGGTCGATGCGACCGTCTATGGGGCCGCTCATCAGTGTCAGCGAGCGAGGCGCCGCAGGGTGGCCATCCTCGGCCATGACAGCGGTGGCTGCAAGCACGGGCACCACTGGCTGACAGACCGCCAAAACGTGGGTGTCTGGCCCCAGGTGATCGATAAACTCTATGACGTAGTCGATGTAGTCATCAAGGCCAAAATCACCCTTTGACAGTGGAACCTTGCAGGCATCGCGCCAGTCCGTGATGTACACGTCGTGTTCTGGCAGCATCGCCTCCACGGTACCACGCAGCAACGAGGCAAAGTGGCCGGACAGCGGCGCGACGATCAGCAGTTTCGGGTCATTGGGCCGCGTTACGCTGCGTTGGAAGTGTTTAAGCTGCGCAAACGGTTTACGCAAAACAATCTCTTCATGTACGTCGACTTGCTCGCCATCACAGAGGGTTGTGTGCAGGTTGAAAGCCGGTTTTTGGTAGCGCTGAGTGAGGTCTCTGAACACCCCGTAGGCCGAAGCAACGCTGCGTGCCCCGGGAATGCGGGATAAAGGGCTCAGACGGTGCTGGAGCAGGGTGCTCTGGGCGCCGGTCAGCATGCGTATGGGCTTCAGCGCGGCGCGGCCTATCTCATGGGCAAAGTACATCATGGCATTGTCCTGCTTGAGTTCTGGGTTGCGGCATTGTCCCAGTAAGCCTTAGGGGGGCCGTGACAGATACATTAACATGCTTTTGGTGAATCGAAATTTGAGTAAGGAAATATCGGCGCCATAAGTCTGCGACTACTATGCTGAAGAGAAACTGAACGCTACCGGGCGAGGAGGCGCGACATGCGTATTGAGAGTATTGCGGTGTATACCGCAGATTTAACCTACGCGGGTAAGGCCTATGCCTTTGCGGGAGGAAGATCGCATCGGGTGTTTACCAGTACAGTGGTGGTGGTGACCACGGATACGGGGCTGCATGGCTACGGTGAAGTTTGCCCCTGCGGCCCTAACTATATGGCGGCCTTTTCTGAGGGGGTTCCCTCTTGCCTGTCGATGCTGGCACCCAGTGTGATAGGTGAGGATCCCACGCACCTCACGCGTATCCACGAGTGCATGGACCAGGCGCTGACCGGGCATGCGGTTGCCAAGGCGGCCATTGATATTGCCTGCTGGGATTTGTTGGGCAAGCATGCTGGGCTGCCAGTCTACGCTTTGCTCGGCGGGCTGCTCTCGCCGTCTATGCCGCTGCACCGAAATGTTCCATTGGCGGAATCGGATGAGATGGAAGAATCTTTGCGCCAGTTTCGATCAGAAGGGTTTCGCCGTATTCAGATCAAGCTCGGGCGCAGTGTTGAGGAAGATATCGATCTCGTTCGCGCTCTGAGCAAGGTCAAACAGGCAGACGAGCTTTGGATGTGCGACATCAACCGGGCCTGGCGGCAGGATGAAGCCGTGCGCTTCTCGCGGGCGCTTGAAGATCTGGAGATCTATCTTGAGCAGCCTTGTTACAGCTACGAGGAGTGCCTGTCGGTTCGCCGTCGAATTCGCCATCCAGTTAAACTGGACGAAAGCCTGAACTCCCTGGCCGACGTGCAACGGGCCTTGCGCGACGATGCTATGGACGCCATGGCCCTGAAGATCAGTAGGGTCGGTGGTCTGACGCCATCACGGATCATCAGGGACGTGTGCGTGGATGCCGGCATAGCCATGACCATTGAAGATGCCTGGGGCAGTGGTATAGCCACGGCAGCCTATGCGCATCTGGCTGCCAGCACCCCTGCAAAAGCTTTGCTGACTACAACGGATCTCCACAATTACAATACCTCCCAGTTGGCAACCGGAGCGCCTGTCGTTTCTTCCGGCCAGATGACCCTCAGTGATCGCCCGGGGTTGGGTGTGGTTCCGGATTTTGAGAAGCTGACGCTGCTTGATGTGTATGAGTAAGTTGGCCGATTTTGACACTGCTGTTGGAGCGGCCGGTTTTTTTCGCCGGAGACTTTCGCGTTATGGAAACCGCTAACCTGATTTGGGGGCTGATTTTCAGTTCCATTGGCATCGGCTATTTTATCTACGGGAGAAGGCAGTCGAATCTGGTCGCCCGGTACTGTGGTATCGCCCTGATTCTGTACCCATATCTGGTAACGAACACGCTTGCTCTGGTGGCTGTGGGTGTTGTACTTATGCTAACCCCCAGATTCTTTGAGCTCTGATCTATGACCGCCTATTTCATTCAGGCCTTTATTTATCTCTTGGCTGCTGTGATCGCAGTGCCTTTGGCAAAACGCTTTGGCCTGGGTTCCGTGTTGGGCTATCTGGTTGCCGGTGTGGTGATCGGGCCGGTTATGGGGCTCGTCGGACAGGAAACCAGCACCATTCAGCATTTTGCTGAATTTGGTGTTGTCATGATGCTGTTCCTGATCGGCATGGAAATCGATCCGAAGGCGCTTTGGGCCATGAGGGTTCGCCTTTTGGGTCTTGGCGGTTTACAGGTGACGTTGACGGCTGGCGCCGGGATGGCGGTGGCCTGGTGGCTTGGGCTTCAATGGCAGACGGCGCTAACGGTTGGCCTTATTTTCGCGCTGTCGTCTACCGCGATCGTGCTGCAAACCCTGGAAGAGAAGGGCTTGTCGAAGACAGAGGGCGGACGCAATACGTTTTCTGTGTTGCTGTTTCAGGATATCGCTGTTATTCCCATGCTTGCCCTGATCCCGCTGCTGGCGTTGCCGGGCCTGAAGGGTGATTCCGGCTCTGAGTCTGGTCCCGAAGGGGGGTTGAGCCTGGTGGCCAGTCTGCCGGGCTGGGCACATGCTCTGGTTGTTGTGGGCGCGGTCGCGGTGGTTATTGTTGGCGGATACTACCTGAGCCGTCCATTGTTCCGTTATGTGGTGAAGTCCGGGTTGCGGGAGGTTTTCACCGCCACGAGCTGGAAGCCAATATTGAGCCGTTTAAGGGGCTGTTACTGGGCCTTTTCTTTATCACCGTGGGTGCCGGGATTAACTTCGAGGTATTGGTGGCAGAGTGGGGCACCATTGTATCTCTGGGAGCGGCGGTCATTGCCGTTAAGGCACTTATTCTACTTGCCCTTGCACAGATGTTCGGGATTCGCAGCAGCAACGGCTGGCTGTTTACCCTGGGGCTGGCGCAGGCGGGGGAATTCGGTTTTGTGTTGCTCAACTACAGCGTGCAAAGCCATGTGATTCCACCAGAAATCTCTCAGATTCTCTCGCTGGTTGTCGCACTGTCCATGTTCCTCACGCCGCTGTTGTTTATCGTTTATGACCGCATCGTGCTGCCCCGGTACCGGCGCTCCAAGAACGATGAACGGGAAGCGGACACCATTGATGAGCAGGCACCGGTCATTGTGGCGGGCGTGGGGCGGTTTGGACAGATTGTCTGCCGCTTACTGCGAGCGAACAACGTTCCTATCGTAGTGCTCGATCACGAGCTTGAGCAGATTGAAAATGTTCGCCAGATCAACATCAAGAGCTTCTTTGGGGATGCCAGCCGCCCCGATTTGCTGGAAAAGGCCGGTATTGAACAGGCCCGCCTATTGGTAGTAGCGATTGATGACCGGGATCGCGCCGTGAAGATGGTAAAGCATGTAAAGAAGTTCTTCCCGGGTGTCTGGGTGCTGGCGCGAGCATTTGACCGTGGCCACGGCTATCAGCTTCGGGAAGCGGGTGCTGACGATGTGATGAGTGAAACCTATCATTCTGCTCTGGAACTTGGCGGACATGCACTCACGGCCATGGGCGTGCATCCGATGCGGGCAAAACAGATGACCTGGGCATTTGTCGAAAATGAACAGGCCCATGAAGAGCAGCTGTTCGAGGCATGGAAGGAAATCGAAGAGGGGATCAACTTCAGTCCCCGCTATGGCGAGCTGTTCATGAAGCTGGAAGAGGCGCTGAGTAGTGCCATGCATGGGGACTGGGAAGAGCCACAGCGTAAGGATGTTCCGGTATGGACACCGCCGGAACATCACTGATCATCACGACGCTGAATGCGAAGGCAGCGCCGAGAAAAACCAGAAATGTTGATAAGCTGTGAGGGTTTGTGTGGGGAGTTGATGATTGCATGGTGAACTGTTGAAGGTCTCCTGGATTACTTTGCCCGTCTCTGTCTTGGTCTTTGGTTTACCTGGATCTATCCAGGTCGATACATCTGAAATTTTTGTGACGCGTCCACTGTAAAGTAGTCGGCTGGTCCCCCGCCTCGCATTACCGGTTCGGCCGCAGCAGTATCGTAAATCCCATCTTTAAGCAGGTGTTGCGCGATATGCACACCGACCACTTCACCGAATACCATCCAGGTATCCACTTTCTGCCCATTGGCGCCCGCAAGCTGGAGCACCTGGGTAACCCGGCATTCGAAGGTTACCGGACTTTCCGCTACGTGCGGCACCGAGATAACCCGGGAGGGCTTTGGCGTCAGGCCAGAGAGGGCAAATTCATCAACTTCAGGCCCTACCGCGGCGCAGGTTTGGTTCATGGCCTCACTGAGTGAACGGGTCACCAGGTTCCAGCAGAACTCGCCGGTCTCTTCGGCATTGCGGACGGAATCCTTGTAGCCGATGCTGGAGAATCCAACGATGGGGGGATGGTAGTTAAAGGCATTGAAGAAGCTGTAGGGTGCCAGGTTAAGCACACCGCCACGGCTTTTGGAGGATATCCATCCAATCGGGCGCGGCGCCACCAGGGCGTTGAACGGGTCATGGGCCAGCCCGTGGCCATTGGCGGGTTCATAGAAGTGGATATCTTCCGACATAAAGCGCTCCTCAGGAATTGGTGGGTTGGATGGGGCCACACGTATCAGCGTGGCAACCGCTCCCAGATTGTGACTTCAGACAAGGTGTGCTGGTGTTTATGTTGGGTCTCACGAATGACAAACGGCACTTTTCGGGGCTCCTCCACTAACCGGAAGTGGCTGGAAAGGTGGTCCCTCAAGCCATCCAGTGTCGTGTAGTTTTCCCCATCTTTTTTGAAACCACCGATCCACTCCTCTTTTGGCGTATGTTCCTCAAGCCAGGTGTAGGGCGATGCAATAATGAGCAGACCGCCATCATTAATACGCTCGTGAATGCTGTCGAGGAAGCGTTTTGGCCGGTAAAGCCTGTCAATCAAGTTGGCGGCCAGTACCAGGTCATAACCGGTGAATTGGGGTTTGAGATTGCACGCGTCCCCCTGGAGAAACGACACTCTCTCGGCGCAAGTGTCCAGCCCGAGTTCTTTTAACGTACGAGTATGGTAGCTGACCAGTTCGGCTTCTTCGACAAGCGAGTATCGAACAGAACCCTGGTTAGCCATTTCGACGCCAAGGCGAATAAAATTAGCTGAAAAATTAACACCCTCTACAACATTGAACTGCCGGGCCAATTCAAAGCTGGCCCGGCCGCAGGCACAGCCAAGGTCCAGGGCTTTTCGCGTGGGCTTTCCTTGCCTTGCATCGAGTGCGATATCCGCCAGAGCTTTCGGGAAATTTTCGACCCCGAACGAGGCGTCACCGAAGTGAAATTCCGCGTATTCGGTGAGTAGCTTGTCGCTTTCATAGTAAGCGTTGGGTTGTGCAACCTCAGCATCCGATGCGATATACCGGAATCCGGCGTGCTGGAAAAAGTGGCGCCTGAACGCATAGCGAGCCGCAAGGCGTGCTTCGTTACCGCATGAAATCCAGGAGCCTCCTTTGATCAGATTATGTTGGCCATCAAAGGTTGGTGTTGGCAGCGTTAGTGCCAACCTCCTCTTCATCGCTTCAGTGGTTGTCCTGCTCATAGCCACCAGCCTCCACAAATTCCAGAAATTCCTGATTACTCACCAGGTACTGACTGGCTTTGAATTCTTCAACCTTGGTTTCGTGTTCGCCGTATTCGGTGGTGCTTCTCCGGTTTCCTGAAAAGGGGCCCATTCCGACCGTGGCCGGACCCTTGCGAGATCATGCTGCCGAATCAGAACGGAAGAGGTTTCAAGGTGAATCCGCTCGTGCTCAATACCCATAATGATCGCCCACCAAGCCCCTTCCCAGTTAATGGGCAGGTTCAGGGGCAAGGTATCGATCAGCTCCAGCATCGCGGAGCGCACCTTGGCGCGGTAATCCATTACGGCGGAAACGTCTGGCCAAGATAGAAAATGAGCGGGTGCCGCAATGGAATGGATTTCTGGTAATAGCCTGCATCATCGGCGAGACAGCCGAACAGGCGGGTATAGGTGTCGAAGGTGTTGGTGAAATAGAGGGCTATTTCTTTGCGTTTGTCGTCTGGAGCGCCGTCGTCCAGTCTGGGTGTTCTGCGCAATGCTGCTGATTTAAGCGGCGTTCCGCATGATTTGGTAGGGGATTCACTTTCCTGAAATGGCGATGTCATGGTCGAACACGTCCCTTTTTGTGTTGGATCAGGCATTAGTACGTTTGACCACCCTCTGGTGGTTCATTCATTTTGGTTCAGTCAGTTCCCGACGATGGATCCACGCGGCGATAAAAAGCTTCCAACATACTGTATGCGCCGAAAGCGAACAGCCCAGCTGCGACGAACGCCATAAGCCACATCCCGAAGGGCTGTTTGCGAAATGTGTCGAATACTTCTGCGATGCCGCCGGCCTCATCAGGGTTCACGTTGTAACCCGCAATGATAAAGAAGGTGCCAACGACCATGAATACCAATCCGCGAATCATCAACCCGAACCGGCATATGGGATAGGCCCAGCGTTGGGTTCGAGGTGGCATGTCAAAGTGGTCAGCAAATTGCGCTCTTGCGCCTTTGATACCGTGGGCGATTCCAACGCCGATCATGATAAGACCGACGGCGCCAACCATCCACCGCCCATAGGGCTGGCTCATAAGCCAGCTTGCAGCGCCTTTGGAGCCACCACCGTTGGAGCCGCTGCCGCCAAGAGTAACGATCAGTCTGACTGCAAACACCGCAAGAAGAATGTGTGTTACCGCACTCACCGCTAGGCCTGTCCGGATAGCGAGACCCTTGGGGCCGTTCCCATGGTGGTCGGTGTCCGTGATGGCCTGGATGCAGCGCCACAAGGAATAGCCTGTGAGGCCCAGGGCCAATGCGCCCAGCAGAACTTCACCCATCGGCGCCGTCAGCAACTGTGTCAGAGCGCCCTTGCTTCCTTTGGTCTGGCCGCCCTGACCAAATGCTGCCAACGCGGCAAGCCCTCCGACTAACAGGTAAACAATGCCACGGGCTGCGTAACCAACTCGCGCAAAGAGGGCGAGTGCTCTTTCAGGTGTCATTGTTGTTAATCACTAAATCGCTCCTTGGGGTTACCGGGATTCCTGCGCAATTCGTCTGATCCATTCTACGCCAAAGCGCACGCCGAACCCCTGGAGATCGGTGGGGATATGGGCGAGCCCGCCCTTATGGGTGCCGCTTGACGCCATGTCTACATGAACCCAGTCAACGTCCTTATCCACGAATTTGCCGAGAAAACGCGCAGCATAGAGGTGGTCGCCCGCCCCCGTTGTCCTGCATTGGAGAGTATCGGCGACGTCAGATTTGAGGTCTTCGTCGTAATCATCTTCGTAGGGGAAGGGCCATACTCGTTCGCCACAGTGTTCCCCCGCCTGGATGATGGGTTCAACCCACTGCCGCCGGTTGGTGATTGCGCCGGCCATTCGCTGGCCCAGAGCCGAGATGACGGCGCCGGTGAGGGTGGCGTAATCGAGGATGGCTCTCGGCTTTTCCCGGCAGGCCAGGGCAAGAGTGTCTGCCAACACCATGCGACCTTCGGCATCGGTGTTGATCAATTCGATGGTGGTGCCATTCAGCGCGGTAACAACGTCATTGCACTTGACCGCCCTTGGGCCGATGTGGTTTTCCGCCAGCGCCAGCCAGCAGTCCACAGGCTGGGAAAATTTGAGGCGCGTCAGGGCAAGCAGAGTTCCAAGTGCTACAGCGCTGCCCTGCATATCGCCGTGCATACCCAGCATGCTGCCGCCCACTTTGAGGTTGCTGCCGCCGGTATCGAAACATATGCCTTTACCAACAAGAGCAAACGGCTGCTCTTCAGCACCCTTCGGCCGGTACCGCAGCCGCAGTATCCCGGCGTCCCGCACGGGGCTGGCCTCAACCACGGATAAAAAAGCGCCAGCCTTCAGTTTTTCCAGCTGGTCCAGGTCATAATATTCAACTTCCCAGCCTTCGGATTTTGCCAGCTCTTTGGCGTAATCGAGGTAAATGCTTGGTGTTAGGTAATTTCCGGGCAGATGGGTCAGCCAGCGTGCCAGGTTGTTGCCCTCGGCAGTGGCCTGGGCGTAGCGAAAGTCAGCCGCTTCGAACTCGCCAAAGAAGCCCATGGCTGTGAGGTGTGTTTTGTCAGCGTCTTTGCCAGAAATTTTCGGTAGTTTGAACAGGGCAGCTAAGGCAGCGGAGACAAGGGCTTCGGCCATCACGCAGGCCGCGTTCGCCGTGCCAAGGAGCGAGATCACATTGATCTTTTTGGAGCGCTCCTCCATAAGCGGCGCAACCAGTTTGCGTGCCTGGCTCAGGGCTTTGAATCCGCTGACATCGTCCTGCACAAAGGCAATGGCAGTGCGAGTTCCTTTGGGGCCTGAAATCAGTACCGGATTGGAGGCTGCCGGGAAATCAGCGAGGCGCAGCTTCAGGAAGTCGGCCCAGGGCGACTTGTTCAGGGCATTGTGCTTTGCTGCAGGCACCAGAAGTATAAGGCTCACTCCAAGATCGAAATCCCAGGAGGCCGGTATGCGGTGATCTACATTCAGCTTCAGCGCCGGCAATTTCGGGAGTTCAGGTTTTATCATCTAGTGTGCTCCAAACAGTTTTAAATGTGGCTACGGGTAAGGATAGCTGTTATCCGTCTGGACAAAAGGGGCCTGCGCCAATAAAGTTGAGTTTCGTCATGCAACCAGTTCACGAAAGCCAAAAACAACGAACGGATCCGCTAATGTTTCTGAGCGACTCCAAAACACTGCCCACACCCCGTGGCACTTTTACCTACCGTGACGCTGGCAGTGGGGCTCCATTGGTGATGATCCATGGCTGGCCGGAAAGCTCTTATTCCTGGGAGCACGTCAGCCGCTATCTGGATACCGGTTTCCATATTATCGCGCCGGATCTGCGTGGCCTGGGCGACAGCGAGCGCACGATTGGCGAGAAGCATTACCACAAGGCGGAGCTCGCGCAGGATGTGATCAGCATGCTGGATGCCATGGGTATACAGCAGTTTCAGCTCGTAGGACACGATTGGGGTGGCATTGTTGCGCAGGAGATTGCTCTGGCGATCCCGGAGCGGGTTACCCGATTGGGTATCATGAACATCGCTGTGATCAACAATTTGAAAGGCAACATGGAGGTTGTTAACAAAGTGCGTTCG
>Ga0075530_1000149_pt1 | contig 29916 bp, 30 predicted proteins | sample NGEPerD_2_FD_75101 | JGI IMG/M metagenome (GOLD analysis project Ga0075530, IMG submission 75101) | Arctic peat soil microbial communities from the Barrow Environmental Observatory site, Barrow, Alaska, USA - NGEE PermafrostL1-D | ecosystem: Environmental > Terrestrial > Soil > Wetlands > Peat ... | reverse complement strand
GATGGCATGATTGTGGTTATCGCCACCATTGATGCCAAGACGGGAGCAATTATTGGTAATCCGGATTTAATTTCTCGCGGCTTTGTTCATATGAAAGAAAATCGTGATTTGATTGAGAAAACGAGAATGAAAGTAAAGCAAATTGTGAAAGATAAAAATCCGACCACTGCCGCTGATGATGATTATATTAAAAACAAAATCAGAAATGAAATTGGACAATTTTTATTCAACGCTACTAAGCGTCGTCCGATGGTTTTGCCGGTAGTCATTAAAGTGTAAGTAAATAACTAACTTTAGTAATAAAAAAATCCCGGTAAACGGGGTTTTTGTTGTTTATAAGTTGTGCATAAAACTCTTGACAAACAATTTACGGTGTGCTATATTAATAAGTCGTCTTTTAGTGACGATTTTTGTTGAAGATATTTACAAAGGCCGTTTTAAACGGGACAGGCACGACAAGCATAGGAACGCTCTTCCTAGGATTTTCCGGCTTTTAGCTCGAAAGTCCCTAGAAGAAGTTTTTTTGCCTCCCCGTTTAAGTCGGTCTTTTTTATTGGAATAAACGATCTCGACCAACAATAACACTCACCTTATCTATATCTACACCCACCTCTATCGGAGTTTTAACTTCAATTACGCCGTCAATTAATAATTGTTCGGTGGCATTAGTAATTACAAATTTATTTAATTTTAAAAGGGTTTGATCTTTCCTTCTGGTAGTAATAATAATATCTAGGAGTCCGTCATGAGGATTGGAAGCAATTAAGTTAGCCTTATTGCTCAACAGATTAATAATTCTAACGGTTCCCTTTTCCTCAATTTCTAAAGAGTAATCACCAAGATCAATTGTTGTTCCAGCGCTCTCAATAGTAGCCTCATTTAAAAAGTAATGATTACCAACTAGTCCCAAGTCTATCTTTTCTATTCGTCGCGCGAGGAGAATATTACAAGCCCCTTCTTCGTTTTTAATACCAAAAGAAGCGGCAATTGAATTATCACTACCGATTGGAATAATTCCCAACAACGTTTTCTTCTGGAAATCGCCATAGATATCAGTATCAATAATGGCCCCAATTATTTTGTTGACTGTTTGATTATTGCCGACAGCGACTATTGTTTTAGCACCTAACTTTATTTCATTTTGAATAGTCCCTTTGATGTTTTTAATACCGCCCAGACGGATGATTTTTCCATTTAACCCTAAGTCGGTTAACCTGATTTCCATGCGGTTTACGGCTTTACTATATTTACTCTTATTCAAATAGTCATCATAAATATAAACGTGCATAGAGGTTTTATGAATAGGTGATTATTCTTCCGTTAATTTATTTTCTTTCTCATCTTCTTTTTCGGCTGTCTTCTTACTAGGCTCACCAGTAGATAGAAGTTGGCCATTGATGATAGCTCCCTTTTCAATTGATAATTCACCATATTGAATATCACCATTTATTTTAGCCGTGCTGCCGAGCGATAAATAATTTTTTATTTTAACGCTCCCCTTCACTTCACCGTTAACAATTAAATCCTTCGCTTCTACGCTGGCAATAACTTTAGCCTTCTCTCCGATGAAGATACTAGCATCAGTCTTAAGAGAGCCCTCTAAGGCCCCTTCAATGATAATGTTTCCCTGTCCATGAAAATTGCCCTTCACTTTTATCGAGGCTCCAATCACGGTTTCCGCGTCTTTGAATTTTTCCAGCTTGTTTTCTCTATTGAACATATATTTAAAGGTGAATAATAGTCTAACTAACTATTATTCTAGTTTAATATTACCCACTTGTCAAAGAAAATATTTGAAAAACAAGAAGTTTTAGTATAAGATGAAGTCAGGCTAATTCACTAGTTACAATTGTTTCCATCAGATTATCCTTTTTTAAGTTCCCATGGTTCAATGGATAGAACAAGAACCTCCTAAGTTCTAGATCCAGGTTCGACTCCTGGTGGGAACACATAGTTGATATGTTTATTGTTTTTTGTCAAGGCATTGACAAGAAACTAGAATATTGTTATTTCCCCGCTCTTGACAATAATTATGGGTTCGCTATACTTTTATGGTAGCTTTAGGCATATTTATTGGTTTTGTCTCTCTTTGTTCCTCAAGGAACATATCCTATAGTTAAAATAAATATTTGTTCCTCAAGGAACATTTATACAAGAAAGGGCCATTAGCTCAGTTGGCTAGAGCGCTTCCATGGCATGGAAGAGGTCAAGGGTTCAAGTCCCTTATGGTCCACTAAAATGAAAACTCTGCGAAAGCAGGGTTTTTATTTTAGGATTACGTTTTATGGGACTTGAACTAGTTGGAAGCGAGACATGAGTCGAGTCGGAAGACGAGGCGAATCAGCGAGCGTCGGACGACCTTCTGGGAGCAGGTCGGGCGCCAACTCTGGACGAGTGCTGTCGCCGCACTTCTGGCGGCGACAAGCGAGATGAGTCCCTTATGGTCCACTAAAATGAAAACCTCGCCAATGCGAGGTTTTTGTTTACTTATTTGTTGAATGTTATATAATGTAAGCATAATTATTTATTATTAGTTGGTAAAAATATGAAAATAGTCATTTGCGGGAGTATGACTGCCGCTAAAGAAATGCTGGGCGTTAAAACTAAGCTTGAAAATTTGGGGCATGAAGTTATACTTCCAGAGTTTACTGAAGAATATGCCGATATGGAAACAACCGATAAAATTCATAGCGAATCTGCTAAAAATAAAGTCGAATATAATCTGATTAAGGGTTATTTTGATAAAATTAAAGAGGGAGATGCTATTTTTGTTGTTAATACAGAAAGAAAGGGAATATCTGGATATATTGGGGGTAATTCCTTTTTAGAGATGGGATTTGCCTTTGTCCTTAATAAAGCTATTTATTTATTGAACGATATTCCGGTAATGGGGTATCAAGACGAATTAGAGGCTATGAATCCGATTATTATCGGTAATGAATATTCAAAAATAAAATAAATTACTATATGACCAAACGAATATTTATAGTACACGGTTGGGGTGGCTTGGCTAATGAGGGTTGGTTGGGTTGGTTAAAAAAGGAACTCGAGGTTGCCGGATATTTAGTTTTTGCTCCTCAAATGCCAAATACCAATGAACCACAAATTAAAACATGGGTTGAAGCTATAATCCAGTCGGTGGGAGTGGTAGATAATAATACTTTCTTTATCGGACACAGTATTGGCTGTCAGGCAATTGTTCGTTATTTAAGTCAGTTGCCAGGCGGAGAAGAGATATCAGGTGGAGCGGTTTTTGTGGCCGGATTCTTTAAAAGATTAACAATGACTGATTTTGATGATAAATCTAAAGAGTTAACCAGGGAATGGCTCAACACTTTAATTGATTTCAATTTAGTTAAGAAACATCTTATCAAAAGTTTAGCGATATTTTCTGATAATGATCCATATGTTCCGCTTGATAATCAAGAAGATTTCAAAGAAGGTTTAAACTCCGAAGTTATTATTGAACATGAGCAGGGTCATTTTTCTGGTTCGTCTGGTTTACTAGAATATCCGAGTATCTTAAAAAATATAAAGGTCTTTATAGGCAATTAGAAGGCGTGAAAATATTATAAGCTATCGTTTATAAGGGCAGAGGAAAAGTCTACAAAAATGTGGACTTTTCTTTTTTATTTGGCTAATATTAAATAAAATATTTCTGTGAGAAAGCTGTGGACAACATGTTACTATTGTGTTTTATTTTTCTAGTTTTACTTATTTAGAATATTAATTTTTAATAAAGATGTTTATTATTATCTTTGTTTGCTTTTAAAATTTAAAAACTTTATAATGGAGTTATCATTAATTAATTTTTCACCGTTTTAATGGTGTAGTCCTTGTTTTATGTATGACATTATAATTATTGGATCCGGCCCCGCCGGAATGACTGCTGGTATATTTGCGGTTAGAAGGGAAATGAAAACTTTAATCATTGGCAAAGAAGTTGGCGGCCAATTAGTCTGGGCTAATGAAATTGAAAATTATCCCGGATTCGAAATGATTAAAAGTTTTGAACTTATTCAAAGAATTCAACAACAAACTGAGAAGGCTGGCGTTGAATTTAAGGATGATGAAGTTAAGCGGATTGAAAAGGCGCCCGACGGAACCTTTATTTTATATACTAATCGCGAATCCTTTACTGCTAAAACGGTAATTGTAGCTATGGGATTATCGCCGCGTCGTTTAGCTGTTCCGGGGGAGATTGAGTTTAACGGACAAGGAGTCTCTTATTGTGCTAATTGCGATGGGCCTTTTTATAGAAATAAGCGCGTAGCAATCATTGGTGGCGGAAACTCAGCCTTGGATGCCGCTGAACTTATGTCAAAAATAGCTTCTCAGGTTTATCTTATTCATCGTAATGAGGCTTTTAAGGCTTTTGATACTTTACTAGATGAGGTTAAGAGTCGCAAGAATGTGGAAATAATCTTAAATTCGGAAATAAAGAATATTTCTGGAAATGGTAAGGTAGAAAAAATTATTGTTTTAGATAGACAAACTAATCTAGAGCGAGAGATAGAACTAGATGGAGTTTTTGTGGAGGTTGGGCGGATTGCCAGCACTGATTTAGTTGGTGAATTTGTTGAGCGTAATGAAAAGAATCAAATTATTGTAAATAAAAATATGGAGACTAAAACGCCTGGGCTTTTTGCCGCTGGCGATGTAACTGATTGCACTTTCAAGCAGATTCCTATTGCCATGGGAGAGGCGACAACCGCCGCTTTAATGGCTTATCAATATATTCAAATGAAGGCTTAACTGCTATAATAAAGATATAATTAATTTTTATATTTTTATTTATATATGGGACTTAAAAAAATAAATTTAGTCGCTGCTGATATGGGTTACGGTCACCAACGTGCCGCCTACCCCTTGTTAGATTTAAGTGGCGGGGAAGTAATTACTATCAACGATTATCCGGGAATACCTGACTGGGAGAAAAAATATTGGATAAACAGCTTGCGCTCCTATGAAAAGGTTTCGCGTTTAAATAAAATTCCAGTTTTTGGTTCGGTGGTATTTGCAGTCATGGACGCTTTTCAAAAGATTCATGATTTTTATCCTTTTCGCGATCTTTCGCGACCAACTGTTCAGCAAGAATATTTTTTTAAGTTTATCAAAAAAGGATTAGGCCAGACTTTGATTGATAAATTAAATAAAAATAAGCTTCCTTTTGTAACCACTTTTTTTGTCGCCGCTTATATTGCGGAATACCATAATTATCAAGGTGATATTTATTGTATTATTTGCGACACCGACGCTTCGCGTGCTTGGGCACCGCTTAAGCCAGCACTTAGTAAAACAAAATTTTTAGTTCCCAGTGAAAAAGTTAAAACCAGATTTTTAATGTATGGAGTTAGGCCGGAAAATATTATTGTTTCCGGTTTTCCTTTGCCTAAAGAGAATGTCGGCGCGCGCCAAGAAATTATTAAACAGGATTTGGGGGCGAGAATTAACCGGCTTGATCCATCCGGAAACTATTCAACTATTTATAAATCTCTACTCTCTTCGTTTAATTTTAAACAGGATAAAACCAAACGCCCTTTGACTTTGATGTTTGCAGTTGGTGGCGCGGGAGCGCAAAAAGAAATCGGCGCTTTAATATTAAAAAAATTAACACCAAGCATTAAAGCTAAAAAAATTAATTTTAATTTAGTTGCTGGTAATCGCTCTGAGATTAAAAATTATTTTCAAGAGAATATCAAAAAAAATCAATTAAAAGAGGGGAGTGGCGTCAAAATAATATTTGCTCCCGATAAATTAAAATATTTTAAGATATTTAATTTAGCTCTCCGAGAAACCGACATTCTTTGGACTAAACCTTCGGAATTATCTTTTTATGCCGCTCTGGGTTTGCCAATTATTATGTCATCCCCGGTTGGTAGCCAAGAGGATTTTAATCGTGAATGGTTGCTCAATATTGGTGCGGGTATTGATAGTCCTGAAGCGGAATTTGTGGATGAATGGTTGCCTGATTTACTAGCCTCCGGACGTTTGGCCCGAGCCGCGGTAGACGGTTTTTTAAATGCTAATAGTTTAGGGGCTTACGCGATAGAAAAAATATTATTAAAGAAAAAATAGCTTATGACTTGGTTGCCGGTAGCGCTTAGCGCTTATCTATTTTTAGCTGTTGCTAATCTGCTGGATAAATTTTTAGTAGATAATGTTTTAAAAAATAGTAAAGCTTATGCCTTTGTCGCTTGTACTTTAGGCGCTATTATTATTTTAATTGCTCCTTGGTTTTTGAAATGGCCAGGAGCTTTTTTATTTTTCTTTAATTTATTTACTGGGGCCATTTTCGCGATGGCGCTCTGGTTTCTTTATGAAGCTTTAAGAAGAGGCGAGGCGGCCAGAATTTTAGTTTTTATTGGCGGCTTAACACCCATTTTTTCTATTGCCTTCTCTATTTTGTTCTTCAAGGAAACTTACTCGCTTAATAAGTGGCTAGGAATGTTTTTTCTTTTATTGGGAGTCTTGGTAATTGCTTTTTTACCTCAGGAAAGAAGTTTTTTAACACGCGTAATGAATAAATTAAAGCTTCAAGTTAATCTTAATAAAAGCGGATTATTGTTTGCTTTGTTGTCGGCTTTCGCTTATTCCAGCTATTTTATTGCCACTAAATATGCTTATGCTGATCAACCGTTTTTAAGCGCTTTTGTTTGGAACCGAATCGGCGCCGCCTTATTTGTCATGTTATTTTTATTTAATCGTAAAGACCGTCAAGCAATTTCCAACTTATTTAAAAAATCCAGTCCTAATAAAAGTAAGAGCTTAGTTATTTTTAATCAAGCTTTAGGAGCTTCGGGCTTTATTTTACAAAATTACGCTATTTTTCTAGGATCAGTGGCCATTGTTAATGCTCTTCAGGGTGTACAATATGCCTTTTTATTAGTAATCAGTGCTATTTTGGCGGCGTTGGCCCCTAAGCTTTTAAAAGAAACTTTTTCTTGGCGAATAGTTTTTCATAAATTCGCCGCCGTTTTTATTATTGCCCTCGGTTTATATTTTTTAACTATATCTTAGTCTTAATTAATTCCAATTTATAAAGTATGCCTAATTATCAAACCAATAGTTCTCCGGAGAATAAACAAAAGAAACCAAAACTTAAATCTATGATTTGGTTTATTGGATTAGGGCTCTTAGTATTATTTTTAATCTATATTTTTAAAATTGCTCATCATTATCCTAAAGATATAAATTTGCAAGCCGATTCTAGTCTTTTTGGAACAACTTTTTCAACTAAGTTTTCTAAGGAATTAGGCTTAGATTGGAAGGAGGTTTATCTAGCTACGCTTGATGAGCTGGGGGTAAAACAAATTCGCATTCCAGTGTATTGGGATGAAATTGAAAAAATTGAAGGTACTTATGATTTTTCTGATTATGATTATATTTTTGCCGAAGGGGCCAAGCGTAATGTTAAATTTATTGTTAGCGTTGGTCGGCGGATACCACGCTGGCCAGAATGTCACGCACCGGCTTGGATAAATTTAAAAAGTGATATTGGTGCTAGAGTAGCTACCGTGGAAATGATTAAAGAAGTCATTAATCGCTATAAGAATAATCCTAGCATTGAATATTGGCAGGTAGAAAATGAAGCTTTTTTAGGAACTTTTGGGGTTTGTCCAGCTTCTGATTCCGGATTTCTTGAACAAGAAATAGCGCTAGTTAAATCACTTGATAATCGAAAAGTTATTATTACCGCTTCGGGAGAACTTGGCACTTGGACTAAAGAGGCTAAAATTGGAGATATTTTTGGCAGCACTTTATATCGTACGGTCTATAATAGTTGGTTTGGTTTTTTGAAATATCCACTTCCTACTTCTTATTATAAATTAAAGACAAAATGGGCTGGCATAAAACCGGAGAATTTTATGATTGTTGAGTTGCAGACAGAACCTTGGGTGGCAAAAGGTGATATGAAGCAGTTAACTGAAAAACAAATAAAAAAATCGATGAGTATCGATCAATTTAAAGCTAATATTCAGTATGCGATTAATTTAAAACCGGAACGAATTTATTTTTGGGGGTCGGAATGGTGGTATTTCCAGAAAAAATTTGGCAACCCGGAATATTGGCGAATCGCTTCCCAATTATTTAAATAATTTTAGTTTAAAATAATTAAATGTGTTTGTTTTCTAAAATATTAATTATTTTATCATCATAGTTATCAACCCATTCTTTAAAGCGACGTAAAGCTTCAAGAGAATGGGTTTTTTGTTGTTGACCAGTAATAAGCGAAATATTAAAATAATTAGCGCTGATAGCAATTCCCGCTCTTTTCGCGTCAGCCGCATTACTTTTTTGTTCAAAATGATTTTTAGTAGGAATCATCAGAATATTTTTTTGTAAATAAGCTGCCTCAGCAATCGAGTCAAAGCCCCCAGTGGAGACATAAGCGGAGCAGTTTGTCAGGCATTCAATAAATTTTTGGCCGTTTAAATAATGAAAAGTTAGATTTTTGCCGAAATGAGTTTCGGCTTGTTCAGACTTGTCCCAAAAAGCCTCAACTTGATAATTTGGATGTTGCTTGCTCCAGGTGATTATTTCTTCAGAGTAACCAGCCATTAATATGTAGGCCAGGATGAAGCCATTATTGCGGGGCTGACCATTTTTTATAACTGTTCGTATTAATGGCGGACAAACAAAAAGATTTTTTTTCTTTAAATCTGGTTCCGGTGTGAAAGATAGGGCAATTTTAATAGAATGTGAGCCCGCGGTTAGATAATTATAAAATTGAAAAAACAAACGGTCCATCATGTTTATTTCCTTATCTTTAAATGAGGGATGGTTTATAAAAAATTGATGCCCTAAACAAAACATTGGTCGGTGACGACCAAAGAAGCGATAATAATTTCCGGCGAGTGGCTCGTAGAAATTAATTAGAGCATCTGGTTGTAAATTGTTAACTATTTTTTTTACCTGCCAGATGGAAGTAAGATAGATCGGCAGTCTATAGATTGTATAAAAAAAGCTAGCGATGATTTTTATGCCTTTACTGTTTTTTTTGACTAAAAATTTAGGACTTTCTAAATCAAAAAACGGACAAGAAAATTGTTCCGTGAAGAAAACTGGTAGTTTTTTATGTTTATCAGAGCCGACCACTAGCCCAATGACTGTGTGGCCATTTTTTTCTAACTTCTCTTTAAGAGTTATGGCCTGGGTCATGTGTCCGCGGCCATCGGTCTGGACAAAGAAAAGATATTTCATATTAAGTGAGCGGGTAAGGGGAATCGAACCCCTATCCTCAGCTTGGAAGGCTGATATAAAAGCCATTATACGATACCCGCCTGATATACTAGCACGCTTATTATCTTATAAAAAAATGTCTTTAAAGTCAATCAGGCTTTCAAAGGTATGTTTATTTAGTATCTTTAATTAATGAGATGTAGTAGAAGCCAGGGACTAGAATAATTGCAAAGATTAAGAATAGATAATTAAGGGGTAAGAAGATAAGGAAGAAGGCGCCGGCCGCCGCGCCAACAATATAACCTAGGGGGCCGGTCATGCGAAAAATATTTATAATACCAACTTCTTTGGCATTTACATTTTTGAAAAAATAAGTATCACGCATGGATTCTACTAAGGCGGCCCCGATTCTACTTAGAAATAGAGCGGCTGCCCAAATCCAAGGTGTTGATACTTCAATAAAGAAGAAAAGAACTAAAGAAATAAACAGAATAAATAGCCCTAGCTTCATTATTTCCTTTTCGCCAACATACTTATCGGCCAAGTATCCAGCCGGAAATTCAAAAATAGCGAAGGGTAAAAGCATAACGGCAAACATCCAGCCTAAAGAACTCCAGGGGATTCCTAAATTTTGGTTTAAATAGATTGGAATATAAATAACCGCTCCACTATAAAATAGTTGCAATAAGGTGGCCACAATAAAGACTCCTTTTAAATTTTTATTCTTCCATAATTTTTTAAAACTCTTAATCAGCTTCCTATGTTTATATTTTTTGGTAATTTCTAAATTTCTTTTTTGAAAGAGGGCAATGGCAAATAGTGGTATCATCAGTGCGGCTGAGATTAGAAACGGCAAAGCATAGCCGCCGCTGATTACTAAGTAAGCTGAAGCTAAGGGCGCCATTATCCAGCCGAGGTTACATAAGCTCAGGTATAAGGTTCTAATTCTACCGGTTTTACTATCAACCGAAGCATCTTCTAATAAAATGTCCAGGTTTATCAAAAGGAGATTGTAACTAATAACAAATAATAAAAATAAAAGAATAACCCAGAAAGCATTGGTGATTAAGGCTAATCCCAATAAAGATAAGCCATAAATCGTGATTGTTATTTTCGTAGTAAAGTAGTTACTTAGTTTTTTAATTACCAAAGGAAAGAAACCAATTATTGAGGCGGTGGCGATGTTGGTGACCACAAAAAATAAACTTAAAAGTTCTAAACTTATATACTGTTTTAAAAAACTAGACTGGATATAAGCTGGCAGGGCGACAGAAACTGCCAAAATAAAGCCCATGACATATACTATATCGCGGCGAATCCGGTTACTTTTATTTTTGTTTTGGAACAAAAACATGATTTTTTATAGTTAATAACAAAAAGAATACTAGAATGATAAATAGACTCATAACTTGGGGAAAACGGAGATTCAAAAAAATTGGCGCATAGTCTAAACGAATAAATTCTAGTAAGAATCTTAGCAGAGAGTATAATATCATATAAGAAGCCGTCAGCCAAATATAAGCACCAATGTTTAATTTTTGTTTTTTCCCTAGCCGGATAGTTAATAAATAAAGAAGGCCAAAGATTAACAATGAGCCCAAGCTTTCGTATAAGAAGGTGGGGTGAAAATATTGGAAGGCTACATAATCAATCGGACGATTTAGAATATTAATTGGAATCCCCCAAGGAAGACTGGTTGGTAAGCCGAAAATTTCTTGGTTAAAGTAATTGCCAAAACGACCGATAGCCTGTCCTAAGGCGAGACCGGGGACCAGTAGGGCGGTAAGTTTAAAGAAGTTTATTTTTTTAGTACGGGCGAAAAAGAAAATAATGATTAGACCGGCGATAATTGAGCCGTGGATAGCTAAACCACCACGCCACACAGCAAATACTTGCCAGGGATGGTTTAGATAATAAGGAATTTGCAGCAAGACATCATAAACGCGTGCCCCGATAACGCCGCCAATAATTAACCAAAAGGCTAAATCAAAAATATCATTTTGAGAAGTTTGGTAATATTTTTTCCCTAGCTGGAAGCTAATTAGCATGGCGGCTATTATTCCGAGGACAATAAATAAGCCATACCAATGAAGCGTAAGCGGTCCCCAGTTAAATATAGTTGCTTGGGGTAAAAAAGTGTGAAGCCAATTTATCATACCTCAAGTTTATCAAGTTTATAGCTAGTTGGCAAAAAAAACAGCGCCCTGAGGATGCTGTTTTCTTATTATTTATGTCTATTATTGGTGCGGATGGAGAGACTCGAACTCTCAAGAGTTGCCCCGCTAGCTCCTAAGGCTAGTGCGTCTACCAGTTTCGCCACGTCCGCATATTTTTATATTAAATGATTATTTTTATAAAGTAAAGATTGTGTTATAATGAACTTATAAAAAATAAAAAAATATTAAGTCTCTTTTTTATGGTTAAAAATAAATTTGTTAAATTTTTTAGTGAAGTTTCTATTAAAGACGTCCCTCAAGTTGGCGGTAAAAATGCTTCTTTAGGAGAAATGTATGGCACTCTCGTTGAAAAAGGCCTGCGGGTCCCCAATGGTTTTGCTACTACTGCCGATTCTTATCGTTATTTTTTTGATTCCGCTGATTTAAAAAATAAAATTAAAAAAATTCTTAAGGGTTTGGACACTCATAACATGAATGATTTAATTAAGCGGGGCGATGAAATTAGAAAATTGATTATTGCTACTCCTTTCCCCAAAGATTTTGAAGCTGAAGTTGTTAGCGCTTACCAGGAACTCTCTTCTCATTATAAATCTCAGAAAACTGATGTTGCTGTTCGTTCTAGTGCTACGGCAGAAGATTTGCCTGATGCTTCCTTCGCCGGACAGCAAGAAACCTTTTTAAATGTTACCGGCGCCAAAGATTTATTGTTGGCGGTTAAAAAATGTATTGCTTCTTTATTTACGAACCGCGCCATTTCTTATCGGGTAGATAAAAAGTTTGATCACTTTTCAATTGCGCTTTCGGTCGGCGTTCAAAAAATGGTTCGTTCTGATTTAGGCTCTTCTGGCGTAATGTTTACGCTTGATACGGAATCTGGCTTTAAAAATGCGGTTTTAATTAATTCGATTTATGGCTTGGGTGAAAACATTGTCCAGGGTCAAGTAAATCCTGATGAATTTTATTTTTTCAAACCAACTGGAGCCATAATTTCTAAGAGCATTGGCCAAAAAGACAAGAAAATGATTTATGACTTAAAAGGCAAAACGCCAGTTAAAAATATTCCCGTTTCTGCCGTTGATAGACTAAAACAATCCATTACTGACAAGCAGGTTATCCAATTGGCGCAGTGGGGAATGATTATTGAAGAACACTACAAGCGTCCGATGGATATTGAATGGGCTTTAGATGGACGAACTAACGAGCTATTTATAATTCAGGCACGGCCAGAAACTGTTCAAAGCATTCATGATAAAAACGTGATTGAACGCTATCATTTAGACAAAAAAGGCAAACTAATTATTGCCGGCCAAAGTGTTGGTAATAAAATTGGTGCCGGGATTGCTAATCGCATGATGAGCATTAAAGATATTTCTAAATTTAAACCGGGTCAAGTATTAGTAACTGATATGACTGATCCAGATTGGGAGCCGATTATGAAAATTGCTTCGGCAATTGTAACTGATAAAGGTGGACGAACCTGTCACGCGGCGATTGTTTCTCGTGAATTAGGTATCCCTTGTGTTGTTGGTACAAAATCCGGTTCTAAAATAATTAAGAGTGGTAAAAAAGTTACCGTTAGCTGTGCTGAGGGGGAATCCGGTTATGTTTATGAAGGTCTAGTTCCTTTCCGTTTAGAGACGGTGGATATTAAGGATTTAAAGAAGCCAAAAACTAAAATCATGTTGAATATTGGCGAGCCAGATAAAGCTTTCTTAAATTCTTTTATTCCTAATGATGGTGTTGGTTTGGCAAGATTAGAGTTTATTATTAATAATTACATTAAGATTCACCCGCTCGCGCTTATTAATTATAAGAAGCTGGCTGATCAAGCGGCAAAAAAAGCGATTGATAAGTTAACGATTGGCTATGAAGATAAGAAACAATTCTTTATTGACCGCTTAGCTCAGGGTATGGGTATGATTGCGGCGGCCTTTTACCCAAAAGACGTTATTTTCCGGCTAAGTGATTTTAAAAGCAATGAATATGCTAATTTAATCGGTGGTAAAGCCTATGAGCCAGTAGAATCCAACCCGATGATTGGCTTTCGGGGTGCTAGTCGTTATTATTCTAAAATATTTTTACCAGCCTTCAAGTTAGAATGCCAGGCTATAAAAATTGTGAGAGAGAAAATGAAACTCAACAATCTTAAAGTCATGATTCCATTCTGTCGCACGATTGAAGAAGGTCGTAAAGTCTTAGAAATTATGGCGGCTAATGGTTTAAAGCGTGGTCAAAATGGTTTAGAAGTTTATATGATGGCGGAAATTCCGGCTAATATAATTTTAGCCGATAAGTTCTGTCATATTTTTGATGGCTTCTCTATTGGCTCCAATGATTTAACGCAACTCACCTTAGGCATAGATAGAGACTCTACTGGAACTCTGGAAATTGCCGGCAGTTCTGATGAAAGGAACGAAGCGGTTAAAATTTTGATTAAAAATTTAATCGTGATTGCTAAGAAAAATAAACGTAAGGTTGGTATTTGTGGTCAGGGTCCAAGCGATTTTCCAGATTTTGCTGAGTTTTTAGTGGAGCAGGGAATTGATAGTTTATCTTTAAATCCCGATTCCGTTATTTCAACTACAATTGCGATTAATAAAAAAGAAAAGCAATTACGAAAAAGACGTGGTTTATTAGGATTGTTCTAAAATACTTGAGGAAATATAAAAAACGTTCCTGAAATTCAGGAACGTTTTTTAATATCTTAATTTAAAAATTATTTATTTTAGGACTTGAATCTTGGCGGTCTTAATGCCAAATTTTATAGCATCACCGTGATTAACCATCCAGATATCTACTCTATCGGCATGACGCTTATTCATGCGATCACGAACAACAAATATTCGGTCACCAAATAATTCCGGAATTTTGACTTTAGTACCAAATTTTAAGAAGTTGGCGGCGATAGTATCCTCTTCACCGTGTTCGCAGACATTGAAGCCGTTAGCGGTTATACAAGGCGAATTATCGGTTTGCCCCGGCTTAGAGTTGTAGGCGGTTATAACATGGGTGCTAGTACTAATTACGGTATACTCAGCCGTAGAAGAGGCGGTAGCGCTTTCTGAGGCAATAACAATTTCTTTAGCGGGAGTTAATTCGTTATCGGTCAGGATTACAACATTTGTCTGAGAGCTGCCATCTTTAACCATTATTTCGTTAGCAATCATTAAATCATCATCATTTACACTAGCGTTGGCCGGTTTAACGGAATCGGCGGCTAAGGCCGGGGCATAGAAGAGAACAAACTGGAAAATACAGGCGATAATTATTAATAAAATTACCCCCTGCTTTCTACTAAGAGGAACAATTTCCTCTCTAATGGTTCGGATTAGTTTCATATTATTTAATATTAGCCAAATAAAAAATCCCTAGCATATCATGTAGTGATTATGATCAAGCTGGGATTTTCTTGACTCAATAACTTAGCATACAGATAGAAAAAAGTCAAGCCTAATCTGGGGATAGTAAGTGGACAAATAGTTGACAAATTCTTTTTATTATGATATAATAAGGGCAGTTAAAAATAAATTATAAATAGAACATTCACAATTAAAAAAAGATAAGAATCATGAAAAATTTAGTAATTTTGGCCTTATTGGTTGTAGCGACCATTGGCCAAGGGTTTTCGCAAACAATGAAGGAAAAAATCAATTTGACTGAAAGTCAAATTAAAGAAATTTCTTCTGATTTGAAAAGATCAGAAAAAAACTTTAAATCTGGAAAAGCCAAACAATTGGCAGAACTGAAACGCGATTATCGCAAATGGCAAATTGCTGGGAGTCGTTCTGACGACAAAACAGAAATCGCAAATGCTTTAAAAGCAACCACTAGACTTCAGAGTCAAATCGACTCAATCAATGCTTTAACTAGCAACGAAGAAATTGATGCCCAGCGGGATTTCTTAAAAAGTTGGCAAGACAAAAAAGCTGAACTTATTGCTCAATTTATGGAAGTGAAATCTTCCAAGAAAACCGCATTGGCTAATTCTGCCGATATCACTAAGTTAGTCGCTTTAAAACCGGCAAAAGAACTAAAAGAAAAAGCGGACATTTATGACCGGAGAATCCCGACTGAGGTAACAAATTTACATTATGGTCGTCGTACTCGTTCTCAAGAATTACAAGTTAATGATTTAGTGCTTGTTACGGTGGCAAATAATATGAACCACGCTATTATTCCAACCGTTTCCGAAGGCGGGCTCAGAGTCATATTTGATAATATGTATGTTGAGCCAGTTAGTTTCATTGTTAGAGCGGTTAACGGGATTGCTCGCAAGCCGATTGTGGTTGATCAAGGAAAACGTGAAGCTCATAATTTACTGCCAGGGAAATATACAGTTGAATTGTATATTAATGGTCACATTTCGGGGGCGCCTAGGCTGTTAACTATAGATGGCCAGACGGCCAGCTACAAAGGCGAACTTTGTTTTGGTTTTGTCTACGCTCCAAGATTCTAAGATTCTAAAAAAGTGCTCATAGAGCAAAAAATAAAGGGAGTATCATTTTGATACCCCCTTTTAATTTTGAAAAAATATTTTTTTGATTATCCGCTAGTTCCGACCTGGACACCGCCACTACTAGTAAAAGGCAAATAGGTGAAGATGAAGTAGGTAATAGTATAAGCGGCGAGAACAATTATTAAACCGATTACTGCCGCCTTAATAGTTGCGGTTGATTTTTTAATTTGTTCTTCATTCCCCCCAGCAGTCATCCATCTAAAGCCGGCCATGATAATTAAGATTAAGAAAATAATTGCTAGAAAACCTAAGACAACTTTAATAATTTGCGAGACTAATTGTCCAATACTGATATCGCCCAGTCCGGCGGCATTTTTAGTTTCAATTGTCATTTTATCTAAGCTTGAGCTATCTGTTAAAAGTTGAGCGGATACTGGTGATATTATAAAAACTTGAAACAAAATTAAGAGCGAGAAAATGGTGACCGCGAATTTTTTAATATTTTTCATATAGTTATCCGATTAAGGTTTTAAAGATAAAGTTCCAAATAACCCAGGCTGATAAGGAAACAATTAAGCCGATGATTGAGGCCTTAATGGTGGCAGTTGATTTTTTAACCTTTTCCTCATTGCCATTAGAGGTCATCCAACCGTAACCAGCGATAATCATTAGCACAATAAAGGTTAATCCGGAAAAATTAATGAAGGCGCCAACGATTGCACCAACGATGCGCGGCGTGGAAGCGACTGCGGGATCAGTATTGAATCCTGCTTGATTACCGACTGTTTCTAGGTGTCCAGTAAGAGAATCAGCGGTAGAACTGCCTGAATTCTGAGCGCTGACAGCAAAGGGCATAATCAATAGGCAGAAAGTTAGAATGGCTAGGGAAGTTTTTAAAAAGTTTTTCATATATTTTTGGAAATGGCTATTTATTTTAATAGAGACAATCCATTGGTTAGTAATTTTGAGAAACCGGAGCTTAAAGCATAGCCTAGTAAGATAATTACTAAACCGATAATTAAAGATTGAATACGCTCCTGAGCTTTTTTGATTTTTTCTTCATTACCAGCGGCTTGCATCCATTCATTACCGGCCACAAACATCATGGCAATGAAAATAACTCCTAGGGCACCAAGCACAACTTTTAAAGCGATGGCAATGGAAGTCTCTAAAGAATCGGTTTGTGAAAAAGTGTCACTCCCTTGGCTCACAGCGTTTAGTTTATTATTGTATTCATTTTTTTTAGTGTCTGTTAATATGGTCCCTTGAGCATTGACAATTGTAATGGCTAAAAAACTAAAAATTACGAAGGTTAATATGATGTTGGTAATTTGAATAAACTTTCTCATAATTACTGAAAATAATAGATTAAGAAAGTACTTAGCGCATAGGCGGATAAAGTAATAATTAAGCCTAAAAGAGAATTCATTACCGTTTTTGTGGCTTTTTTAACCTTTTCTTCATTGCCGTCAGCAATCATCCAGGTAAAACCGCCATACATAATAAATACCAAAAAGACGACGCCCATCATTCCTAAAACCATTGAAATTACTAGCCCGGTTATACTATCAACCGTAGCGGCGGCGGCTCCAGTGACGAATCCGGCAACTGTCGCACTATTATCTAAACCACTATTTTTATTAAAATCATAACTTTGACCATAAGCCAAATGACCAGAAATAAAAATCGGCGCCAATAATAAAATTAACGCCAATGATTTAAAAATTTTAATAGTTGGAATTTTCATGGTTATTATTTTAGAACCTGGATTCCGATAAAGGAAGTAATGGCATAAGCGGCAAAGACAATAACAATACCAATCGTGGCATTTATCATTAAAGATTTGGCTTTAGCAACTTGTTGTTCGTTGCCAGAGGCGGTCATCCAGGTAATACCAGCATAAATCATTAAGATTAAAAAGATAACCCCGACAAAAGATAAAACTACACCGACAATTTGTCCAGCCTTAGTTTGGAGGAAGTCAGCGTAGCTACTGCTAGTTTGAGTTTTAAAAGCATCTACCTGAACGGCCGTCTGGTTAAGTCCAGTTAGAGTCGGATCAACAGTTTGAGCGTTGGTGGGAATTATTAGTAGAAAACCGAAAGATAACAAAAAAAATAAAGGCAAAACCAAAAAAACTAGGATTTTTTTCTTCATAAACAAGATAGTTATTCACTGGCTCAAGCACAAATAATTGCGCCTGAGCCAGTGATTCCCATACCAAATATGAGAACCACATATCTATTAACCGGCAGTAGCATTGTAGATGGAATTGATGATAAAGGTAGCAACAGCCCAAGCGGCTAAAACGATGGCTAAACCGACAACGCCGGCGCCCAACAATTTTTTAGCTTCAGAAACCTTATCCTCGTTGCCAGCTGCTGTCATCCATTTGAAACCACCCATTAAGATGATGACTACGGCAATTACGCCTAAGAATCCTAAGGCGACGTTGATAATGCGGCCCACCATTTCTCTTGGGTCACCACCAGCAAGAGCGTTGTTTAATCCGTTGTTAACTTCGTTAATACCGAAGTTTGGTTGCGCATGAGCGTTCATAACAAAGACTGGTAGGACTAGTAAGGAAACGATAGCTAGTGAAATTAAGTGTTTGGAAATTTTATTCATATTTTCACCCCCTTTCTTAAATGTTAATAATTTTATTTTACATCTCTAATTTTAGCATATTCTTTTTAACAAGACAAATAAAAATAGCTATGATAAAATAAATAAAGTTGAGCTTGAAATAAGCGTTTTTATGCTAAAAAGAGGGGAAAAAAGTAAATTTGCTAGTTTTTTCTGGATTTTATTCTATTTCCTGGTTTTTTTGCTGATTATTCGCGGGGGATTTTCTTATTTAGATCCTGATTTTGGTTGGCATTTAAAAGTCGGTCAGGATATTTCTTTAAGCGGACAGGTCCCGAGTACCAATATTTATAACTACACCTATACCGGTAATTGGGTTGACCACGAATGGCTTAGTAATTTAGCGCTTTATCATGTCTATAACTTTGCCGGTTATGAAGCTTTAGTTATTTTTTTTGCACTGTTAATTGTATTGACGCTTATTTTATTAAATATTTTTGCGTTTCAACAAAGTAAATATAAAATTCCGCTCTGGTTAAGCGCTGCTCTGCAATTATTGGGAGTTTTGGCGGCCATGCCTCATTTTGGCGTTAGATTACAAGAGCTCGCCTTACCGCTTATTTTATTGATTATAATAATTCTCAATTATTATGAACGTGAGGGCAACTGGCGTGCATTATTATTTTTACCGCCCCTCTTTTGGTTATGGGCTAGTGTACATGCTAGTTTTTTAATTGGTTTATTTTTAGTGGCTGCTTTTATTGCTGTTAAAGTTGGTGAACGGCTCGTCTATCAGCGTCAGTTTTGGTCATTTATTAATTTTTCTAAATTAATAAGTAGACAAAAAATTTGCCTTCTCTCTTTAGGTCTTTTGGTTTCTGTTTTAGCTACTTTTTTTACTCCATATAAAGTAGGTCTCTACGGATTTTTGGCGGGTTATAAAAATAAAGCCTATTTATCATTGATTCAAGAATGGTTACCCCAATATTCTTTTCCATTTCACTATAACCAACTTATTTATTTAGCTATCGGAACTGCCGCCGCTTTATTCTATATCTATTATCGTCTTAAAGCCAAGCGGGGATTGGAGATTTGGCCTTTATTTTTAATTTTGGTATTTTTGGTTCTGAGTTTTAAATCGCGTCGACATTTCCCCTTGTTTTTAGTAGTTACTTTTAGTTTTATTGTGGAGATTTATAGTTATCTTTTTTCCGAAATAAAAATTACTTATTATAAGTGGTTAAGATATTTAGTATTAATCTGCTTGGTATTAGTTTGTGTTTCACAAATTGTAGATATTCGGCCGCGCCCCTATCCTTTTACTGATTTCTGCGCCGATTATCCTTGCGGGGCGGTAGAATTTTTACAATCTAACCCTCAACATCTAGCGGGCCACATTTTTAATGAATATGGTTGGGGCGGATTTTTAATTTCTCAGTTACCGAATACCAAAATATTTATTGATGGTCGTTTACCTCAAGTAGAATTTGCCGGTCAGACGTTTATTGAAGAATATAATAGTTTTTTTCATGGTGATGAAGATTTGCAAGTTAAATTAGATAAATATAATATTCAAACGATTCTTATCAAGGCGATTGATAAGCCAACTAATGTAAAAAAATGGGAAAAAATATTATTTATTATTAGAGATAAGGATTTAATTATTGAAAATAAGTTAAGAACCTATTTAGAACAAGCGAGCGCGTGGAAATTAGTTTATGATGATAGCGTGGCAAAAATTTATGTTCGCCGCTAGTTATTAATTAGAAGTTAAATATGAAAGTTGATTTTTGTATACCAATAAAAAACGAAACCCAAGTTTTAGAAGTTAATTTGCTTAAGCTCTTAACTTACTTAGAGAATCTTAAGGTGGAATACAGCTGGAAAATTATTGGCGCGGTTAATGGTTCAAACGATGATTCAACGACTATATTACGGCGGCTCAAAGATCGGTTTCCTGATAAGATTGATTATTTAGAGATTACCGAACAAGGCAAGGGGCGGGCAATTAAAACTTGTTGGCGTCAAAGCGATGCTGATGTCTTGGCCTTTATGGATGCTGATTTAGCAGTTTCTTTAATGAGTCTCAGTCAGTTAATAGATCCAATTCTAGAAGGGCGAGCAGATTTAGTTGTTGGTTCGCGATTTATGCCTGGGGCGGTTGCTAATCGTTCTTGGCAACGCGGTTTGGTTTCTAAAAGTTATGCTCTTTTTTCGCGTGTGATAATGGGTCATGATAAAAGCGATTTACAATGCGGCTTTAAAGCGATTAGTCGAAGCGTCTATCAAAAAATAGATAAGTTTTTAAAAGATGATTTGTGGTTTTTAGATACGGAATTAGTAGTTTTGTCCGAACTTATAGGCGCGCGTATTTTAGAAATTCCCGTTTCTTGGCAGGAAAATCGTCAGGGAAAAAGTAAAAGTAACATTAATATTTTAAAAGATAGTTGGTCATTTGTTTTAAAAATTTTAATTTTTAGAAGACAAATTGCTAAGATTAAAAAATATCTCGGTAATGTTTAAATTGGGCACGATTTTGTTGATAGTTTAAAATTATTAAAATTAAATCAAAGTGGATTAGATTAAAATTTAAACGCTGATTAGCGGCATAACGAATAGCCGCTTTTTTTAAATTAGCTATTTGGTTTTTGCTAATTAAAGTTTCTTCAATTTTAGTTTGTAGGTAGCGCCGTGTTTTAATTTCAAATAAGAAGATTTGGCCATCTTTAGAGCTGATAATGTCTAGCTCCAAATGTCCTAGATGGTAATTGCGTTCTAAAATCTGATAGTTTTTATTTTGCAAGTAAGCGCAGGCCAAATTTTCTCCAAAATGACCAATAATGTTTTTGGGCATAGTTAAAAAATAAAGCCCCTATAAGAAGCTTTATCAAGTTAATTGTATAATAGGTTTTTATTTACGGAAGATATTTCTTTAGTTCTTTTTCGGCCTCCAGTGCTTTTTTCTTTTTAGGTATAGCGCACAAGCTTTTAATGATAAAGAGCTTCCAAATTATTATTTCTAAAACCCAAAAGCCGAGCCACATTCGGGAGGCGAAAAAAGGCACGTTCTCATAATTAAAGAAGAGGATAATCAAACCGATAATAAAGTTAACGGCGGAAAGATTATACATTTTTTTTAATACCCCGCGGTATAAGCCGCTGCGTCTTTTATAAATAGCCGTTATAATAGCAGCCAGTAATAATAAGACAATAATCGCGATTAAAACTTTAAAAGCGAGAGCGGTTAACGGTTCCGGGTTAACGGTAAACCAGTATTTCCAAGTGAACAGGTTTTTCATACTTATAATTTAATTAGTAATAATCCATAATGATAGGGGCCGGCGACGAATTCCTCTTGAATATCAAAGCCTAATTTTTTGGCGGCAATTTTTAGCGATTCGAGTTTTAATCTTTTTTCCGGCTTAGGGCCTAAAGGCGAATCAGCACTACTCCATTCCACAATCATTAAATATCCGCCACGTTTTAACATTCTATAGGCTTCTCTAATTATTTCTGCCCTCTTTTCTGATTGGTGTAAAACGTTAATTAATAGTGCTTTATCTAGACTCTCGGTTTCTATTTTAGTGGCTTTAAATACTTCCAAATTGCTCCAAATAGGGATAATTTGCGGCAGATTCTCTTTAGTGGCCCGATCTTTAATTTCCGTTAAGGTAGATTTTAAAATATCAACGGCGTAGACCTTGCCGGAGCGACCTACTAAGCGGGCTAGTGGGAAAGTAAAAAAGCCAAAGTTACCGCATCCAAGTTCGGCGACTTGTTGTCTCTCCCTTACGGCTATTTTATTCAAAATTTCCGCAATGTCAAATAGGGCTGTTTTTTTTATCTCTAACATAAACTTTTTATAACTATTCTACTAAGATTTGTCTGAGGATAATGTTCTCTTGGCTATACTTCTTTTTAGAGCTAATAATTAGGGTGTTTACTCCTTTTTTTAAATTTATCATTTGGGAAAAGTCGCCATCGTTATTATTAAGTATTAGCTCACCATTAATTCTAACTTCTGCTTCTTTTTCGGTTTTGCCGGCAATTAAGATTGAAGATTCCGTAATCATTAAGTTTTTTCCCGGTTGGCTGACAATTAAATTGGGCGGTAGGACTATTTTTTTAAAATAAAAAATTAAGTATAAGAAACAAATAAGAACAGCGAGACTCAGTAATAAATTTCTGACGATTTTAGGAAAAATTAAAAATTTATTTTTTTTCAAGATTTTTTGGGAAAAGGGATTATTTTCAATTCTGTCGTCGCTAGCTTCTTGTAAAAATTTAGCGACTAAATTTTTATCAGCGCCTAAGAAATCCGCATACTTCTTAAGAAAATTTTTACCATATAAACCTGCGGGCAGTGAATTAAAATTTTCTTCCTCCAGCGCTAGCAAATAATCACTTCTAATCCCCAGTTTTTGGGACACTTCATCTACTCCTAAATTTTTAAAAGTTCTTAGCCGTCTTAATTCTTCACCGATACTGTCTTCAGAAATCAGTTTTTTGGGAGTAAAATAAGTCATGGTCCTAGTTCTGTTGTTGTAATTTTATAGTTGACGCATCTTCGATGATAGTAGTTGATTTTGCACCCAACTGGTATTCGCTATTAGCTCCCAAGGCACCAGTAACAAATCTAATAATTAAATAACTGGAGAACACAATAATTAAACCAATAACGGCAGCGATGATGATTTTTTTGGCTTGCCCAACCTTATCGCTAGAACCGGAAGAAATTAGGAACATAAAACCGCCATAAATAAACATTATCAGTGATAAGGAACCGACAATACCCAATATCCATTGGGAGGCTAAAATTGCCAGCTTTATGAAGTCATTAAGAGTATAATTTCCACAATAGGTCGCATCGCCTTTATCGCAGGCGCTACCGCTCGCTTCGGGAACTAGTCCGGCGGCCGTTACGATATTAACGGCGCCCATAAACATTATTGAGGCCAGTATTAAAGTTACAATAGTTTTTTTAAACATAAAGATTACTGGTTAATAGTTTGTTGGACTTTAGAGGCAGCAATATTAATAACACTTTGTGTTTTTTCGTTAGTATTATTAACAACCGCATCAATCATTTCTTTGATAGCATCTTCGGCGGCCTGGACATTAGCACCACGATACCAACTTTTAGCAGTTAAAATTTGGTCCACAAAGACACTGATTTCATTATCTGTTTTTTGGGTAGAAATTAAAGATCTGAGAGCGGTTGGCTTTTTGGTGACCTCTAAATAATTTTTTGCTTGCTCCTCTTTAGTTATGAATTGAATAAAGTCCCAAGCTTCAACCGAATGTTTACTTTTTTTAGAAACGGTTTCTATCCAGTAATTAGCAAAGTTGATGTTAGTTGGTGGATTTCCCTCAATTTGTGGAAATTTAGCGACGGAAAAATTTAATTTTGGCGCGCCGGCTTTTATTAATGGGATATGATAGGAATAGCCGAACATAATTGCTAAATTACCGTTAATAAACATGTTTAAAGAATTTTCTAAATCACTATTCCAGGAGTACGATTCTTTGGTGGGGTTGGCAAAATCAGTATAGAATCTCAAGGCCTCTAGACCGGGATTATAACCCGTATCTCTAGCAAAATCCGGCACAACGTTAAATACTACTTGGTTATCATCGTTTATTATAGTGGCTCCATTTTGCATCATTAATACCGCTAAGATATCACTAAATCTCTCAATATTAGCACTGCCACCCATTGCAATTCCTGATTGAATAAGCCCTTTTTTAGCGTCTTGTTTGGTAAGTTTTTTAATAGTTTGTAAAAATTCGCGATTCCAATATTTTGGGGCCTCGCTAATTCCAGCATTATTTAATAAATCTTTATTATAAAACATGGCCAAGGTATCAACTGATAACGGAAGCCCATAAACTTTATTATCGCTTAAGACTACATCCTTACCAACCACATCTACGAAGTTGTCTCTAATTTCTTTAAGGGTTAAACTGCGCGAGGTTCTAAGTTCGGGAACTATTTCGGTTTTAATGGTTCCTTGAGTAACCATATAAGCGATGGTAATTGATTCTGGCATGGGAGCAATTTTTGATTGATATTTTCTAACCCAGGTATTGTGAATAGAGAATATATCAGGACCCCTGTCTTCGGCGAGAGCATTTAGAAGCTCATTCTCATATTCTTCATAACGTAATTTTCGATATTCAATGTGGATAAACGGGTGTAATATTTGATAGTTTTCAATAATTTTATCAAAAGCATCTTGTCCATCATAAACTCGCCAATAAGTTAAGGTTATTGGTTCGGTGGCGGCGACCGTGGCTTGGTTTTTAACTTTGCAACCAAATCCAGAGGTTAACAAAAAAGTCATTAACAGCGTCAGAATAGTTATTTTTTTGAACATAATTTTAGCTAATTTATCTGCTTTCATTATAACAAAAAATAACTTATTATTCAAAGTCGGATTCGATATTGTAAGGCCTCCGCGAGATGGCTCTCTTTAACTGATTCACTTTTATCTAAATCAGCAATTGTGCGGGCTACTTTTAAAATTTTAAAGTACGAACGGTTAGAAAAATTCAAGCTATTAGTTGCCAAGTTTATTAGGTCAATTCCAGATTTATCAAGTTGGCAGAGATTTTTTATTTGGCTTGAAGGAATAATGGCATTAATGGCCGGGCAAAGCGGGTTAAGTCTAAGGGCCTGTTTTTGACGAGCTTCATTGATTCTGTCTTTGATAATTTTGGTGTCATTCTGATAATCAATATTTTCTAATTCTGACGGTGTGAGATTTATGACTTCTACATATAAATCAATTCTGTCTAGAATTGGTCCAGAAAGTTTTTGGTGATATTTTTTAATTTTTTCGGTTGTGCAAGTACATTCTTTCCCCTTTATTCCTAGAAATCCACAAGGGCAGAGATTCATGGCCGCAATTAGCATAAAACGAGCTGGTAAATTTAAATTTCCCTGGGCACGGCTAATAGTTATTGCTCCTTCTTCCAAGGGTTGTCGTAAACTTTCTAGGGCCTGACGAGAGAATTCTGGAAATTCATCCAAGAAAAGAATTCCTAAGTGAGCTAAGGAAATTTCTCCGGGGCGACATTTAGAGCCCCCACCGATAAGGGCGGCGGCAGAGGCGCTGTGATGTGGTGAGCGGAAAGGACGGCTAGTTATCGGCAATGAAAAACTTATTTTATTTCCCAAAACATTACTGGCAGCACTGTAGATTTTAGATATTTCTAGTTTTTCCCAGGTGTTTAGAGGCGGTAAAATACTGGCCGCTGCTTTAGCTAACATAGTTTTTCCAGAGCCAGGAGGACCGCTAAATAGAATGTTGTGTCCGCCGGCGATGGCAATCTCTAAAGCGCGTTTAGCTTTTTCTTGCCCCTTGATATCGGAGAATTGAATTAGATTTATTGGTTTAGTCTCAAAAATTTGATAACTAGCCGTAGTAATTGTTTCTTGGCCCAGTAGATGTTTAATTAATTGTTTTAAGTTGTTAACTGGAAAAATTTTAAGACCAGTGACGAGTCCAGCTTCTTGAATATTTTCTGGTGGCAGAAAAATTGCATCCAACCCGCTCTCCTTAGCTTTAATGGCCATTAAAATTGCTCCTTTTATTTTTCTCACTTCTCCGCTTAAAGACAGTTCTCCCGCGATTAAACATTTCGAAAAATCAAAATTAAATTTATATTTTAAAGCCAGAATACTGATGGTTATTGGTAAATCATAGATAGGGCCACTCTTTTTTAAATCAGCTGGCGCTAGATTAATAGTTATTTTCCTTTTTGGGAATTCGAAACCACTATTTAAAATGGCGCTTCTAACCCTTTCTTTAGCTTCGGATACGGCCGTATCCGGTAAGCCCACAATTATTATTTGTCCAAAATCACCGCCTCCTAGTGAAGCTTCAATTTCTACGAGCTCGGCATCAATGCCGATAATAACCGCCGATAATATTTTACTAGCCATTTGTCTAGGGATACTTAAAACATAAAATCGTCCTTGTTGGGGACGATTTTAATATAGCGAAAGCTTAATAAATTGGCGTTAAAGTTTTTCTAAATTTTTATTATCTTTTTGGAGTTCGTCTAATTTGACGCTTAATAACTTACTGACACCATCGGCTTGCATGGTGACGCCGTAAAGAATGCTAGCGCGACGCATGGAAGCGCGGTTATGAGTAATAACAATAAATTGAGTTTTATCTGATAAGTCATCTAAAATTCTCGCTAAGCGTTCGGAATTAGATTCGTCCAGAGCGGCGTCAACTTCATCTAAAACTACAAATGGAGATGGATTGGCGCTGATGATGGCGCAGATAAGGGCGATAGCGGTTAAAGCACGTTCACCGCCGGAGAGCATAGTGACGGTTTGAATTTTTTTGCCCGGAGGAGTAGCTTGAATTTCAATGCCGGCTAAGCCAACCGCGTTGTATTTTTTGAGGAATTTAATTTTTTTCATTTTTTCTTCCTGCATTCGTTTCAGCTCTATTTCAGCGGCAGTTAGTCCCTGATTAATATCCTCTGATTTATTACCATTATTTTTAGCATCTTCCTTCTCTAAATCTTCAACTAGAATTTTAGTTATTTTGGCGGAACCGCCGCTAAAGAGAATTTTAAAATAATCATTAAATTTTTCGGAAATTATTTTAAATTCTTGGTCAAAACGACTCTTGATATTACCGTCAAGCTCATAGATTATTTGTTCTAAGGATTTGACTGCTTGATTAAGGTCCTCGGTTTGATTGCTCAAGAAGTCATAGCGAGTTTTTGTATCTTCGTATTCTTTTTCGGTTTCTGGATCAAGGCCACCTATTTGTTCTAGTTGATTTTTGCTATTAGCGAGAATCTTTTGCCAGTATGATAGATTATCGATGCTACCTTCAACCGGATGAGCTTGAATATCACCAATAGACAGTTCATCGTTTCTGATATTATTTTCCAAATCTTCCAATTTAGTTTCTTGTCTGGTTGATTCAATTTTAAGACCATTTAGTTTTTCGGTGACCGTGTTAAGATCTTCTTGAAGCGCTTGAATATTTTTTTGGCATTCAAACATTTGTCCTTTTTCTTTTTCTTTATCTTGATTGAGAGCTTCTAATTTAGAAGTAATAGTCGTGGTCTCTATTCCGATTTCTTCCAGTAATTTATTAAGGGCTGTTTTTTCTTTTTCAATACCGGAAGCGTCAAATTTCATTTGGCTTTTGGCAACTTTGTTTTTAATATCAATTAATTCCTGGTTGGTTTGATTTTTTTTGTCTTCTAAAAGTTTTAAGCGTTCGTTAATGGCTGAATCCTTAAGACGACAAATTTGCAGTTGTTCTAAAGTGGCTTGTTTTTTCTCTTGCCAGATTTCTCCTTGATAAGATGACTCTAGTTTGGTAATTTCTTTTTCAATTTCCAGCAGTTTTTTATTTAAAATTATTTTTTCTGTTTCTATTTTACCGGCATCAAATTTTATTTCGGCTTTTTCCAGTTTTGTTTTAATATCAAACAACTCTCTTTTAATTTGGATTTCTTTTTCGGCAGTTAATCGCAGACGTTCGTTAATTGTTGAGAGCCGTAAGCGCTCTTCATTAAGATGCTCGTTCACTGCTTGGCGTTTTTCAGTTAGCTCGATAATAGTTTGTTGGATTTTTTGAATACGGAGGGCATCTTCATCGCTTTCACCGGTGAGCGTTGCTTTAATTTTAGTTTTAAAATCTATTTTGGCTTCTAAAATTAATTTTTTAGCTTCCTCTAAGTTAGCTGTGGAATTAATGCCATCCAATTTGTTTAAAAACTCTTCTATTATTTGGCTGATTTTTTCATCTTTGCTTCCAGATTTGGCCGCCGCTTTAATTTTGTCGTTAATTGCGGCTAACTCTTTGTTTAAAGTCGTTAGCTCTTGTTGGATGTGGTTTAAATTTTCTTGGAGTTCTTGGCTGCTCTTATGATCATTGTTTTGATTTAATTCGCTGGTCTCAATTTCTATTTTTTTAAGTTCCAAGCTTAATTCTTCTTGTTTATTACTGAGCCAAGAGACATCAAACTGGCCTTGAGCTTCCAGATTAGCTTCCAATACCGCTTCTAATTTGGAAATTTGTTTATTAAAATTAAATTTTTCATTCTCTAAACGGTTAATAGTTCGTTTGATTTCTTCACTGCCCGTAATTTCTTTATTTATTTCTTGTAGTTTGGCAAGCAAAGATTCTTCTTCTAATTTAGGACGGCTTTTTTCTAAGGAATTAATTTCTAAACCAATTTTTTCCAGGTCGGCTCCCAATTCATCGGCTTTATTATTGAGCCAAGAAACATCAAATTGCCCTTGAGTTTCTAATTGGACTTCCAATTCGGCTTGTAGTTTGGATAATTTTTTTTGGTATTGTCCTTTTTGATTTTCTAAATTACGCAGACGCGGCTGAAGCTCATTTATTTCCCTAAAATTATCGGTGGTTCTAATTTTGTTAAGTTCTTCGCCTAGTTTTTCCAGCTTTTTTTCTCTTTCAATTTTAATTTTTTCTAAATCTAAAAACTGGGCGTTAAAAGTATCTAACTTTTTATTAATATCTTGCCACAGGAAACCATAATAATTGAATTGGGTTTTTTTCAGTTCGGTTTCAATATCGGCGCGGCGTTTTAATTTTTCTACTTGTCTCGTTAAACTCTTAAGTCGCGGTCTAATTTCTACCAGCAACATGTCAACTTGTTGGAGATTTTCATAACTGGCTTCCAATTTATTTAAAGCGGAATCACGTTTGATTTGAAATTGTTTAACGCCGGTTGCTTCGTCAAAAAAATCTTTGCGTTCGGCGGTCGTAGAGCTTAAAAAGTTTTCTACCATTCCCTGGCCGATAACACTATAAGTTTTTTGACCGAAGTTCGCTTTGGCGAGTAGCATTTGAATATCTGACAAGCGTACGCGGCTGCCATTTAATAAATATTCACCCTCGCCATTACGAAATAGACGACGGGTGATAACAATTTCCGCACAGCTACTAATTATTTGATCCAAATCACTTTCCTTTTTAATTTCTTCGGGCTGTTTGGCGTTTTTTTTGATTACTTCCTCATTATTTAAAAAGAGTGATACCTCAGCCAAACTTAATTGACTCTTTTGGTCAGATCCGGAAAAAATAACATCTTCACTTTTTTTACCTCTTAAGCTTTTAATACTTTGTTCGCCGAGCGCCCAACGGATAGCATCGGCGACATTGGATTTACCGGAGCCGTTAGGACCAACAATGGCGGTGAGTCCGCGCTTGGTGTCGTCTAACATGCCGGAGAAGATTATTTTGTTTTTATTGGCAAAAGATTTAAATCCTTGAATTTCCAGTTTTTCTAAATACATAACGAATAGGGATATTCCTGATTTTTTGTCTCAGGAAAGCTTAATTATTAAAAGCAAAAACAGCCGACGGCCTTAAACTGCTTTTATTATAAGTTAATTTATTGATTTTTGAAAGTTATTCGGCTAAGATAGTTTATATGATAATATCTCTAAGCGGAGCCCATGGTTCCGGAAAAAGCACTATTGCCCAGAAATTGGCAGAAACG
>Ga0075530_1000148_pt1 | contig 30321 bp, 30 predicted proteins | sample NGEPerD_2_FD_75101 | JGI IMG/M metagenome (GOLD analysis project Ga0075530, IMG submission 75101) | Arctic peat soil microbial communities from the Barrow Environmental Observatory site, Barrow, Alaska, USA - NGEE PermafrostL1-D | ecosystem: Environmental > Terrestrial > Soil > Wetlands > Peat ... | reverse complement strand
TCGCCGGCGTCGGCGGCGACGTGAATTACATCAGATCCGTGGCTGATGCTCGCGGCTACTATCCCATCACCAACAAGATCACCCTTGTGGGCCGCGTCCAGGGCGGCGCCATCGAGGGCTGGGGTGACAAAGACATTCGCCTGACGGATTTGTTCTTCAAGGGCGGCGAGACAATCCGTGGCTTCGAGCGTGCCGGTTACGGCCCACGCGATGCCTGCGAAAGCCCCCTTACGGGCGTCCGCGTGGCGGACTGCCGGCGTGACTCTCTCGGCGGCAAGTACTATTGGGCGACCACGGCGGAGGTCCGTTTCCCGTTCCCGCTCATTCCCGATAGTCTCGGCATGCAGGGCGCCTTTTTCGTCGATGCCGGCTCGCTTTGGGGTCCGAGCCAACTTGCTCTGAACACCGTCGACAACGACGAAGGAAGCTTCATCTTCGACAGCGACCAGGTCCGTCTGTCCACGGGCTTCAGCATCATATGGCAGTCGCCCCTCGGCCCGCTCCGCGCCGATATCGCCGAGGCGCTGCTCAAGGCAGACTTCGACAAGACGGAACTCTTCCGCTTCGGCGCCTCAACAAACTTCTAAAGGAAGCCACTTCGGTTTATGGCTTCACGCCAGGGTTTATTTGGCGTCGCCAGCCGCTGGAGGTTTAATGGAACACCCGGGATTTTTCGAGCGGGCCGGTCCGTTCTCCTTGCGCACCGTCGCAGAAGCCACGGGCGCCGAGATGGCCGAAGGCGTCGATCCGGACATCGAGCTTGAGGACGTGCGCCCGCTCGACAGCGCGACGAAAGGGGATCTGTGCTTTCTGGACAATCCCAGATACATGCCGCTCCTCGCCGACACCGGCGCAAGCGCTTGTCTCGTAGCCCCCCGAATCAGGGACAAAGTCCCTGCCGGCACGGTCCCCCTGCTGACGCCGGAGCCTTATCGGGGCTTCGCCAAGGCGCTCGCTTTGTTCTATCCGGGTGGCCTGACGCCAAAAACCGCAAGCGACAGCATGGCCGGGGCCGCAACCAATATTCATCCCAGCGCGACGCTAGAGGCTGGCGTAACCGTGGAACCCGGGGCCATCATCGGTGCGGAAGCACGGATCGGTCAGGGCACGACCATCGCCGCTGGCAGCGTGGTCGCCTATCGCGTGCATATCGGCCGCGGCTGCTATATTGGGCCTAACGTGTCGCTCACCCACGCCCTGGTCGGCAATCGGGTCACAATCCATGCCGGCGTCGCCATTGGGCAGGACGGATTTGGCTTCGCCATGGGCAGGGCCGGCCACCTCAAAGTGCCCCAGATCGGCCGGGTCATCGTTCAGGACGATGTGGAAATCGGCGCCAACTCAACCATCGATCGGGGCGCACTCCGGGACACGATCGTCGGGGAAGGCACGAAAATTGATAATCTCGTACAAATCGGGCACAACGTAGTGATCGGAAGGCATTGCGTTATCGTGTCCCAAACAGGTATTTCAGGCAGTTCGGAACTTGGCGATTTTGTTGCTCTTGGCGGCCAGGTCGGCGTTGTCGGCCACGTCAAGATCGGCGCCGGCGCCCAGATCGCCGGGAGCAGTAATGTACGGGGCGACGTGCCACCCGGCGCGCGTTGGGGCGGCACCCCAGCCAAACCTATCCGACAGTGGTTTAGGGAGCTCACGCTGCTGCGTCTGCTCGCCGAACGTAAGGATTTGAAACTTGATTAGGGCCAAAGCGGGCAAGGCGAGTAGCCGCAAAGCCGCACCGAAGGAGCCGGTCCGCATGAATGAGAGCGGGGCAACAACGAAGCCTGATACGGTGGAAATCGCCGATATCATGAAGCTTCTGCCGCATCGCTATCCCTTCCTCCTTGTCGACCGCATCATCGAAATGGATGGGGATCGCTCGGCCACCGGCATAAAGAACGTGACCGCCAATGAGCCCTATTTTCAGGGGCACTTCCCCGGCAATCCCGTGATGCCTGGCGTGCTGCTGATCGAAGGGATGGCACAAACCGCCGGCGCGCTGTGCATGCGCTTCCTCGATGAGTTCGAGGAACCGCCGCTTGTTTACTTCATGGCGATCGACAAGGCTCGCTTCCGCCGGCCGGTGATCCCCGGCGATACCATCCATTACCACGTTCAGAAGATGCGCAACCGCGGTCGCGTGTGGCGCTTCAGGGCACAGGCGATTGTCGACGGCCACCTCGTGGCCGAGGCAGAGGTCAGTGCCGTGATCGTAGAGACATAGCCGGCGCAGGATGGCTAATATCCATGCGACTGCCGTGGTCGATCCAAGCGCGAAACTTGGAACGAATGTCGAGATCGGCCCATTTTGCTTCGTCGGCTCCAATGTCGAGCTCGGCGACGGCGTGGTTGTTCATTCGCACGCGATGATCGACGGCCGCACCGTTCTCGGTGAGGGGTGCAAGGTATTCCCCTTCGTCTCGATCGGTCAGGCACCCCAGGACGTCAAATATCATGACGAGCCGAGCCGGGTCACCATTGGCCCCAACGCCGTTATTCGCGAGAACGTGACCATCCATCGCGGAACCGAAACCGGAAAGATGGAGACGCGGATTGGCGCCAACTGTTTCTTGATGGTCGGCACCCACGTGGCCCATGACTGCCGGATCGGCGACAACGTGACGCTTGTGAATGGTGTGACGCTTGGGGGGCACGTATCGATCGGCGACGGCGCCATCATTGGCGGCCTCTCCGCGGTGCATCAGTTCGTGCGCATCGGGGCCTATTCTTTCGTCGGCGGAATGTCCGGCGTCGCCGCCGACCTCATTCCATTCGGCATGGCGCTCGGCAATCGGGCCAACCTGAACGGCCTCAACATCATTGGCCTCAAGCGAAAGGGTTGCCCCCGCGAGCAGATCCACGAGGTACGGCAAGCCTATCGCATGCTGTTCTCAAGCGAAGGAACGCTTAAAGAGCGTCTCGAGGACGTCGAAAGCATGTTCTCCAAGAACCCGCTGGCCAAACAGATCATCGACTTCATCAAGAGCGATTCAGACCGGTCTTTCTGCGTACCGAACAATATCGCAACGCCAAGCCGCTGATAGGGCGGCACCGACTGTGACTGAGCCAACGAAGATCAACGGGCCCCTTGGCATTATCGCCGGACGAGGCCCGCTCCCTTGCGTCCTCGCCGAGGCTGCGGAAGCGCTCCAGATTCCGGTGCACATCGTGGCGATCCGCGGCGAGGCGCATGAGGAGATCGAGCGCTACCCGCACACCTGGATCAAGTGGGGCGAGATCGGCAAGCTTTTCGCAGCACTTGAGAAAAGCGGCTGCACAGATCTCGTCATCATCGGCGGGGTGAATCGTCCCGACTTTGACAATGTCCGGGTCGACTTCGGCGCCATCAAGACATTGCCTTTTCTGCTCAGCCTCGCCAAAGGGGGCGACGACCACGTGTTGTCGAGGGTCGTGGGCTTCTTCGAGGAAAAGGGCTACCGGGTGCACGGCGCCGGTGTGGTCGCGCCTGAGCTTATCGCCGGAGAGGGAAAACTCAGCACCAGGGCCCCTTCGGCCGGGGACATGACCGATATCGCAATCGGCCTGAAGGTGGTCCGCGCGCTCGGCCGCCTCGACGTCGGGCAAGCCGCGGTCGTCGCCGGGGGTCACGTGCTCGCCGTCGAGGCGGCCGAAGGGACCGACGCCATGCTGCTCCGCTGTGCGGAGCTGCGAAAGGCCGGCCGCGCGCGGGGGCGGCGGGGCATCCTCGTCAAGGCGCCAAAGCCGGGGCAGGAAGAACGCATCGATATGCCGACAATCGGGCCCGACACCATGCGGCACGCCGCGGCGGCGGGCCTCGACGGCGTCGCCATAGCGGCCGGGCGTGTGCTGATGGCCGAGCGCGCCGCCACCATAGCCGCCGCGAACGCGAACAAGCTCTTTCTTATCGGCGAGCGTTGGGACGACGCTGACGAATAAGTCCGGGGGACTTGATCCGCGCCGGTCTGACGTCCCTAGCGGGACTCCACCGGCACGTATTCGCGCTCGGTGGCGCCGGTATAGAGCTGACGCGGCCGGCCGATCCGCTGCATCGGATCCTCGATCATCTCCATCCATTGCGCGATCCAGCCGACCGTCCGGGCAATGGCGAACAGCACCGTGAACATGTCGGTGGGAAAGCCGAGGGCCTTCAGCGTGATCCCCGAGTAGAAATCGATATTGGGGTACAGCTTCTTCTGGACGAAGTAATCGTCGGACAGCGCGATGCGCTCCAGTTCGAGGGCGACCTTGAGGATCGGATCGTCGTGATGGCCGACCGCCTCAAGCACCTCATGACAGGTTTTCTGCATGATCTTCGCCCGCGGGTCGTAGTTCTTATAGACGCGATGGCCGAATCCCATGAGCCGGAAGGGGTCGTTCTTGTCCTTGGCGCGTTTGATATATTCGGGAATACGATCGACCGTGCCGATCTCCTCCAGCATCGTGAGCGCCGCCTCGTTGGCGCCGCCATGGGCCGGACCCCACAAGCACGCGATGCCCGCCGAGATACAGGCAAACGGGTTGGCCCCGGACGACCCGGCAAGCCGCACCGTCGACGTCGACGCATTCTGCTCGTGATCGGCGTGGAGAATGAAAATCCGACGCATTGCACGCGCCAGCACCGGATTGACCACGTACTCCTCGCACGGGACGGCAAAGCACATTCTGAGGAAGTTCGCCGAGTAATCGAGATCGTTCTTCGGGTACACGAATGGCTGGCCGACGGAATATTTGTAAGCCATGGCGGCGATGGTCGGCATCTTGGCGATCATGCGGATGCTCGCCATCTCGCGCTGCCACGGATCCTTGATGTCGATGGAGTCGTGATAGAAGGCAGATAGCGCGCCCACCACGCCGACCATGACGGCCATGGGATGCGCGTCGCGACGGAAGCCGGTGTAGAACCGGTTCATCTGCTCGTGCACCATGGTGTGATTGGTGATGCGTTCCTTGAAGGCCATGTACTGCTCGGCCGTCGGCAGCTCGCCATAGAGCAGGAGATACGCCGTTTCTAGGAACGTGCAATTTTCTGCCAACTGGTCGATCGGATAGCCGCGATACAGCAAGATCCCCTTGTCACCGTCGATGAAGGTGATCTTCGACTCGCAGCTCGCCGTCGAGGTGAAGCCGGGGTCGTAAGTGAAGCAACCGCTATCCTGATAGAGCGAGGCGATGTCGATCACGTCCGGACCGAGAGTCCCCTGGCGCACGGGCAGATCGTGGCGAGCCCCGCCGACCGTAAGGGAAGCCCCATCGGTGGCGGCTCCTTTGAGCCGATAGTCCTCTACGACACTCATCTCCAAGCCTCCTGACCCTCGAGGGGCGACGGGACCGAACGCGCCTACGACATATTACTTCTGGCTGCGGTCAAGGTCCCCGCGAATGGTTTTTTGCACTGCCGCATAATCGCGTCGAATCTACCGCAGCGCAACAAAGATACATGCTCAAATGTTAAGCATGCTGAACCGGCGCTCGCTGGTCGGCGATGCGACCAAGCGCCTCCTCGCGGCCCAGAACCTCAAGCACATCAAAGATCCCGGGGGACGTCGATCGGCCGGTCAATGCGGCGCGCAGCGGCTGAGCCACCTTGCCGAGCTTGCGGCCTGTCGTCTCGGCGAAGTCCCGAACGCACACTTCGAGCGCCTCCGGCGTCCAGGCCGCGATACCTTCGAGCTTTGGAAACAGGGCGGCAAGCGTCTCACGGCCTTGATCGTCGAGTTGCTTCTTCGCCCCATCGTCGAGAGCAAGCGGCCGCTGAGCGAACAGGAAGCCGGCACTGTCGAGAAGCTCGACAAGAGTCTTGGCGCGCTCTTTCAGTCCGGGCATGGCGCGCTCCAGCTTTTGCCAACCGTCCGTGCCAATACGCTCGGCGAGGATCCCGCCGTCGGGAAGGTCGGGGACCAGCGCCTGGAGGTGACCGACGATCTCGGACTCCGTCATGGCGCGCAAATAGTGTCCGTTCAAATTCTCGAGCTTGGCAAAATCGAACCGAGCGGCCGACCGTCCGATCGCGTCGAGATCGAACCAAGAGATCATCTCCTCTGTCGAGATCATCTCGTCATCGCCATGACTCCAGCCGAGCCGCACGAGATAGTTGCGCAAGGCCACGGGCAGATAGCCCATGGCGCGATAGGCCTCGACGCCAAGCGCGCCATGCCGCTTTGAGAGCTTCGCGCCGTCGGGGCCATGGATCAGCGGCACATGGGCAAAAATCGGCGTCTCCCAGCCGAGCGCCTTGAAGATCTGCGTTTGCCGTGCGGCGTTGGTGAGGTGATCGTCACCGCGGATGACGTGCGTGATGTCCATGTCATGATCGTCCACCACCACCGACAGCATGTAGGTTGGCGAGCCGTCGCTTCTCAGCAGCACGAGATCGTCGAGGTCCTTGTTGGCGAAGACCACGCGGCCCTGCACCTGATCCTCGATGACCGTTTCGCCTTCGCGCGGCGCCTTGAAACGGATCGCCGGCGTCATGCCTTCGGGCGCCTCGCTATGGTCGCGGTCGCGCCACGTGCCGTCATAGCCGGGTGCGCGGCTCTCGGCCCTCGCTCTGTCGCGCATGGCCTGAAGCTCCTCCGGCGTCGCATAGCAGCGATAGGCCTTGCCTTCGGCAAGCAGTTGCTCGGCGATCTGGCGATGGCGCTCCGCGCGCGACAGCTGGTAGACGGGCTCGCCGTCCCAATCGAGCTCGAGCCACCGCAAGCCGTCGAGAATGGCGAGAACGGCGCCTTCGGTGGAGCGCGCCTGATCGGTATCCTCGATCCTGAGCAGCATCTTGCCGCCTTTGGATTTGGCATAAAGCCAGTTGAACAGGGCGGTGCGAGCGCCTCCGATGTGGAGGTAGCCGGTGGGCGATGGCGCAAAGCGCGTGATGACAGTCTCGCTCATCGATCGATTTTGGAGGCTCTAGGTGGGCTGGGGCAAGAGGTGGGCGTGGTGTAGCATAAGGACCACGTGCGGGTAAGGGCTGGGGCGGGGGAACCCATGCCGGATTGGGACGAACACGAGTGGGGCGGCGTCGGAAGCCCCTCTGGGCGGAGATGGAGCGTCGCCGCAGCGCTGTTCCTCGCGGCGCGCACGCTCGAGGCGGAGTCCGATCGCTGGTTCCTTTGGCTGCCGGTGCTCTTCGCCGGCGGTATCATCTCCTATTTCACGCTCACCTATGAGCCTGACCCAACCCTCGCAGTGGCCATGGTGCTCGCCGCGCTGGGGCTCTGCCTCATGGCCCGTCGGGCTCCGCTCGGGCTTGCGCTGGCCGGCGCCTGTCTCGCCTTCGCGCTCGGCTTCGGCACGGCCAAGCTTCGCGCTGAGCTGGTGCGTGCGCCGGTGCTGGCCAAGGAGCTCCGCTATGTCTCGGTCACAGGGTTCGTGGAGGAGTTCGAGCGCCGCGCCGGGCGAAGGTCGCGGCTCACCTTACGGGTTATCTCGTTAGGCGATCTCGACGCCGGCGCGAGACCCTATCGCGTCCGCGTCAGCACCTCTGCCAAGGGCGATGGGCCGAGAACGGGTGAAGCGGTTTCTCTTCGCGCCACGCTCAGGCCGCCGCCGGAGCCGGTCGAACCCGGCGGCTTCGATTTCGGCCGCCAAGCCTGGTTCGCCCGGCTCGGCGCCACCGGCTATGTGACAACCAAGATCACACCGCTCGACGACGCATCCCCACCACCCTGGGACCTCCGGGCATGGGCGGCGATCGATTCCCTGCGCCTGGCGGTTCATGAGCGCATCACGGCGGTATTGCCCGGAGACACTGGCGCGATCGCCGTAGCGCTCATCACCGGCGAGCGCGGCGGCATCCCGCAACCTGTGACCGAAGCGATGCGCGACTCCGGCCTCGCCCACGTGCTCGCGATCTCCGGCCTGCACATGGTGATCATGGCCGGTACGGTATTCTGGCTCGTCCGCGCGCTACTCGCGCTCATCCCCAGCCTTTCGCTGCGCTTCGCAATCAAGAAATGGGCTGCGGCCACAGCGCTTCTCGCGGCGGCCTTCTACCTTGTGCTGTCGGGCGCCGCCGTGCCCACGCTCAGGGCGTGGATCATGATGAGCATCTTTCTCGTCGCCGTCATGCTCGACCGCCCCGCCATCACCATGCGCAACGTGGCGCTCGCCGCGCTCGCCATCCTCATCGTCGCGCCGGAGTCGCTGTTCCATCCCAGCTTCGAGATGTCGTTCGCCGCCGTGATCGGTCTGGTCGCCCTTTATGAGTGGCTGTCCGCCCGCGCTCGCAACCGCCTGTTCGACGTAAGCCTCTTGTGGCGGAGCTTGCGCTGGGGCGGTGCCCTCGTGTTCGGCGCCGCCGCCACCACGCTCGTCGCCGGCACCGCCGTTGCGCCCTTCGCGATTTACCACTTCCACCGCATGACCCATTTCGGCCTCGTCGCCAACATGATCGCGGCGCCACTCGTCAGTCTACTGATCATGCCCATGGCCTTGATCTCGCTTATCGCCATGCCGCTCGGCCTCGAAGCCTGGCCGCTCCGCGCCATGGGCTTCGGCATCGAGATCATGGTCGGGGCCGCCCAATGGGTGGCGTCCTGGCCCGGCGCCGTCTCAATCTTGCCGCGCATGTCGGGGACGGCGCTGGCGCTCATGGTCCTGGGCGGTCTGTGGCTGTGCCTCTGGCGAACGCGCATGCGCGCGGGCGGCCTCGTCATCATCGCTGCTGGCCTGGCGCTCGCTCCCGCCGGCAACCGTCCCGACGTGCTCATCGAGCGGGAAGGCGCGACGGCCGCCCTGCGCTCAACGAGCGGCAATCTCGTGTTCCCGCCAGCGACTGCCGCGAGCTACAGCGTGGAGAATTGGCTGCTGGCCGACGGCGACGACCGTGACGCCGAAGCCGCGGCAGGAGAGGGCGACTTCCGCTGCGATCCGCTCGGCTGCATTGGGCGGGTGAAGGGCAAGACCGTCGCCTTGATCCGCCATCCTGGCGCGCTGGAAGAGGACTGCCGCGTCGCCGATATCGTCATCGCACCCTTCACCGTCGGCAAGAGGTGCCGCGCCGCGCGCGGTCATCGTCGACCGGCGCATGCTGAAACGAGACGGCGCGCACGCGCTCTATATCGAAGGGCTCTCGATCCGCACCGAGACGGTCGCGAAAGCACGCGGGGATAGGCCGTGGTCACGCGGCACCGAAAGTCCGGCCCGCGGCCCGGGCTCCAGCACCGACGCCGACGACTGAGGCACGCAACGCGCGCGTTTCATTCAGTCGTCATGCCCGGCCTTGCGCCAGGCCATGACAGCAAAAGCAGAAGATTATGGGAGCTAGTAGCGGCGGATGAGGCCCACGAGCCGTCCCTGCACGCGCACGCGGTCAGGGCCGAAGATACGGGTCTCGTAGGCGGCGTTGGCGGCTTCAAGCGCGATGGAGTCGCCGCGGCGGCGCAAGCGCTTGAGCGTCGCTTCCTCCTCGTCGACCAAAGCCACCACGATATCGCCGTTGGTGGCGTCCTCGCACTTCCTGACGATGATGGTGTCGCCTTCGAGGATGCCGGCATCGATCATGGAGTCGCCTTTGACCTCGAGCGCATAATGCTCGCCCTTGGACAGGAGCTCCGGCGGCACCTCGATGGTCGCAAGCCGAGTCTGAATCGCCTCGATGGGAACGCCGGCGGCGATGCGGCCCATGACGGGCACGGCGACAGTCTGCGGGGCGGACTCACCCTCGGCAAGCTGCGGCACGCGCCCCAAACTGCCCTCGATCACGCTCGGCGAGAAGCCGCGTGAGCGGGCGGCAAGGGCCTGGGGAACCGACTCGGGCAGTCTGATGATCTCCATGGCGCGGGCGCGGTGGGGCAGGCGGCGTATAAAGCCCCGCTCCTCGAGCGCCGTGATGAGACGGTGGATGCCCGATTTCGACTTGAGGTCGAGCGCCTCCTTCATTTCATCGAAGGAGGGCGGTACGCCGGACTCCTTCAACCGCTCATGGATGAACATGAGAAGCTCTTTTTGCTTCGATGTGAGCATCTGGTCCCCTTTGAGCGACCGGCATTCGGGCTTTCCGAGCCTCGAACGATAGTCGCCCCGCCTGTACAAAACATGAACAGTGTATATGTTCTATTTGTGTTCCGCAAGTTCTAAGCCACAAAATGCTGTGGCCCGCGGTGCCCGAAGCCAGGAAATCGCGCGATTCGGGTTTCCGCCGTCTTAACTAGTCCGAGAACGGAAGGATCTTCACCCGCTCGCCCTCAAGCAGGGCAGGAGCGTTCGGCAGCCGCATGATGAGGCAGTCGGCCTTGGCAAAGGCGGAGGCCAAGGACGAGTCTTGCGAGGGTAGGGGGCACACAACCCGTTCCCCATCCTCGCGCCACGCCGACATTGCCCGCATGTAGTGCCGGCGCGGCCCGTTAGCCTCGAGGCCCTCGCCGAGCAGCGCCTCCGGCTGCGGCCGTGCGTCCTCGGCCAGCCCCAGCACGGCGTGGAGCATCGGCACCAGGAACACATAAGCGCAGATCAGCGCCGAGATGGGATTGCCCGGAAGCCCGAGGAAGCGCTGGCTCCCCAGCCGCCCGGAGAGCACGGGCTTGCCCGGCCGCATGGCGACCTTAGCGAAATCGAGTTCAAGCCCTTCGCCGCGGAGCGCACTCACCACCAGATCGCGCGCGCCGACCGACGCGCCGCCAATGGTGACCAGAATATCCGCGCCCGCGCCGGTGCGCGCCAGGGTGACGATGCTTGTCGGATCGTCCCTGGCGATACCGAGTTGGACCGGCTCCCCGCCGTGCGCCGTGACCAGCGCGGCGAGTCCATACCCCACCGATGCCACGATCTGGTCGGGCCCCAGCTCCGAGCCCGGCGGGACCACCTCATCGCCCGTGGCGAGAATGGCGACTTTCGGCCTGCGGCGGACCGGCAGTTCGGCGTGGTTCATGGACGCGGCGAGCATCAGTGAGCGAGGCCCAAGCCGCGTGCCTTTCCGCAGCAGCACATCGCCTTGCTCGAAGTCCTGGCCGCGCGGGCGGACATGCCGGCCCGACGCGACATCCTTCACGACGACGGTCTCGCCGGTCTCTTCCGTGTTCTCCTGGATGGCGATGGTGTCGGCGCCGTGAGGCACTGGCGCACCGGTGAAGATGCGCACCGCCTCTCCCGGCCCGACGCTTCCATGAAAGCCTGCGCCCGCGGCCGACTCGCCGATCAGCTTCAAGGTGGTGGGGAGCGCTGCCACGTCGGCGGCGCGGACCGCATAGCCGTCCATGGCCGAGGCGTCGAACGGCGGCTGTGTCAGCCTGGCGGCAAGGTCCGCGGCGAGTACCCGGCCATGGGAGTCGGCGATGGCAACCTGCTCCGCCTCCAGCGGCCCGAGACCCTTGAGCACAAGGGCGAGCGCGGCGTCGACGGAAAGGAGCGCCATCGTGTTCAGGGCGCGCGGAAATCGCCGGAGCGGCCGCCGGTCTTCTCGATCAGGCGGATGCCGGAGAAGGTCATGGCCCGATCCACCGCCTTGCACATGTCGTAGAGGGTGAGACAGGCGATCGACACCGCCGTGAGCGCCTCCATCTCGACCCCGGTCTTGCCCTCGACCTTGGCCGTGGCTTCGACCCGCATGCCGGAGGGATCGCGCGACGGCGTGAAGTCGAGCGTGACTTGCGTCAGGGGCAGGGGATGGCACAGCGGGATCAACTCGGCGGTCCGCTTGGCCGCCATAATACCGGCGATGCGGGCCGTGGCCAGCACATCGCCCTTCTCCGCCTTGCCCTCGAGAATCAGATCGAGGGTTTCCGGCGCCATGGAGACGAAGCCTTCGGCAATTGCGGTGCGCGACGTGACCGCCTTGGCCGAGACGTCGACCATGCGCGCCTCGCCCTTGTCATTGAGGTGCGAGAGCCGCGCGCTCATTGTGCCGCCTCGGCGGACATGGACGCCCCGGTCAGAAGCGCGCGCGTGGCGGACGCGACGTCCGTCTGGCGCATGAGGCTCTCGCCGACGAGGAATGCGCGCACGCGGCAAGCCTTGAGCCGGGCCAAATCGGCGTGCGTGGCAATTCCGCTTTCGGCCACGATCATGCGCTCTGACGGGACGAGCGCCGCAAGCCGTTCCGTGGTCTCGAGCGTCGTGTTGAAGCTTTTGAGATCGCGGTTGTTGATGCCGATCAGCTTCGTGCCGAGCTTCAGCGCACGCTCAAGCTCCGCTTCGTCATGCACCTCGGCGAGCACGTCGATGCCGCAGGCCCGCGCGGCGAACTCCAGCTCGCGCGCCATCGCGTCATCGACGGCAGCCATGATGACCAGGATGCAGTCGGCGCCAAGCGCCCGGGCCTCGAACACCTGATACGGATCGATCATGAAATCCTTGCGCAGCGCCGGCAGCCAGCAGGCCTCGCGCGCCGCGGTCAGATAGTCGGGTCGCCCTTGGAAGGAGGGCGCATCGGTTAGCACCGAAAGGCACGTGGCCCCACCCGCTTCATAGGCGCGGGCAAGCTCAGGCGGATCGAAATCTGAACGAATTAAGCCTTTGGAGGGACTGGCTTTTTTAATCTCAGCGATGAGCGCGAAATCCCCCTCGGCAACGCGCGACCGCAAAGCCTTGAAGAACGGCCTTACCGGCGGAGCAGAATCGGCGCGGGCGCGCATCTCCGCCTCGGGCACCGCCGCCTTGGCCGCGGCGACCTCGTCGCGCTTGTAGCCAAGGATCTTGTCGAGCACGTGCGCCATCGCCTCAGACCTTATCATGGCTGAGTTTAACGAGCGCTTCGAGCACACCCATGGCCTTGCCGCTGTCGATCGAGTCCGCCGCAAGTGCCACACCGTCCCGTAGCGTCTTGGCCTTGCCGGCGACCAGCAGAGCCGCCGCCGCGTTCAACAGCACGATATTCCGAAGCGGTCCCTGGTTCCCTTGTAGGACGGCGCGGATATGGGCGGCGTTTTCTGTCGCGTCGCCGCCAATCAAATCCTCTGGCCTTGCGTCCGGCAGCCCGGCATTTCGCGGCGAGATGTTGAAGGTCGAGATGCTGCCGGCATCGATCACGGCCACGTGGCTGACATCGGTGGTGGTGAGCTCGTCCAGCCCATCGGCGCCATGCACCACCCAGGCGCGTTGAACCCCGAGCATGCCGAGCACGCGGGCAATCGGCTCGACCCATTCTTGCGCGAACACGCCGACGATTTGGAACTTGGTGGCGGCCGGGTTGACCAGCGGCCCGAGCAGATTGAAGATGGTGCGCGTGCCGAGCTCGCCCCGGACCTTGGCGACATGGCGCATCGCCGCGTGATGAGCGGGCGCGAACATGAAGCCGAGCCCGCAACCCTCGATACAGCGCGCGATGGCCTCGGGGTCACATTCGAGATTGACCCCGAGCGCGGCCAGCACATCCGCCGACCCCGAGCGCGAAGAGATCGACCGGTTGCCGTGCTTGGCGACGGGAACGCCGGCGCCGGCCACCACGAAGGCGGCGCAGGTCGAGATATTGTGGGTGCCCTTGGCGTCGCCGCCGGTGCCGCAGGTGTCGATGGCGCCCTCAGGCGCGCGCACCGGAACGGCTCTTGCCCGTAACACACGGGCGGCGCCGGCGATCTCGTCCACCGTTTCGCCCCGCACATGCATGCCCATAAGCAGCGCGCCGATTTGCGCGTCGGTAGCGCCACCAGACATGATCAGCTCGAAGGCATCGGCGGCTTCGTGTTGGTTCAGGGTTTCGCCCGCCGCCACCTTGTTGATGGCCGCACGCAGGGTTTGAGGCGCCGCCTCGGCCTTAGACGCCGGACCGGAGGGCGCCGGATTAGAGGGCACCGACCGCGTCTTTGTGCGAGCTGCCGCGCGCGCGCCGCTCGACGCGGGCAAGATCGAGGAAGTTGGCGAGCAGCTGATGGCCGTGCTCCGAGGCGATGCTCTCGGGATGGAACTGAACCCCATGCACGGGGTGGCGCTTGTGCTGCACGCCCATGATGATGCCGTCGGCGGTCTCGGCCGTGATCTCCAGATCGTCGGGGAGGGTGTCGCGGTCGATCATCAGGGAATGGTAGCGCGTGGCGGAGAAATCCTGGGGCAGGCCGGCGAACACGCCCTTACCGGTGTGATGCACCTTGGACAGCTTGCCGTGCATCAGGACAGGCGCCCGCACCACGTTGCCGCCATAGACCTGACCGATCGCCTGGTGACCGAGACACACCCCCAAGATCGGCACCACGGCCCCGGCGCGGGCAATCAGCTCAAGGCAGATGCCGGCCCGATCCGGATCGCACGGGCCCGGCGACAGCACGATGGCCTCGGGACCTTCCGCCAGCACCTCATCCACAGTCACCTTGTCGTTGCGGTAGACCTGCGTGCTCGCGCCCAATTCCCCAAGGAAATGAACGAGATTGTAGGTGAAGCTGTCGTAGTTATCGATCAGGGTCAGCATGGCTTGGTGTTACGCCTCGGGCCGAGTGCCCGTCAAGGTCACTGGCCTTGGCCAGAAGGACACAGGGGCTCAGCTCGGCCGCATATCCCTTGGCGCCAGAAACAGGTTCAGGCTGCCGCTGTTGACGTCGATGCTCGACCACAGCCCCGCCGTGAAGTTGATCACCACAAGCCCCGCGGTCGGATATTTCTCCTGCAGGCGATCCCGGATGTGCTTCGGGCCTGAGCCGATCAGGTCGAGTGCCAGCCTCTGGATCTCGGGATTGTGGCCGACCAGCATGACCCGGCTCGCGCCGGGCTGGATGTCGCGCAGCATCTGAAGCATCTCGGCCGGGCTCGCGTGATAAAGCGCATCCTCGTAAGCGACCTTCGGCTCGACTTTCAGCTCCGGCAATACCAGAGCCAGCGTATCCACCGTGCGGCGCGCCGATGAACACAGCACGAGGTCAGGATCAATGCCGCGTTGGGTCATGGCGCGGCCCATCATCGGCGCATCGGCGATCCCGCGGGCGGCCAGCGGCCGCTCGCGGTCCGGCAGTGTCGGATTCTTCCAGCTCGACTTGGCGTGACGGAGAAGGCTGAGAGTGAGCATCGTTCCGCCGCCAGTTCCCGCTACTGGCCGCGCTTGGCGCGCGCGGCGAAGCGCACGGCCTCGTCAGCCGCCTTGAACAAGGCGCCGGCCTTGCTCACGCATTCGGCCTGCTCGCGCTCCGGCACGGAATCGGCGACCACGCCAGCGCCCGCCTGGACGTACATGACGCCGTCCTTGACCACGGACGTCCTCAGCACGATGCAACTGTCCATCTCGCCGTCCGCCGAGAAATAGCCCACGCAGCCCGCATAGATTCCCCGCGCCTCGTCCTCGAGTTCGTCGATGATCTCCATGGCGCGCACCTTCGGCGCCCCCGAAACAGTGCCGGCCGGAAAGCCTGCCATCAGCGCATCGACCGCATCGTGGCGCGGATCGAGCTTCCCTTCGACATTTGAGACGATATGCATGACCTGGCTGTAATACTCGAGGAAGAAGCTGTCGGTGACGCGTACGCTGCCCACTTCGGCCACCCGGCCGACATCGTTGCGGCCGAGATCGAGCAGCATCAAATGCTCGGCCCGCTCTTTGGTGTCGGCGAGAAGCTCCTTGGCCAGCGCCTTGTCTTCTTCCGGCGTGGCGCCCCGTGGCCGCGTGCCAGCAATCGGCCTGATGGTCACCTCGCTGTTGCGGACCCGCACCAAGATCTCCGGGCTCGACCCCACCACGGCGAAGCCCTCGAAGTTGAGATAATAGAGAAACGGCGAGGGATTGACGCGGCGGAGCGCCCGGTAAAGCGCGAAGGAGGGGAGCTCGAACGGCGCCTCGAAGCGCTGGCTTAACACCACCTGAAAGATGTCGCCGGCGGCGATGTAGTCCTTGGCGCGCGCCACCTTGGCCATGTAGGCCTCAGGCGCGGTGGTCGCTTTGGGCGCCGGATGAGCGGCATCCCCACCGAGTTCGCCCACATGGGGCAAAGGCTGGTCGAGCCGTTCCAACACAACGTTGAGCCGCTCTGCAGCCCGCGCATACGCCGCCTTGGCGCTGACGCCAGGGGCGGGACGCACCGGCGTTACCACGGTCATCTCCTCTTTGACGCTATCGAAGATCACGATCAGCGTCGGCCGCACCAAGATGCTGTCGGGCAGGTCGAGTGGGTCGGGCTTGCCGCTTGGCAGATCCTCGATCAGCCGGACCGTGTCGTAACCCATATAGCCGAAGATGCCGGCAGCCATGGGCGCGAGCCCGTGGGGCAGGGCGATCGCCGACTCGGCCAGCAGCGCCCGAAGCGAAGCCAACGCCGGCAAAGGCGACGGCGAGAAGGCCTCAGGGTCGGACTGCGGCGACCGGTTCAGCTCGGCCTTGCTCCCCTCGGCACGCCAGATCAGATCGGGCTCGCAGCCGATGATCGAGTACCGGCCACGCGTTGCACCACCCTCGACCGACTCCAGGAGAAAACTGTTTGGCCGCTCATGGGCGACCTTCAACATGGCCGAGACGGGGGTCTCCAGATCGGCGACGAGCCGCGTCCACGCCACCTGTGGCACGCCCTCCTCATAGCAACGCGCAAATGCCGGAAAGCCGGGCTCGATCGGCGTAGACCCGGCCTCGTGCGGCAGTGGCGTTACCGAGGCGGGCGCTGAACTCATGGCTGCTCGCTGGTGCCCACCAGCTTGGCGAGCGCCTGCTGATTGACGCTCACGCCGTAACGATTCTCCAGTGCCCCGAAATACTCCGCAATCGTGTCTTCACCCAGGAGCAGTCCAATCTGCCGGCTGATTTGTTTTGCAGCCCGCTCGTCGATCGCGGGCGGCGCCACCACATCATCGACCATGAAGACGATGCGGCCTTCCTCGACACCCGATGGCGCCGAGCCATAGCCGCCCTTGGGCAGGGTGAAGGCTTGCGCCACGGCGGGCGGCAGCACGTTCACGGTGATATCGTCGCGCTTCAAGGGCGACGTCGGCAACACGTCCACATTGAGCTCCTTGGCCACGTCTTCCAGGCTCTTGCTACCGCTACTCAACGAGGTGACCAGCTCTTGGGCGAACTTGGCGACTTGGTTCCGCGTTTCGTCCGCCTGCCAGTCCTTGGCAGCCTCATCGCGCACATGATCGAACGGCTTGAGCTGCTCGGGCGTGACGCCCAGCACCTCATACCAAATAACACCTTCGTCTCGCGCATCGATGGGATCGTTCTCGATTCCAGTATCGGTGGCGAAGGCGCCGTTCAGCACGTCTTTTTGCGCCGGCAGTGTGACGGCTGATCCATCGGGCTTGCGGCCTTCGCGGTCGACCTGATCGATGAGCTGATAGTTGAGCTTGAGCTTGTCGGCGACCTCGGAGAGCGTCGATCCGGCGCCAATCTCGTCCTCCACCCGGTCATGCATATCGAAGATGGCGCCGGACGCACGGTCCTTGAGGATGGCCTTCTCGAGGTCGGCCTTCGCCTCTTCGAATGTTGGGACCTTGCCCGGCTCGATCGCGGTCACGCGCACCAGGACGACGCTGCCGAGCTTGCCGGTGATCGGCTCGCTGACGGTGTTCACGTCGAGCTTGAACGCTTGTTCGGCGATCGCCGCGTCGGCGAGCTCGCTGCGCGCGACTTTGCCGAGATCGATGTCGCTCTCGCTTAAGCCCAGCTCCTTCGCCACCGCGACGAAGTCGGTGCCCGACTTGATCTTGTCTGAAGCGGCCTTGGCTGCCTCCATGTCGGGGAGGGCAATCTGTTGCAGATAGCGCCGTTCGGGGTTGCCGAGCTTATCCTTTTGCGCCTCGTAAGCCGCCGTGAGATCGGCGTCGCTGATCTTGACCTGGTCCTTGACCGTTTCGGGCGTCACGGCGAGGAGACCAAGCTTGCGATATTCCGGCTGGGTGAACTTCGTCTGGTGGTTGTCGTAGTACTTCTTCAGATCCTCTTCGGTGGGCGTGCCGATGGCGCCGGCGGCGGCCGGAGGCACGAGGACATAGTGCAGGACGCGACGTTCCCCGTTGAAGCGGTTCAAGGCATCGATCAGCACTTGCGGACTGTTCGCCACGTCGCCGATCGTGGTGAGAAGCTGGCGCCGCAGATTCTGCTCGCGCATCGAGTACAGATACCCCGCCTCGCTCATGCCGATATTGCGTAGCGCCGCCTGGAACGCGATGGGACTAAAATTCCCGGCCTGATCCTGAAAAGCGGGATCCGTCATGATCTGCGCCAGAAGCGCGTCCTGGCTGATGCCGAGTCCCAGATGCTTGGCATGGGTATCGACGGCCGCGCCGCCAATGAGCCGCTCCAGCACCCGCGTCTCGAGACCGAGCGCGCGGGCCTCCTGGAGGCTGAGGCTGCGGCCCGCCTGCTGGCTCATGGACCGCAGCACGTCTTGCTGAGCCCGCAAATAATCCTGTGCGTTGAGGTCGGTGTCGCCGACGCGGATCAAGGTCTGGCTGCCATAGCCCGTGAAAATGTCGGCGATGCCCCAGACCGCAAAACTGACGACCAGGAGACCGACGAGGATGAGGCCGAGCATGCGGCCCGCGCCCTTACGCAAGGTATTGAGTGCCACGCCTTGAAAACCCTCTATTTCAACATTTGCCAAAGCCGCTCCGGCGTCCGATGCTAGGACGGCCCGGCGCGGCGCGCGCATCATAGGTAGCAAGGGCCAGCGCGGCAACACGCAGAAATGCCAGAAAAACCGCAAGGCGCGGGAGCGCCCGACAAGACGGAACGGGAGGGGACGTGACTTCAATCAGGCCGCTCGTTGCCGGCAACTGGAAGATGAATGGCCTCGATAGCGCGTTGACTGAGCTTGGCGCTCTTCGGCAGCGGCTGGCGCAAACGCCGGTTCCAGCAGCCGATGTCATGGTCTGCCCGCCGGCGACGCTGCTCACCCGGGCCGCGGAAATGCTTGCCGGCACGGCCATCGCGCTCGGCGCGCAGGACTGCCACCCTTTGGTGTCGGGGGCTCATACCGGCGACATTTCCGCAGAAATGCTGGCCGATGCCGGCGCCACGGCCGTGATCGTCGGCCATTCCGAGCGGCGGATCGATCACGGCGAGACCGATGCACTCGTCAACGCCAAGGCGCTCGCCGCCTATCGCGCGGGTCTTACCGCCATCATTTGCATCGGCGAGACGGAAGCCGAGCACCGCGACGGCGCGACCCTGGACGTTCTCAAGCTCCAGCTGCGCGGATCGGTGCCGGAGGAGGCCCGCGCCGCCAATACCGTGATCGCCTATGAGCCGGTCTGGGCCATCGGCTCGGGGCTTACGCCAACCCCGAGCGACGTGGCGGAGGTCCATGGCTTTATCCGCAGCACGCTAGGCCAGCTGCTCGGTCAGGCCGAGAGCGGCGCCATGCGCATTCTCTATGGGGGCTCGGTCAAGCCCGCCAATGCCTCCGAGCTTCTGTTCGTGCCGGACGTCAACGGGGCCCTGGTCGGCGGCGCGAGCCTCAGGGCCGACGATTTCTACGCCATCGTTGAGGTGTATAAGGGCCGGAGCGGAGCCTGAGGATCCCAAAAACTCTTGTAGGGACTAGGGCTTGGCAAATCAGGCATTCTTGGCCATTGTGGCCAATTGATCGTGGCAGGGGGGGACGTTTCCCAAGATCCATGATGTCGTTTTCGCGCCTCATAGCCATTGCGCTGTGCGCCTCGTGCGTGGCGGCGCTCCTGAGTGCCGGCGCGATCGCCGAGCCGCTCGACAAGGAGGCTTGCGCGAGCCTGAACGCGGAGAAGCAAAACCTTGCGACCAAGGAGATCAAGGCGGCCTTAGCGCGCGGTCCCGACTGGGTGAAGGAACACCTGCATAGCGCCGACGAGATCGAGAAGGTCCGCCAATTCCTGCTCGTCGAGGAGAAGATCAAGTTCCGCTGCCGGACCGATGGCGTGGTCATGCCAAAACCCATTCCCATCTCGATGCCCGACCGCAAACCCCCAGTGCCGGTCACGCAGGTGGCCGAAGAGGAGCAGAGCAAAGTCCTTGCCGAAGCGGCCTCGACATCGCTCCTGCCGCTGCGCAAGCCGTCTCTATCGACCCCCGAAACGGCAGAGGCCGAAACGGTTGATACCGAGGAGGGCGATGCCGACGAGGTCACCTCCATCGAAGAACCTGATCCAGGGCCTAGCCAAACGGTAGCGGATTCGGATAAGACAGCGCCTCCTCAGGATAAGGCGACGCAATGACGACTGTTCTTCTTTTGATTCACGTGATGGTTGCCGTGGCCCTCGTGGGTGTCGTGCTGCTCCAGCGCTCCGAAGGCGGCGCGCTCGGTATCGGCGGCGGCGGTGGCGGGCTCATGACCGGCCGTAGCGCCGGCAATGCTCTGACCAAGTCGACGGCGATCCTCGCCGCCTGCTTCTTCGCGACGAGCCTCACCCTGTCGATTCTGGCAAGCCACAACCGCGCGGCCCCGTCGATCCTGCCGGCTGGCTCGGAAAGCGGCCTGGTGCCGCTCCAGATCCCCAACACTCCGGCGACGCCGGCCACCCCTGCGGCTCCGCAAGCGCCCCAGTCCGAATAGCGTTTCTCACAAAATCCTGCGGCAAGGCGACCCTCCATGCGCGTTTGGGGGTACGCCTTGGCGGGGACTCGGTATATGGTCGAGGCCCATGGCGCGGTACGTCTTCATCACCGGCGGCGTGGTTTCCTCACTCGGCAAGGGGCTCGCTTCAGCGGCGCTAGGGGCGCTACTGCAGGCGCGGGGTTTTAGTGTCCGGCTATGCAAGCTAGACCCCTACCTCAATGTCGATCCGGGAACCATGAGCCCCTATCAGCACGGCGAGGTGTTCGTCACCGACGACGGCGCTGAGACCGATCTCGACCTCGGTCACTATGAGCGCTTCACCGGGCGCCCGGCGAGCCAAGCCGACAACATCACCACGGGGCGCATCTATCAGGGGATCATCGCCAAGGAACGCCGTGGCGACTTTCTCGGCGCGACCGTCCAGGTCATTCCCCACGTCACCGACGCCATCAAGGCCTTCGTCACCACAGGCAACGAGGACGTGGACTTCGTGCTGTGCGAAATCGGCGGTACCGTCGGCGACATCGAGGGGCTGCCGTTCTTCGAGGCGATCCGCCAGCTCGGCAACGAGCTGCCGCGGGGCTCGACCGCCTTCATCCATTTGACGCTCGTGCCGTTCATCCCGAGCGCTGGTGAGCTTAAGACCAAGCCGACCCAACATTCTGTCAAGGAGTTGCGCTCCATCGGCATCCAGCCCGACGTGCTGCTGTGCCGCGCCGACCGGCCGCTGCCAAGCGACGAGCGCCGCAAGATCGCGCTGTTCTGCAATGTGCGCCCCGAAGCGGTCATCCAGGCGCTCGACGTCGCCAGCATCTACGACGTGCCGATCGCCTATCACCGGGAGGGGCTCGACCGCGAGCTGCTCGCCGCTTTCGGCATCACCAATGCGCCGGAGCCCGATTTGCGCATGTGGCAGGAGATCTCCGAGACCGTCGCCGAGCCTGACGGCGAGGTGACCGTGGCCATCGTCGGCAAATACACCGGGCTCAAGGACGCCTACAAATCCTTGAACGAAGCGCTGGTCCATGGCGGCATCGCCAACAAGGTCAAGGTCAATCTCGAATGGATCGAGTCTCAGGTGTTCGAGAGCCAGGACGCCGCCGCCTATCTCGAGGACGTCAACGGCATTCTCGTGCCGGGCGGATTCGGCGAGCGCGGCGCCGAGGGCAAGATCCACGCCGCCCGCTATGCGCGCATGCGTAAGCTTCCGTATTTCGGCATCTGCTTCGGCATGCAGATGGCTGTGGTCGAGGTCGCCCGCGACCTTGCCGGCATCGAGGACGCCAGCTCCACCGAGTTCGGCCCCACCGAGGAGCCGGTGATCGGCCTCATGACCGAATGGATGCGGGGCGAGGAACTGGAGAAACGCGAGCAGAACGGCAATCTTGGCGGCACCATGCGTCTCGGCGCTTACGACGCCGTGCTCGCCAAGGGCAGTGAGGTCGCCGAGATCTACGGCACGACCCGCATTTCCGAGCGCCACCGCCACCGCTACGAGGTGAACATGCGCTACCGCAATAAGCTCGAGGCGGCCGGCTTGCGCTTCTCGGGTCTGTCGCCCGACGGACTTCTGCCGGAGATCGTCGAGATCCCGGACCATCCCTGGTTCATCGGCGTGCAGTTCCATCCCGAATTGAAGTCGCGGCCGTTTAAGCCGCATCCGCTGTTCAAATCCTTCATCGGCGCCGCCGTGGAGCAGAGCCGCCTGGTGTAGTTCACTGGCATTTGGGAGATGTCCGACACAGTCCACAAAGGCGCGTGCGCCTGCGGCAAGGTGTGCTTCGAGGCGAAGGGAGAGCCCTATCGCGTCGGCGTGTGTCATTGTCTGACCTGCCGAAAAGCGCACGGCGCGCCATTCAATCTCTATGCGGTGTTTCCGCCTGAAGCGGTGACGGTGACAGGTGAAGTCACCGAGTTTGCCAGCTCCGAGCATGTACGGCGCTATGCCTGCCGCAATTGCGGCGCGCCGATCTATTCCAGCTACGGCCGCGAAGACGAGTTCTATCTCCACCCAGGCTCGCTCGACGAGACCGGCATCTTCGCCCCAACTTATGAGCTGTGGACCATACGCCGCGAACCCTGGCTGCCTGCGTTCCCGAGCGTCGTCCGGCGCTACGAGAAGAACCGCCCGCAATGGCGGCGGACCGAGACCGATTGAACGTTCCGCCCTGTTGACGGCTTTGACCGCCGGCCCCATGGTCCGGCCATGAACGAGGCCATGAAGCTAGCCCCTGCCGCCGCCGCCGTCACCGTCGGAAAAGCCAAGTTCGGCAATGGTTTGCCGCTTACGCTGATGGCTGGCCCATGTGTGCTGGAGAGCCGCGCGCACGCGTTGGAGACGGCTGCAGCGCTCAAGGAGATCGCCGACCGGCTGGGTATCGGCCTGGTCTATAAGTCGTCCTTCGACAAGGCGAACCGCACGAGTGCGGGGAGCGCCCGCGGGCTTGGGTTGAAAGAGGCGTTGCCCATCTTCGCCGAGATCCGCGAGACAACAGGCCTGCCCGTCGTCACCGATGTGCACGAGCCGGAGCACTGCGCCGCCGTGGCCGAAGCCGTCGATGTGCTCCAGATCCCGGCCTTCTTGTGCCGCCAGACCGACCTGCTCGTGGCGGCAGCCAAGACCGGCAAAGCGGTCAACGTCAAGAAGGGGCAGTTCCTCGCACCGTGGGACATGCGCCACGTGGTGGCCAAGGTCGTCGGCGCCGGCAATCCGAATGTGCTTGTGACCGAGCGCGGCGTGTCCTTCGGCTACAACACGCTTGTTTCCGACATGCGCGCGCTCCCCATCCTGGCGGAAACCGGCGCGCCGGTGATCTTCGACGCCACCCATTCGGTGCAGCAGCCCGGGGGGCAGGGGGGCACGAGCGGCGGCGAGCGGCGCTTCGTGCCGGTGCTGGCCCGCGCCGCGGTCGCCGTGGGCGTGGCGGGGCTCTTCATCGAGACCCACCAGGATCCGGACAAGGCGCCGTCCGACGGACTGAACATGGTGCCGCTCAAAGAGCTTGAACCGCTGCTCAGCGAGTTGATGGACATCGACCGTCTCGTAAAGCGCTCCGGCCGCCCTGACTAAACCCGGACGCCAGCATCGCCTGTCAGGGGGACTCGGGGATGAGTTTCTCGGCCGTCTGGTCCCAGCGCCAAAGCGCGTCTTCGCTCCGATGCGTGCCGCCCCACCAGCGGTCGATCACGTGGTGCTTGGCCCAATCTGCCCCGCCGGCCAGCACCGCTCTGCCGAGCGAGGTCAATGTCAGCCGGCTCGTCAGATAGGCTTTCGCCAACTCCGGGTCGGCATGCTGGAACGGCGCCGCCTCCAGCCCGGCGATCAGCGGCTCGTCGGCGAGCGCCAGGCGGTCGAGCAAGCGCCAGAAGCTCCAATCGCCCATGAACTCCGCGTCTTCTTGCTTCTGCACGGCGATGAACAGCGCCAGCGCGGTGACGGAACCCGGCTCAACCGTGGCCAGGATCTGCCGTTCGGTACGTGACAGACCATCAGGCCCCGGCAATTCCCCCAACATGCGGACCACGGCGCCTCGCAAATGGGGCAGGGCGGAAAGATCCTCGTCGAGAAGCTTAGTCCAAGCCTCCGGCGTCTTCTGGCGAAAAGCGGCCCAGGCACGTCTCGCGAGATCAAGCTGGGCTTGCGTGACCACTGTTTCGGTTGCGGCAAGCGCGGAGATCGCCTCGAAGTCCTGGCGGCCGATATAATCTTCTGCTTGCACGAGTAGCAGAGCACCGCCGCCGCGCGGATTGGCGGCGAACCAGTCGAGCACCTGAAGGAGTTGGAGCTGATCGAAGAGATCGTGCTCGAACCACAGCACCACCCGGTCGAATTTGGCGCTCATGGAAAGGCCGAGATCGCGCGCCGTCAGCTCGAACTCGATCGCGCCAATCTCGCCGCCGCCGCCGCCGGCCAGATACTCGATGCGAATGGCAGTCAGATCTTCCAGCGTGTCCGTGAGCGGCACGGGGCCCTCATGCAGCACATCGCGCCACGGCAGAACCTCGGCGCCTGGCAATGAGCGCCGCAGCAACTCGCCCGCGGCATCGCCATTCGTGATGACGAGATCCGTCACGCTCACCCACGGCCGCGATACGGCGCCACGCCTTGATCGGGAATCCATAACCCCTCGGGCGGCGTCCCGTGCTGCCAGAACACGTCGATGGGGATACCACCGCGCGGATACCAATAGCCGCCGATCCTGAGCCAGGCCGGTTCGACCAGCGCCACGACGCGCTTGCCGATGGTCAGCGTGGCATCCTCATGGAAGGCGCTCGCATTGCGGAAGCTCGCCAGAAAGAGCTTGAACGACTTCGACTCCATCAGCCATCCGCGTGGCGCATAGTCGACGACCAAATGGGCGAAATCCGGCTGACCCGTGACCGGGCAGAGACACGTGAACTCGGGCGCGGTGAAGCGCGCCACATAGGCCGTGTCGGCATGCGGGTTGGGCACGCGCTCGAGCTCGGCCTCTTCCGGCGAATTGGGAACGGGGCTCTCGTGCCCCAGTTGCTTTAAGCCTGTGATCTTTCGGGTCATCGCCTACTCCGCCGCGAGCCGCATGGGCGGACCATGAAAGACACAGCCTTCATGGCAGGAATCGCGCGCCACCACGATCTCGGACAATCCTGGAAGCCGGTTGTGCAGCCGGTCCCATAGCCACATGGCGATCCGCTCCAGCGTCGGGGAGGTCAGCCCCTCCACGTCGTTCAGCATCCGATGGTCGAGCGCCGCGCGCGCGTCCGTAACGGCCGCCTCCAGCTCGTCGAAATGCACGATGATGCCCGTCTCCTCGTCCGGCTCACCATCCACGGTAATCCGCACACGGAACGAATGTCCGTGCACCCGGGCGTTGGGATGACCGGGCGGCGCCGACGGCAGGAAATGAGCGGCCTCGAAGAAGAATTCTTTGTAGATATGCATGTCGGCTCTTTAGGCGATTTCGCATGGCCGGGCCAGGGCTTAAGCCCCGGGGCCGGGTCTAGGGTAAGCCCAGCAGTTTGTGTGTCTGTAGGCTCAAGCGCCATTTGGGATGGGCCAGGCAATAATCAACCGCGGCCTTGATATTGGCCGGGCTGCTCGTCCCTGCGTCCATGGGCTGCAGCAGAAAATGCGCGAAATCGAGCGCCTGGACCTCCTCGGGCCAAAGTTCTTCCTGCGGATAGACCAGCTTCAGCTCATCGCCCGAGCGCTGCCGCAGCGGCGCCCCGGCCTTGGGGCTCACGCAGATCCAATCGATGGCGGGGAGCACGGGGAGGGTGCCGTTGGTCTCGATGGCGACCTCGAAGCCGGTGGTATGCAGGGCGGCCACCAAAGCCTCATCCACCTGGAGCATGGGCTCGCCGCCGGTCAGCACCACGAAGGGCGGCGTGCCGGAATTGCCGCGCCAGGCCTCGCGGGCCGCGCGGGCCAGCACGTCGGCGTCGGCGAACTTGCCGCCGCCCGGACCGTCCGTGCCGACGAAATCCGTATCGCAGAAATCGCAGATCGCCTCGGCGCGGTCCGCCTCGCGGCCCGACCACAAATTGCAGCCCGCGAAGCGGCAGAACACCGCCGGGCGCCCGGCTTGGGCGCCTTCGCCTTGCAGCGTGTAGTAGATCTCCTTGACCGCATACATGGTCGGGAAATTGATCCATTAGGCCGCCAGACGCAAGGCATAGCCGGCCTTTGCGGCGATGCAGGGCGTCCCGGCCTACATGGCTCGAGATGCGCTCTCCGGGCGCTCCTCACTAAGATCCCACCGCTTAGCCGCTAATTTGGACTGTCGGCGCCGGTCGGCTTCAGCCTTGCGGGAATGACCTTCTCGGGAGGATTGGTGCCAGGCGGATTGATCGAACGAATGAAGGCGATGATCTTCCACAACTGGTCCGAGGTTTTGATGACCTGACCCATCGCCGGCATTGGTGCCTTCACGGTGCCATAGCTAATGCGCTGCACGCCCTGTTCTTCCAGACCCACCGAGCCCAGCGAAATGAGCCTGAACAGCACGTCGTCGGTATTGCCCCAGAACCAGACGCCTTGAGAGAGCGCCGGACAAATACCGCCGCCGCCGCCGCCGTGACACTCGTTGCAGCCCGGCAGCCGGAACTTCTTGACGAGATCCGGGTCGTCCTCCGCCATCTTCTTGTAATCGGGATAGGGGCTATGAAGGTCGCCGAGGGGGACTTGCTTCACCAGCTCAAGCGGCGGTGTCTGATCGCCGGGCTTGCAGCAGACGGTGTCCGTCGACGTGCCGTCTCCGGCCGCGACAGGTGACACAGCCTCCGATGAGGCCTCGTCGGCCGCCTGGGAGGCCCAGAGACCGCCGCCAATAATGCCACCGCCGAGGACGACGAGTGCGATGAGCATGCCGCGCAGGTTCCGCATGGGGGCCAGCCTTTCTCAAAAAGACGCCTTTGATCGACATCAAAAATTGTCGATAGGCGCGGTGGACTGTTGCCGCAAGACACGTCTGCGTGGCTGAACGTTACTCCGCGTGTTCACAATGACATCGGCGCGACGCCCCAGACGCGCCATCGCCCGGCGCGAGGGCCGGGCGATGCACCTAAAGTCGTGTGTGTGGACCGCTACTCGGCCTTGGTCTCTCCAGGCGGCGTGTAGCGCCCGGGGATCACTTTCTCCGGAGGATTGGCGCCAGGCGGATTAATCGACCGAATGAAGGAGATGATCCTCCACAGATGGTCCGACGTCTTGATGACATGCCCCATCGGAGGCATCGGCGCCTTCACGGTGCCCCATTGGATGCGCGCAAAGCCCGACTTCTCCAGGTCCGCGGTGCCCATGCTGATCAGTCTGAACAGCACGTCGTCGGTGTTGCCCCAGAACCAGACACCTTGACTCAAGGCCGGGCACATGCCGCCGCCGCCGCCGCCGCCGTGACACTCGTTGCAGCCCGGCAGGCGGAACTGCTTGACGAGATAATCGGGGTCCTCGTTCTCTTCCTTGAGCTTCTGCCAATCGTAGGGATTGTGCAGACCGCCCGGGGGCACTTGCTTCACGAGCTCAAGAGGCGGCGTCGTGTCGCCAACTTCGCAGCACTCACCCGTCGCGGTAGCGCCCGTTGCTTCGGCCTCTGCCTGCTCGGTCGCCGCGACCTCGGATGGTGGTTCGTCTGCGGGCTCGGATGATGTTTCCGTTGCGGCCTCGGACGGCGTCGCATCCGCGACTTCGGAGGAGTCCGCGTCCATAGCCTCGGCCGGTTTCTGATCTGCGACCTTCGACGGCGCTTCATCCCCGGACTTGGATGGTTCGTCGGCAGCCTCGGACGCTGTCTCCTGCGCGACTTCGGTTTGTGTCAACCGTTCTTGGAATGGCTTGCTCGTCACCACGGCAAGCCCAACAATGACGAGGCCGGCGACCGCCAGACCGGTCACAGTCCCCCACGACGTACGTTTTTTCTGAGCCATCAATGTCCCCCCAATTAGAGCAAGAATCCCAAGCCGTTATAAGCGTGGGAACGGAGCGTTGTATAGCATGAGATGTGCTCGGGTCTTTGGCCCGCGGATCGTCCCAGAAAAGCAATCGCCCGGCGCGAAGGCCGGGCGATGCAAGGCTCGGATGCAAGACTTGGATGCAAGACTTGGATGCAAGACTCGAACGTCGAAGAGGTCCGCTAACACTGGCCGCCGAACAGGGCCCGCTTGCGGACGAATGTCTCAGAATGCGCCGAGGCCTTGGAGGTCGAACGGCACCACTGATAGTGGCCGTCATACCAATTGTGCCAACGGAAGCCCGTGCAGCCAAGATTCTGGGCCTGCGCAATATTCGACTGGCTGACGGCGATCTTGGCATAGGTCCGACAGAATTCCTTCGGGGCAGCCATCGCGGCCGTCGTCACGGTGGCACCCATCAGGGCCACCACGGAAATCAGGACAATTCGGTTCAGCTTGGTCATGGGTCTACTCCATCTGTTCACCCCATCCCCGAGCCCGGATAGATCCGTTGTTCCTCGGTTGATGGACGGAGTTTCCCACAACCCGCCTGAACGCGATTTGAACCGGCGGTTGTCTGAGGTTCAGGAACCGGAAGCCGCGGAAAAGGGGGGATCCAGCGCCCAAAATCAGGCCGCGACGAAGCCGTCGGGCAATTGCTTGAGCCGCGCGATGTCCCGCTGCGGCGGTAGCGCCGAGAGGGAATTGTACGATCAGGCAAGAGACTGAGAGCTTTGGTCTACCGTCTTAGGGCCTCGGATACCAAATTCCCCTCAACGCGACGGTCACTCCCGCCGGCAGATCGAGAGGAGAGACCCCATGTCGAACATCGAAGGAAAAGTGGTCGTCATCACCGGCGCGAGCAGCGGTATCGGCGAGTCCGCGGGGCAAAACTCGGAGCCAAGGTCGTGCTCGGCGCGCGCCGCACGGAGCGGCTCGAGAAGATCGTCGAGGAGATCCGCGCGAAAGGCGGGACGGCCGAGTACCAGCCAGTCGACGTCACTGACCGCAAGGCTGTCGAGGCGTTTGTCCAGTTCGCCGAAAAGACATTCGGCAAGGTCGATGTGGTCGTCAACAATGCAGGCCTCATGCCGCTGTCGCCGCTCGAGGCGCTCAAGGTGGACGAGTGGGACCGCATGATCGACGTCAACATCAAGGGCGTGCTCTACGGCATCGCCGCCGGCCTGCCGATCATGAAGCGCCAAGGCTTCGGTCAGTTCGTCAACATCTCGTCGATCGCCGCGCATCGCGTAATGGCGACCGGCGCGGTCTATTGCGCCACGAAATATGCGGTGAATGCCTTGTCGGAAGGCCTGCGCATGGAGAATTCCGACATCCGGGTGAGCATCGTCTCTCCTGGCGTCACGGAATCGGAGCTCGCCGGGACCATCACCGACGAGAGCACCAAAGCGATGATCGAAGAATACCGCAAGACAGCCATCCCGGCTGAGGCCATCGCCGAAGCCATCGCCTATGCGATTGGGCAGCCGGACGGCGTCGATGTGAACGAGATCATCGTGCGTCCAATTGCGGCCCGCTAGAGAAACGGGGCGGCGGCGGTGACGCCCGCGGCGATCACCGCCGCCCCGATGAGGCTAAGCCAAAATCCGGCGCGCAGCATTTGCGGCAAGGTCACGTACCCCGTGCCGAACACGATCGCGTTCGGCAGCGTCGCGACCGGCAGCATATAAGCCGACGAGGCGGCAAGCGCGACCGGAACCGCCACAAGGAGCGGCGCCACGTCCGCGCCGATGGCCAGGCTTCCGGCGATGGGCAGGAACGCGGCGGCGGTCGCCGTATTGCTCATCAGCTCGGTCAGGAAGACGATCAGCAAGGCCGCGCCCAGCACCAGCACGAAGAGATTCGTGCCGTGCAGGAAGGAGAGGCCGTTGCCTATCCACGCCGCGAGCCCGGAGGTGTCGATGGCCTGGGCGAGGCTCAAGCCCCCACCGAACAGCACGAGGATGTTCCACGGCACGCGCTGTGCGGTCGCCCAATCGAGCAGGAAGGTCCGTCGCGACCAGTCCACCGGAATCGCGAAGAGCGCGATGGCACCGGCGATGGCGATGCCCGTGTCGCTGATGTCCAGGCCGACCCAATCCCCCATCAACGGGTACAAGATCCAAGCCACGGCGACGGTGGCGAACACTGCGCCGACCCGCTTCTCCGCCCGGCTCGGCGGCCCCATCTCGCGCAGCATGTCGCCGACCAGGTTCGTCTCGGTGCCGGCCAATTGCTGCGAGAACGGAAAGGCGACCCGCGTCAGGATCAGGAAAGTGAGTCCCAGCATCACCAGCGCGATGGGGAGCGCGATTATCATCCACTCGGCGAATGTCACCTCGATCTGGAAGGTCTGACCGAGATAGCTCGCGGCGAGCGCATTGGGCGGCGTGCCGATCAATGTTCCCATGCCACCGATCGAGGCCGCATAAGCGACACCGAGCATCATGGCGGCGGCGAAATTCACGCCGTCCTTTCCGTCTTTCTGCCGATCCTGCAGGACGACCGTGATGAGAGAGCCCGCGATCGGCAGCATCATGAT
>Ga0075530_1000147_pt1 | contig 30331 bp, 30 predicted proteins | sample NGEPerD_2_FD_75101 | JGI IMG/M metagenome (GOLD analysis project Ga0075530, IMG submission 75101) | Arctic peat soil microbial communities from the Barrow Environmental Observatory site, Barrow, Alaska, USA - NGEE PermafrostL1-D | ecosystem: Environmental > Terrestrial > Soil > Wetlands > Peat ... | reverse complement strand
ATTTAAGTGAAGGTTTTTTTAGTAGCTATTACTTTATAATTATGTTTCATTTTTCCTTAATAAATAAATGGCAATTAACTGGAATATTAAATTGATGACATTGGGAGTCTACCCCCACCGAAGCGGAGAACGGGGGACCACTCCCACTTGTAGAAGTGGGAGTCTCACTGAAAATATACAGTCGAGATGAAGAAGGAAAGTGGGGAATAGTGTAGAATTCCTTCTTTATAGAAGAAAGGGTGGGATTTTTATGCGTACATATCGATTGGAGATACGCTTGATCCAAGTCGCAGCTGGACTTGCTTTTATCGTACTAATCGCTGGATTATTCGGTTTATGGGGGCAGGGTGAACAAGATCCAGTGGGGGGGACAGTCACCCAGGGATCAACCTTGAAACCAGCTCAAACCCTGAGTAATACAAAGATTGTCGCCTTGGGAGATTCGTTTACTCTAGGATATCCTCTGGACGCGGCACATTCATGGACTAAGCGACTAGCGGATAGTTTGCAGATTTCAGTGGTTAATAAGGGGACAATACATCAGACGGCGAAGGATCTTCTTGACCGCTTCGATGCTGATGTGGTGGCAGAGAAGCCAGGTAGGGTTATTATTTTCTCAGGGATCGGGGATGCAATTCAGGAAGTTGCCCTTGAAGAAGTCCAAACAAATATAAAAGCAATGGTGGAAAAGGCAAAATCCAATCACATTATCCCAATTTTAGCCCTGCCAATCGGGTACCCTGGAGTACAACAAAGCATTAAAGACACTCGGGAGTGGGAGTTGGATTACGCTCAAAAGGAAGATATCTTGACCCTAGACTTCTCTACAGTGTTGTTTGATACGGACGGGAAATACTTAAGTGGTTTATCGGGAGAGGGGAAGTATCCGACTGCCAAAGGGTATGTGACAATGGGAGATTATGCGGCACGCGTCCTTAAGTAAGGAGGGTCGCGAGACACGTCCTCAGCCATGCGTTCGTCGTGCCAAACTAGGGCTTTAATCCTTGATGCAAGCGGGCAGGGTTCCCGGCCAAAGCGACGTCCGTGTCGCATGGCCGGCGGGAAACGTCCTTGTTTCCCGCCCTGCTGATGAAAGAGGATTAAAGCCGAGTTTGGCTACGACTCTCGCATAGGCGTCGGAGCGTGTGATCGCGGACCCTCCGGGCTGGGAGACGACGGGGGATAGGAGACGCCTGTTTTCCGCGTTGCGGAAAAAGCGGAGGAGAGGGTCGCGAGATACTTCAAACTAGGGCTCAAGTGTTGTATTTAAGTAGAGGGTTTTCTGGCAAATTAATCATGACATCCGTCGTGATCCCAAAAGGAATACCTACCGGCGTAGGATAGTGCGAACGGGCTAAGATACTTTCTCTCGCTGGAACGTACACAAGCGATTCCTCCCTATACCGGGTGCAAAAGACTAATTAACGCAAAAAGGATAAAGCCGATGGTTCCGCCGAGTAGGGCGTAATGTGGGTGCCGTTCCCGAGAGAGGGGTATTAGCTCCGCGAAAACGAGAAAGGTCATCGCACCTGCGGCGAGGGCAAGAAAGAAGGCTAGGGAATTTTGAACTCCTTCGAGAGCGAGGAGCCCGACCAAGGCACCGAGGGGGGTAAAAAAGGCAATCCCGATGTTCAGTAGGAAAATTTTCCACCAACGGATTCCGGCCATCTTTAAGGGCGCCGTGGTCGCCATTCCTTCAGGAAGATTGTGTAAGGTAATAGCAAAGGCAATAAGAAGGCCGAGGCCGGGAGTAGCTTCTTGACTGACAGCGATGGCCATGCCTTCAGGGAGATCATGTAAGGCTATCCCGGTCGCGACGAGGAGTCCGGTTCTTTTGAGACGTTGACGCCGGGATAAAGGGAGAGTGTTAGCGGGGGCGTTTAGGCGCATTTCTGCAAAGTACATAAAGAGAAGTCCAAAAACAAATCCAACGCCCACTTGAAGCGGTGGGCCGATCTTCCAAGCATTTGGAAGTAAATCAACGCTCACAACTGCAAGCATCACCCCGCCGGCACCGGCTAAGAGGGAGGCAAGAACACGTTCTTTTGGCTTACCAAACAACAGGACGATAAGGCTGCCAAGCGTTGTGGCCAATCCAGCAAGCATACTTATCCAGATGATTTCATACATGTCGTGCATGAAGGGCTCCTTTCCTGTGATCTAACGATACCCATATTTATGGCCCAAAGCTGTGCTTTATACAAAGAACCTGTAATATTTTTACGGACAAGGCATAGGTTTAAAATGAAGATAAAGTACATCGGATATCGAATATCGAACAGGGGGAAGGGGCAAAAACTATGAAAGTAAGAATTTGGAACGTTTTTCTAATGGGGGTTGTTCTCGTTGGCCTCACTTTTAGTGCGGGCTGTGGGACACTGGAGACGTTAGTGAACAAGGACGGAGCCACGACTTCCTTGGGAGATTTTATTGGTGGGAATAACCCCGCTGCCCTCCCTGCAAAGACGACAGTTTCCAACTCAGCGGATGGGAAGTCGATTTTTCTGTACTTTGCGGATTCAACGGGTAACTATTTGGTTAAGGAACAACGTATACTGCCTAAGACAGCGAGTGTGGCGAGAGAGACGGTGACTCAGTGGTTAAAAGGTCCTGCAGTATCAGGAACTACAATGCAGGCCTTAGTTCCCACGATGACGGCGCTGCTTGATATTAATATTAAAGAGAACGTAATTATTGTAGATTTAAGTAGAGAATTTCTGCAACCCAATATCAAAGTTTCTCCAGAAGTTGCTCTGTATGGGCTTGTTAACACGTTGACTCAGTTTTCGACCGTCGACCAAGTTCAGATTCGTATCGAGGGGAAACCTTTGCTAAAATATGGAACGATAGATGTTACAAGGTTGGTCAATAGAGAGAGTTTAGTGAAGGGAGCTGCCGCCAGCACCCCGATTATCCCGAGTACAAGTACAGACTTAGGGGTTACAGCACCTACTAATAATGCACCTGGTACTACTGGTGCTATTAGTAACGGAGCGCTTTCTAATTCACCGAGCTCGATTAATCTCTTCAATTATCCGCCGAGTTAAACCTAAGCAGGGCCCGCGAGACACGTCCTCGGCCATGCGTTCATCGTGTCAAACTAGGGCTTTAATCCTATATGCAAGAGGGCAGGGTTCCCGGCCAAAGCGACATCCTTGTCGCATGGCCGGCGGGAAACGTCCCTGTTTCCCGCCCTGCCGATGAAAGCGGCTTAAAGCCGAGTTTGGCTACGACTCACGCATAGGCGTCGGAGCGTGTGGTCGCGGACCCTCTGGGCTGGGAACGTGAGATAAAAGAATACAAAACGTCCCCTTGGCGATATTCCCCCGTAAGCCCGGGACGCAGTGTGACACGAGCGCGACGTCTTTACGTAAGCAGCTTAGCAAACTTCCGTGTAAGCGACCGACCCCAGATACAAGACGGTGCACATGAAATGTGCCGTCTCCCCAACGGCCCATCCTTCGTTTCCGTTCTCCGTTCTCCGTACCTAGCCCGGGACGCAGTGTCACACAGCGCGACGTCTTTACGTAAGCAGTTAGCAAACTTCCGTGTAAGCGACCCCAAATACGGGGCAGCGAACAAGGATGTGAGCTGCCGCCACTGCGCCATGGACGGCGCATTTGGCGGGAACCCCGTTCCCCCTTTAGGAGCTTACACGGTTAGTTTGCTTCTGCGTCGTAAGTACCGAGCGCTGTGTCACACAAGTCCCCCGTTGTAACGCAAGTTCCGCTATGTTAAAATAAGATAAAATGGGACGGAGGGATCGAGATGGCACCAATCGAAGACTTGCCAAAACAGTTAGAAGAGACAATCAGACGTGCAAACACCATTTTGTTCAGACGCGGCCGATCCCTATTGATTGGCATGGAGATTTCTGCACTTCAGTTTAATGCGCTCTTAGCCATTCGGGAATTTGGCCCCTTAACAATGGGGGATTTAGGAAAACACCTCTTTGTGGCCTGCAGTACGGCGACTGATTTAGCAGACCGAATGGAAGCGGCGAAGCTTGTAGAACGGATACGGGACAAGAAAGACCGTAGGGTGGTCAGATTGCAATTATTGCCTCGAGGGGAGGATGTCCTTAATGAGGTGATTGCAGAACGACAAAGCTTTATCGGTGAAGTTCTGAAGGATTATTCTGATGAAGAATACGTGGAATTATTGCGTAGCTTGGAACTTCTGGAACGTCGGATGGAGATGAAATAGTACTAATAGTTGCGATATCTAACCCTCACTTAGGGCATTTTAAGTGAGGGTTTTCTTATATGCAAGAAAGTCTCCAATTGCACGCCGCTCAATCCGTGCACGCAACATCTACGTTCCTTACGTGTTATACGTTCCAAGCCGGGAACTTCGCGCTTATAAAAGCGAATCTTCTTTGATAGAGCAGTAATCAAACTTGACTCAAGAGCGCTTTCATAGGGGGGCAGTGTACAAGGATGTACACTGCCGGCAACCGGACAGGGACGTTCGATTTGCCGGGAACCCCGCCCTCTTAATAGCAAGCTCTTGAGTCTTAGTTTGATCTGCGAGAGCAAGCAAGTGAGCGTTATAACGCAAGTTCCACTAATCTCCATAAAATCTTGAGAACTTTCCTAGATACATCTTAAATATAAGCGGTATACTTAATAACAAAGATTGTACTTAATAGGGAGCGATGAGGATGGGAATGAAACTAATCTTGGTAGATGATGAACCAGAAATATTAACCCTTGTTAGAGACTATCTTTCGAGGGAAGGATTTAAGGTCTTGACAGCGCTGAACGGAACAGAAGGGATGGAGCTCATCGGACGTGAAAAACCAGATCTCGTTATACTAGACTGGATGCTTCCAGGGATGAGTGGTCTGGAAATGTGTAGACGCTTGCGTGAGACGAGTACGATTCCTATAATTATGTTGACCGCCAAGTCGGAGGAAATCGATAGAGTCCTTGGCTTGGAGTTTGGGGCGGATGATTATATTGTTAAGCCCTTTAGCCTGCGAGAATTGGCAGCGCGAATCAAGACAGTGTTACGGCGTTCCTCGGGGGTGGTACAGGAAAATGTAGCAGCTTCGGTCTTAATCCGAGGGGAATTGAGCATTGATGTCACGAGTCATAAGGTGCTGAAGAGAGGGCAGGAAATTTTTCTAACACCCACGGAATTCAATATTCTCCATTTACTTGCGACTCGTCCTGGCACGGTATATAGCCGACTTCAACTATTACGTCAAGCGATGGGAGAAGAGTACCTCTATTATGAGCGGTCGATTGATACGCATGTCTCAAATTTGCGTAAGAAACTAGAAGATAACCCAAGTGAACCAAACTATGTGGAGACGGTGTTTGGCGTTGGGTATCGATTTGGAGAAGGGCTATGACCTTACGACGCAAATTTATAATGGCCCTCATTGGCATGGTTTTTTTCATGTCGATAGTCTTTACCTTCATCGCTTTAATAGCAACTCAAGCGTTGCTTGGGCATGCTGAAACCTATGTTCAACAAGCCTCCGGCGAGAGGCTGAATCAGCAACTGAGTATCTATTATGAGGATAATGGGGGCTGGGGGGGAGTTCAGGACTATGTAGTGAAGATCACGGAGTCGTCACCCGATCAGAAATTCGGTCGACCACCCCGTGATCCTCAATTCTTCTTGGTCTTTGACCAAAATAATAAAGTCGTGGCCGACCCATCTAAAAAAGAGCTTGGCAAAGAAATTACTCAGTTTCCTGTTGATAAGAAAATCGCCAAACAATGGCAGGAAATTAAGGTGGGTGGGCAAACGGTGGGACATTACTGGCAAGAGCAACGTCCCATGGCCCGTGATAGCAGAATCGCGAAAACTATTGGGACCTCGATCATCCAGGCCATGCTCATTGGGTTGATTCTCACTTCCTTAGTGGCGTTACTATTAGGACTTTTGGTGACCCGCCATATTACGAAGCCTTTAAATCATCTCATGGAGGCCGTTCGAAAAGTGGGAAAAGGGGATCTCTCATCTCGAGTTGAGGTGAAGGGAAACGGAGACATTGCGATTTTAGCCCAAGATTTCAACCGGATGACTGAGCAATTGACCCGTAATGAGGAAGTGCGGCGCAATATGGTGGCAGATATTGCCCATGAATTGCGTACGCCACTTGCGGTTATTCTCGGAAAACTGGAATCAATTCAGGAAGGGGTACTTCCTTCCACACCGGAAACCATCCTACCTATTCAGGATGAAACTCTGAGATTGATTCGTTTGGTACGAGATCTCCAACAGTTGAGCCTTGCTGAAGCCGGTAAATTGCCGATGGCGTTGCAAGCAGTCGATCTTAGACAGATTGTGGAGAAAATAATCGAGCAGTTCGCCATAGAATTCGAGGAACGAGGATTGAAGGTCGAAGTTATAGGATATGCGCCTGAAGTGATTGGAGATCCAGACCGTTTAACCCAAGTCTTTGTGAACTTGATCGGCAATGCTCTTTTGCATACGCCTCCCGAGGGAACTCTTCGCGTGTTGCTAGCAGAGACGGAAAAGCCTGAAGATGGTATGGTAGATGATGAAACTACGCATCGTTTGTTCGATGTCTTTTGGCGTAAAGGGGAAAAAACGCAAAAGCCGGAAGAGGCGACCTGGAGAGAAAACAAGAGTACAAGGAGTAGTTTGCGATCGGGCGGGTGGGTCCAAATCGCGGTGGAGGATTCTGGAGAAGGGATTCCAGAGGAAGAACTGGAGCATATTTTTGACCGTTTTTACCGCGTGGACAAAGCGCGAGAACGGGAAAACGGTGGAACGGGTTTAGGACTCGCTATTGCTAAGGAATTTATCCAGGCACACGGTGGGGTTATTCAAGTGCAAAGTAAAAAGGGTGATGGGAGTTGTTTCCGGATTCTCTTACCTGTAAAGCCAAACCTAAAAGCCCAATAGATAGTTATCTAAAGTAAATACCTTGACAACATCTTAAGATGCCCTTCGCGGTTTAGACATAATACTATGATATCCTTAGCAAGGAATTTATTTAATGAGGATAATAATTAGTTCGTTTAAAAAAGAACAAGTGCAGAAAAGGAGAGAGAGCATGAACAAAAAATGGGTGACCATTGGGGTCATAGGCGTTCTGGTCTTAGGAGGCGGTTATTGGACCTATAAACACTTTACGGCTAAACCTGCAGTGGCGACTAACCTAACTGCAAATGTCAAAATCGGAAACGTAAGCAAATTAATTACCGCAACAGGAACGGTTAACTTTCTCCAAGCGATTCCTTTAACCTTTCCGCAAGCAGGAAAGATCGTGGAGCTTAATGTTAAGGTTGGAGATGTCGTGAAAGCAGGGCAAGTACTTGTCAAGATTGACGACACGAAGCTTGGGACAGCCGTCATGCAGGCAAAGGCCAGCCTGATGTCCGCTCAAGCCAGTCTTCAATCTCTCCAAGATGGGTTCAATGCCCAAACATATGCCCAGGCAAAGGCGACACTCGTTAAAGCACAGCAGAGTTTAACCACTGCCCAGGAGAATGCCGATCCGAACTATTTAGCAAATCAAGTCCAACTGGCTAATCAAGCGGTTCAGCAGGCTAGTGATGCTGTAGCCAAGGCGCAGCTGAGCGGAACTGAATCATCGGTGCTACCCGCCCAAAACTCGTTGGTACAGGCTTTAAAAGATCAAAATGCTGCGGAGAAGGCTCAAAATGGAGGAGCTGCACAAACGTTAGCTTCTGCTCAGGCAGATATGACATCAGCCCAATATCAAGTTGATCAACAAGCACAGGGCCCGAAAGCAGGAGATCTGCAAATGAAAAGATCCAGTATAGAAATTGCAAAGGTTCAACTTGCCAGTGCACAGGCTGACTTGCTGAATTCTTCGATAATAGCACCGATGGATGCAGTGATAGTCAGTGCACCACTTCAGCTTTATCAACAGTCAGATGCTAAGTCAATCATTACAATCACACCAGTAGGGAATAAGCTTGAAGTGGATGCCTCGATTGATCAGGCCGATATTGCCCAAGTCAAAGTGGGTCAGAAGGTCGATGTAAATCTTGATGCGTATCCGGATGAGCATAGCACTGGAACTGTGAACTTAGTTGCCTTACAAGGGACGATTGCTTCGAACGTTACCACCTTTGCTGTGACAGTTGAGGTAGATCAGGCCAGCGAATTGCTCCGAGCAGGGATGAATGCTAATATTAACATTATTGTGGCGGAGGCCAAAAATGTGTTAACTGTTCCCAGTGAAGCGATCACTAAAAGGGGGACGAAAACAGGCGTAACGGTACCCTCGACTTCAGCTCCTGGTGCAGGCCAGGCAGATAAGGCCGCGCAATCGAGTACTCCACCCAGGAATACAGGAAATACTGGGACAGGAAACGCAGTGGCGAATATTCAATATATTCCAGTGGAGATCGGTCTCGATGATGGAATGAATGTAGAAATCAAAAGTGGTTTAAAGGAAGGGCAAGAAGTCATTATCGGTACTCGGTCCGCAGCGGCAGCCAATACTACTTCAGGATTTAGATTGGGCGGTGGCGGTAATCCCGCCAGAGCAATGGGCGGTGGCAGAGGAAACTAAGTTGAACTCGCTTTGACGAATACGCCAGGAGGGGTACTAATTTGATAGATCTCAAAGGGATTAAAAAAATATATGCGAACGGTGATATTCAAGTTGCGGCTTTAGGTGGCGTAGACCTTCACGTAGGAGCTAATGAGTTTGTAGCCATTATGGGACCCTCTGGTTCTGGAAAATCAACCATGATGAACATATTAGGTTGCTTGGATACACCGACGGAAGGGGAATATTATCTCGACGGAACCGATGTGGCGAAGGCCAGTGGCGATGACTTATCAGTGATTCGAAACCGCAAGATCGGGTTTGTCTTTCAAGGCTTTAATCTTCTTGCTCGGACGACGGCGCTGGAAAATGTAGAACTTCCCATGCTCTATGCAGGGATGGGGGGGAAAGAAAGACGAGTACGCGCTATTGCCGCGTTGGAATCCGTCGGTCTGAGTGATCGGATTCATCACCGTCCTAAAGAGCTTTCTGGTGGGCAGCAACAACGGGTGGCCATCGCCCGAGCGCTCGTCACAAAGCCAGCAATCATCTTGGCAGATGAGCCCACTGGGAACCTAGACAGTCGATCGAGTGAAGAGGTTATGGCGATTTTCCAGCGCTTACACGCGTCAGGAAATACAATTATCATTGTGACGCACGAACCTGATATTGCAGAAGTTACCGAACGGATTGTGCGCTTCCGGGACGGTCATATTGAAGGGGACGAAAAAGTAATCAATCCACGTAAGGCCCAAGCACATGTCATCGAGGAGGGAGGAACAGCAACGTGAATTTTTTTGAAAGTATCCGGATCTCTCTCAGGGCTTTGCGAGCAAACAAACTTAGATCGGCCTTAACCATGCTCGGGATTATTATCGGAGTGGCAGCCGTCATTGCCATGGTTGGGATAGGAAATGGAGCAACTGCTTCGATCACCTCTCAGATTCAGGGTTTGGGTTCGAACCTTCTGACGATTAGCGCGGGACAGTCAAGTTCTGGTGGGGTTAGAGGGGGGGTGGGCAGCTCAAACACCCTAAGCATGACGGATGTTTCTAAGATTCAAGTAGGTGCGGCTGTAAAAGCAGTGGCCCCGGTTACAAGTATAAATGCGCAAGTGGTCATGGGTAGAGGAAATACTTCCACAAATATTACAGGAACCACCCAGGATTATGAAATAATCAAAAATGTTACGTTGACTAGTGGGCGTTTTATTACGAAAGAGGACGTGGATAGCAATGCCAGAGTCGCTGTCCTCGGTCCGACAGTGGTTACAAATCTTTTTGGCGATGCCAATGCTTCCGTCATCGGCAAAATTATTAAAGTCAACAACGTACCTTTTCAAGTCATTGGGGTGACAACGGCTACAGGATCTACCGGGTTCCAGAGTAGTGATGATATGATTACCGCTCCGATCACAACCATTCAGGCCCGTTTGATCGGAAGAAAGACGGTGCGTAATATCCTGGTATCGGCTTCTTCAGCGGATCTGATGCAAACCGCGCAAGATGAGATTACAGCCGCTATGCACAGAGCCCATAAAATCCAGCCAGGTAAAGACGATGACTTCACGGTTCAGAATCAGGCTGATATGTTAGCAACGATGCAAGGAGTAACGCAAACCTTGACCATGCTCCTGGGTGGAATTGCCGGTATTTCCCTGCTGGTCGGAGGAATCGGAATCATGAATATCATGCTCGTCTCGGTCACAGAACGAACACGGGAGATCGGAATCCGGAAAGCGATAGGGGCTAAAAGCATGGATATTCTATTGCAATTCCTTATTGAGGCGGTCGTACTCAGCGTTTTGGGAGGAGGGATTGGCATAGCCCTCGGGTATGGTGGTTCAAGTCTTGTGGGAAAAGCCATGACGCTGGATACTAGTATTTCCCCAACCTCCGTGTTGGTAGCCTTTGGCTTTTCAGCAGCAATCGGAATCATCTTCGGAGTCTTTCCGGCGCGCAAAGCCGCAGCGATGGATCCTATTGATGCTTTAAGGTACGAGTAAGTTGCTTGCTTCGCCTAGAAACTGTTAAAGACCTTTGTACGAAGTTTGTGAATAATGGGATATCATAGGTATTAAAGGGATTCTTGCACAAGGAAAGGCAAAAACGAGCTTGGTACCTAGTAAAACTGTGAAAGTTAGAGGGGAGAATTATACCGTGGGGAAAAATAAACAGACGCAAAGAGTTCTGAGTGTGCTGATGATGGTGTTTTTTTTGATTGGAATGATACCGGGGGTGGCGGTTGCTGCGACTGATACCGCTGGTGAGTATATTACTTTGAGAGGACTTGAGTTTGTTTCTGACGTAGATTCTACACTAATTATTGGGGAGCCAACGACCATCCATATGAAATTAAATCGGATTCCAGTGAGCCAACTTTTCACGGGAGGGGTCAATGCGACTATTACAGATTCTGAGGGTGAAGTGACCCATTATCCTGTATCTGGGGGCAGTGGTTATTACAATATTTCCAATGTTACCTTATATACACCGGGAGATTATACGCTTGACATTAGTGCTGTTTCTCCTAACAAGGGTTCAGTGAGTGCGACAATCAGGGTCCTCGATGCTGTAACCGCGGTAACGGGTTCTCTCATTGTTAACGCGGATAACTCGGTGAGTGTAAAAGTTACTGATTCAGATGGAAATATACTACCAAAAAGGTCAGTGACCGTTGATGGAACAGCAGTTGATGCGGCTACCCAAAGTTATACGACATTAAATGACGGAACGTTCGACCTTAGGATGACTCCGTTAAAAGTCGGCAATGTCAATATTCTCTTTAGTGGCAAGACCATTGGTACAATACCTGTTAAGCCCTCTTTTACAGCGGCTGATCGTATCGGATCAGAAGCTTATGATAATGTAGCACTTTCGGTTGATATTGCCAAGCGAGGTTGGCAGAGTGCACCGAATGTAATTATATCTCGCGATGACCAATTTTCGGATGCTCTCGCCGCGGCTCCGCTTTCTAAAAAACTCGATGCCCCGATTCTGATGACGGGTTCCTCTAACTTAGACCAACGGACGTTAGCAGAGATTCGTGAACTGGGTGCGCAGAACGTCTACATCGTGGGTGGAACAGTTGCTATTTCACAAGCTGTCCAGGATAGTTTGAGTAAAGTGGCTACTGTTACACGCATTGCCGGACTACAAGGGTATGATACTGCTGCTCTGATTTCCTCTAATGTGGGGATTGATCCCACTCATACCGTATATCTTGCCAATGCCCATGCCATTCCAGATGCTATTGCGATTAGTGCTTTTGCTGCTGAGCAGGGAAGTCCAATTTTGCTCACAGATCGAGACCAATTGCCTCCTTCTACGATTCAGGCCATGACAGATCTCAAAGTGAGTAACGTAGTCTTGCTTGGAGGTACAGCAGTTATTGGTACTTCAGTTAAAAATGATTTGAGTTCAAGGTATTCGGTCAAACGCTGGGGTGGTTATGACCGGTATGACACCCAAAATATCATTTTTCAAAATCTTTTTACCACGCAAACTCCCCAGTCCCCGCTTTACTTTACTTCTGGGCTTGTTCGACAAGATGACGTCAGATCAGGAAAACCTTATGCAGATGCTTTGTTGACGGCCGCCATGGCTGCTAAAAATGGAGGTTTTGTGGCAATGCTGCCGCAAAATAGTCTTCCCTTGAGTTTGAAGTACTTTTTGTTATTCAATATAGGGTATATTTCTAAGACTGCAGTTGTGGGCAACTATAATGGTGTCTCAAACGATTTAGAGCAACAACTTCAAGAGATGCTGAGTCATTAAAGCTTGTAAGGAACTTGAATAATTGGTTGAACCTGTCACGGAATGTGACAGGTTTTTTAATTCACTCGTAGGGGCACGATGCATCGTGCCCCTACAATATTAATAATCTAAATAATTTTTATAAATACTAAGCTAAAAGAAGGGGAAACATGATTGAATGGCGAAGTGATAGTTTATGTTTAAAATTGGACTGATTAACCATACCAATTAGGATTACAAAGATCGTGGCGTGCATATAATAGAAACGGGTATGGGGAAGAAGGGATTTTTGGGTGGATCTGAATCGCCAAAGTGGTATACCTTATTACATTCAGCTTAAAGAGCAGATTCGGCGGCGTATTACCCAAGGGGTTTGGACAGCAGGGACGAAACTTCCCACAGAAAGGGAGTTGGCTGAAAGTTTAGCTGTCAGCCGAAATACTGTGAGTCAAGCCTATAAAGAACTTGAAAGTGAAGGGATTTTGAGTTCGGCTCGGGGGAGAGGAACTTTTGTTGTGGATACGTTGCTGATAATGCAGCGGGAAGGTCGTAAAGAGAAGGTCTTACGTATCGTGGATGTGGCCATGGAAGAAGCAGTTGGGCTCGGGTTTTCCATCGATGATTTTGTCGCCTTCGTGCATGTGCGCGGAATGGAAAAGAAAGATCTCCTTTCCCGAATGAAAGTGGCCTTTATCGTAAGCAACCCAGAGCAACTCTCCGACGGCAACTGGAACTTGGGTCTTGGCGTGAATCTCTTGCCGTTTTTACTCTCCGAACTTCAGGAATCCCCCAGGGCCCAAGAGCGTTTGGCTGGGATGGCTATGGCTGTCACGGGAATGACCCACCTGACCGAAGTCAAAGCACTCTTAGATAAACTTTCCACGCCCATTCTCGGAATTTCCTTACAACCTAAGCTAGAGACAATCGTGCGTATAGCTAAATTGAGCTTGGGCCGTGATTTGGCCTTGATTTGTGAAAGCAACCAATTTGCTGAAAAAGTTATAGCAGCCCTAAAGCAAGCTGGTCTGCATCCAGGGATTAAGGTGTTGATTCAGCCTAGTGAAGCGAATTTGCGGGAGGAGTTGCCAAAGTTTGGGGCGGTGATCTTTGCGCCGAAGCTGCGACTTCGGGTAGAAAAAGTGCTGCCGGAAAACATGGAATGTATTGAATTTCACTTTGAACCTGATGCAGGGAGCCTCAATTTACTCCGAGGCGCTTTGCTCGAAATAAAGGAGGGGAAGGCTTGAAAAGACAACGCGTGATCGGTATGTTTGACTCTGGGGTTGGTGGCCTGACCGTAATGAAAGAGATTCTGGATCAACTAATGGATGTCCGAGTCGTTTATTTCGGAGATACGGCACGCGTTCCGTACGGGAATCGTTCCCGTGAAGAACTCATCCGTTTTGGGGAAGAAAGTATCTCTTTCTTAATTGGACAAGGGGCAGAGGTGATTGTCGTAGCCTGTAATACCAGCTCGGCAACGGCTCTTTCAGCTCTAAGGGAACGGTTTGACATTCCGATGATCGGCATGATTGAGACGGGAGCTCGTTTGGCGGTTGAAAAAACCAGCACAGGTAAGATTGGTCTGATTGCCACGGAAACCACCGTGCGCAGTAAGGCGTATTCCTCCGAAGTGAGCCGAGCCTTATCGAAAGGGACATTTCCAAAAGACCCGACGCTGCTGGCGGCTTGGCAGCAAGGCGAAAAGGCCATTGCCTTAGTTAGAGCTAAGTCGTGTCCGCTCTTTGTACCCTTGATCGAGGCTGGGTTGGCTAATTCAGCTGAAGCCCGAGGTATTGCGCACACTTATCTTGAGCCACTCCAAGAGGCCGGTGTGGATGTCCTTATCTTAGGGTGTACCCATTACCCGTTTATTGAACCAGTCCTTCGAGAGATCTTAGGGGAAAATGTCGCTATCATTGATCCAGCTACGGGTGTGGTCGAGGAACTTAAGACATTGCTGCAGCGTATGGAAGGAGGTGGGTTATATGGACCGGTTAGACCACCCTCTGTCTCGGTTCTGGGACAAAAGCATTGGCGAGCCCGCTATTATGTGAGTGGGGATCCAGGACTTTTTCGACAAGTCGGAAATACGCTCCTCCAAGAACCCATCGATTTGGTGGAACAGATTACACCAGGGGAGTAACGGCGATGCACGAGGCACGATGCACGAGGTACGTAAAAAATGTCCAGGAGGAATTAATTGTGGAACAAAAGACCTTAGTCCTAGGGGTTATTGGCTCAGATGTTCATGCAGTAGGGAACCGGATCTTGGTTTATGCCTTCACCCAAGCAGGTTTTAAAGTGATTAACATTGGGGTAATGGCAACTCAAGAGGAATTCATTCACGCGGCTATTGAAACGAATGCTGATGTTTTGTTGGTCTCATCCCTGTATGGGCACGGAGAAATGGATTGTCGGGGGTTGCGTGAGAAATGTCAGGAAACCGGAATCGGCAACATCTTGATGTACGTTGGCGGAAATTTGGTGGTCGGAAAACAGGACTTCGAGTCAGTCAAAGAACGATTAGTGGCCATGGGTTTTGATCGGGTTTATCCACCTGGAACTATGCCAGAGACGCCGATTGCAGATTTGCGGAAGGATTTGAACATTACGGAAGATTAAAGGGGGAATGGATCTTTGCAAGCAGTCCTTCTCATTGATTTTGGCAGTACGTACACTAAAGTGACGATTGTAGACCTCGATCGAGAGGAAATCATCGGGACGGCCCGAGCGGGAACGACCATTGAAAGCAATATCATGGAGGGGTTAAAAACGGCGTTGGCCCAAATCCCTGAACCTGCGGAGGGCTGGAATTTTGTCCGTAAACTCGCCTGCAGTAGCGCAGCTGGGGGGTTAAAGATGATCGCCAGCGGCCTTGTGAAAGAGCTCACTGCGGAAGCAGCAAGACGAGCTGCCTTAGGAGCCGGCGCTCGATTGCTGCAAGTCTTTAGCTATGAGTTGACCACCCAGGATCTCGCTACGATCATCTCCGCTAAGCCGGATATCCTCTTGTTAGCCGGAGGAACGGATGGCGGGAATAAAGAAGTACTACTGAAAAATGCGGAAATCCTTTGTGAGCTCCCCTCCAGTCTCCCTGTCGTGATTGCAGGCAATAAAGTGGTCTCAGCGCAGGCCGCGGACATCTTAAGGAAGCGACACGACCCAGTGGTGGTGGCAGACAATGTGATGCCAGAGCTCGGTGTCTTAGCGGTAGAATCCGCTCGTATGGCGATTAGGGATGTGTTCTTCTCTCACATCATTAAGGCCAAAGGCTTAGATAAAGCGGAGGAATTTCTGGAGAGAATTATGATGCCAACCCCGGCAGCGGTGCTTGCGGCGGCAGAATTGTTGGCGCAGGGACACGGTTCTGAACGGGGCATCGGTGAGCTGATGATTGTGGATGTCGGAGGGGCCACAACGGATGTGCACTCGATTGCCAAGGGCGACCCCAGTAAACCCAGCGTTATGCTGAAAGGGCTACCGGAACCTTTTGTCAAACGTACGGTAGAAGGCGACCTAGGGATGCGTTATAGTTCCGAAGCATTGGTGGAAACTGCGGGAAAGCGCCTATACGACTATCTTGGTTGGACAGACGATGAAGTTGCCTGCCAACTGGACTTGTGTAAAGAGGACCCCTGGCGAATCCCCCAAACGGAGGAGGAAGCCAAGTTCGATGTGGCTATGGGCCGAATGGCTGTGAGTTTTGCGGTGGATCGCCATGTAGGGACGATTGAGGTGGTTTATACCCCCTTCGGCGCGACGTATGTACAGCACGGCAAGGATTTGACCCAGCTGCCAGTCGTAATCGGGACAGGAGGAGTCCTTCTCCATCGCCCCGACGTCTCGGAAATCCTTAAGGGGGCGATCTTTAGCCCCGAGGAACCCACACTTCTTAAACCACAAAAAGCGGAATTTTACTTAGATAAAGAGTACATTTTAGCAGCGATGGGACTACTGAGAGAAGTGGCCCCACAAGTTGCGCTTCGAATCATGAAAAAATATGTTGTCAAATTATAGTAGGAGGGTTTAGAAATGGAATTAACAATGCAAAAAATAGATGCCGAAGAGTTTCAGCGTCAGCGGCAGGAAGTCTTGGAACAATGGGAGACTGGTAAGGATGTCAACTTTGAAGAAGCGGTTGCGTATCATAAAGCCTTACCCAAGAGTAAAATATTTGCCGAAAAACTTGCTGAAGGAAAAGCAAAGGGCATAACCTTTACTCAACCTCGCGCCGGTGTGGCCCTTCTCAATGAACATATAGAGTTGCTGCGTTTTCTTCAAGATGAAGGCGGGGCAGATTTCCTACCCTCTACGATTGATTCCTATACTCGTCAAAATCGGTATAGTGAAGCACAAGCGGGCATAGACGAAAGCCGAACCATCGGGCGTTCCATGCTTAATGGATTTCCGGCAGTTAACCATGGGGTTGCTGGTTGCCGGAGAGTCGTGGAAAGTGTTCAAGTGCCTATTCAAGTTCGTCACGGGACTCCAGATGCCCGTCTACTGGCAGAAATTACGATTGCCGGTGGCTTTACGGATTACGAAGGGGGCGGAATTTCGTATAATATTCCGTATTCCAAAGATGTTTCTATCGAAAGCACGATTAAATACTGGCAGTACGTAGACCGTTTGATTGGTTTGTATGGGGAACAAGGGGTCAAAATAAACCGTGAACCGTTCGGTCCGCTGACGGGGACACTTGTTCCACCCGCTATTTCCCATGCGGTTGCTGTTATAGAAGGGATCCTCGCGGTCGCTCAAGGGGTTCGTAGCTTGACGCTCGGGTATGGACAATGCGGTAATCTCCTTCAAGACGTAGCAGCACTGCATACCCTTCCCGTTCTTGCGGAAGAATACTTAGCAAAACTCGGCCTGCCGCAAGTGATGATCACCACGGTCTTTCACCAATGGATGGGTGGTTTTCCACAAGATGAGGCTAAAGCCTATGGGGTTATTTCCTGGGGTGCTGTAGTAGCAGCCTTAGGCAAGGCCTCAAAGGTCATCGTGAAAACTCCGCACGAAGCACTCGGGATACCGACCAAAGAGGCAAATGCGGCAGGACTGCGCACGACGAAACAGATCCTAAGCATGTTAAAAGATCAAAGCCTACCCATGACTCCGGAGCTCGCTTTGGAAGAGGAAATGATCTTGGCGGAAACTAGGGCGATCCTCGATCGAGTGCTCGAACTTGGCGAAGGAGATGCTGCGCTCGGCGCTGTCCGGGCTTTTCAAGCCGGCGTTATTGATGTTCCCTTCGCTCCGAGCCGTTATAATTCAGGTAAGATTCTCCCGGCTCGCGATAGCTCGGGTGCGGTGCGGCTCCTAGATTTCGGAAACATTCCGTTCAATGAGACGATCAAGGAGTTTCATAGAGACCGTATTGCCATGCGTGGACGAGATGAGGGTAGGGACCCGTCGTTTCAAATGGTGATTGATGATATTTATGCAATTGGGAAAGGGATGCTCGTTGGACGGCCAAGGAGCTAGCATCTTGGTTTTCTGGGGAATAGTGACGTTTGGGGATGACGTTGCTTGAGACCCGTTCACGACGGGCGCTCCGCAGGCCAAACTAATCACTCAAGCTTGCCTCCAAACAGGGTACCCGGCCAAATGCGACGTCCGTGTCGCATGGCCGGCTTCGCACATCCTTGTGCTCAGCCCTGTTTTCCGGGTCGCTTTCGTGAAGTTTGGCGGGCTGCTCGCTTTAGTCGTTCTCTTGGTCTCAAGCAGCGTCTATCCTGTGTGGACGATCGACGTTTAGGTATTCCCGCAGGCTGGGGCTGTCGGATGCTAAGCCCTTTGGGGGTATTTTAGGCTTGGTTGGGGATGACATTGCTTGAGACTCATTCACTCCGGGCGCTCACGGGCCAAACTAGAGAGTCCGTGGGACACTTGTTCAGCGTTCATCGTGCTAAACACAAGGACGTGTTCCGCCGGCCATGCGGCACGGTCCCTTCTCGCCGTTCTTAGCTACAGGGACACTAGACCATTCATGGTCGTCGGACGCCGCTTTGCTCGGGAACCCCGCCCTCTTGCCTAAACCGATTGAGCCCTAGTTTGGCCCACGATATCACGAGGTGAACGTTGTAACGCGAAGTTCCCCTATTTCGAAGCAAAAACGGTACTCAAATCAATTATTAGGTCAGGAAAGATAGATACATTGATACCATCCTCATCAGTGTACATTTCCGGTCGACTAAATCTCTCGTTTTTCTGAAGCAGGAAGACACTAACAAGTTTTTGATCAGGTTCTACAATCCAATATTCTTTAACACCGGCTTTTTCATACAAGTTGAACTTAACAAACCTATCTTTTTTTATCGATGACGGTTGTTTAGATAATTCCATCAGTATCTCTTGGTGTATGGGTGTCGGAGCTACTTGCATGTAGGGTACTCCGTCAATGATTTCCCATCTTTCAGCTTCTGGATACGTCAAGTAATCTGCATACGTGTATTTTTTATCTTCTTGTGATAATGGCATAATAATCTCTCCTTCATACTTTTCGCTTTCAGCTTGTGGAGATCTCAGTGAACTCGTTCAGCTAAAGCTGAACATCGGGGCTTCGGTGGGGGAGTCTACCCCCACCGAAGTGGAAATCGGAACACCCACTTATAGAAGTGGGTGTCTTAGAATTGATTATCTACTATTATAACTTGCGTGCTAGCATGATATCAATGCTAAATACTATTATTTCCATCTGCGACATAAATAACTAAAGCATTTAAAGGAGGGTAAACATATCATGAAAATTGTTGACGTTATTGCTTCGCCGGGGCTGACTGGCTTTTACTTTGATGACCAGAAAGCGATTAAATGCGGAATTACTCAGGATGGCTTTACATGTTGTGGGGAGCCACAAACACTGGGATTTAAGGCGATTCGCCAACGTGGGGAGTCTATTTCGGTCATGCTTATTTTGGAAGACGGGCAAGTGGCGTCGGGGGATTGTGCTGCTGTTCAGTATTCTGGAGCAGGTGGTCGCGATGCGCTTTTTTTGGCGGAAGATTTTATTCCTCTTATTCTTGAAGAGATTGCGCCTAAGCTCGTGGGGCAGGAACTGGATTCTTTCCGTAATTTGGCGGGTCTTGTTGAGAATTCGAAACGGCCGAATGGGGAACGTTATCATACTGCCATCCGTTATGGGGTCAGCCAAGCGATTCTTGATGGCGTAGCTAAAGCCAAGAAAAAGACGATGACAGAGGTTATTCTGGAGGAATATGAACTTCCAATCGTACTTGAGCCCATCCCGATCTTTACGCAATCAGGGGATGATCGCTATGATAATGCAGATAAGATGATTATTAAACGCGCTGGGGTGTTGCCACACGCCTTGATTAACAATGTAGAAACTAAGCTGGGGAAAAACGGGGAACTGCTCTTAGACTATGTAGAGTGGCTGCGAAACCGGATACTGACGCTTGGTGGTGATGATTATCGTCCAGTCTTACACATCGATGTTTACGGCACAATTGGGGTTGCCTTTAAAGATGATACGGAGCGGATGGTGGAGTACTTGGCCAAGTTGGAAAAGATGGCTTCTCCTCTGCAGTTGAGGATCGAAGGGCCGATGGATGCTGGAAATTTAAAAGACCAGATTGAACAACTCAAGTCTTTACGCGGTGCCTTAAAGGCGGGTGGAGTTAAGGTGGAAATCGTCGCTGATGAGTGGTGCAACACGTATGAGGATATCGTTAAGTTTGTGGATGCTCAGGCGGCTGATATGGTTCAAATCAAGACTCCAGACCTAGGGGGAATTCAAAATACCATTGAAGCGGTACTCTATGCCAAGAAATTCGGCGTAGGTGCTTATGTTGGTGGAACCTGCAATGAAACAGATTGCAGTGCACGGACTGCTGTCCATGTAGCGTTAGCCTCTCGCCCAGATCAAATGCTGGCGAAACCCGGTATGGGTGTCGATGAAGGGTTAATGATCGTGACCAATGAGATGAATAGAACGCTGGCCGTTTTAAAGAGAAGTCCGAGAGGGTCTGCGAAACACTAGTAGGGAACGACCCCCGTGTCGATCCGAACGTTATCCGAAATCAGGGTAGGGAACGACCCCCGTGTCGTTCCGAACGTTATCTATCAAGATTTAGCCCAGATATAATTGTAGAAAAATTTATTGTCATGCCAAACCATTTGCACGCAATTCTGATGATCCAACATGGCGGAACGACACAGGGGTCGTTCCCTACGTTATCTGAATATATAAGAAGATTTAAAACTTTGACCACAAAGCTGTATATTGACGGCGTTAAAAATGGTGAATACCCAGAGTTTGCTAAAAAGGTTTGGCAGAAATCCTACCATGATCATATCATTCGTAATGAACAGGAGTATCAGAAAACGTGGGAATACATTGATACAAATCCGTTGAAATGGCAGCAAGATTACTATTATTATCAAAACTCTTATCCCTTTCAGTCATATACATCATCATAGTAAGGAGCAGACAACGATTATGGGTAAAATTGGATTAACAACGACAGTGCCAGTAGAAGTGATTTTTGCAGCGGGGGATATACCGGTTGATTTGAATAATATTTTTATTACGAATTCGGATGCCATGCGACGAGTGGAAGAAGCGGAACTTGCTGGTTACCCGCGCAACGTGTGCGGTTGGATTAAAGGGTTATATGCGACGGCCTTACATAACCCGGAGATTCGGCGCATTATTGCTGTGACTCAAGGAGATTGTAGTAATACTCACGCCCTGATGGAGACGTGGGAAGTGGAGGGAATCGAAATTATTCCTTTTGCTTTTCCGTATGATCGAGATGCTGATATACTTCGTCTTCAAATGGACAAGCTAATTGAAACATTAGGCACAACCTGGGAGAGTGTGAACCTGCAAAAGAAACGCCTTGATCAGGTCCGAGCCTTGGCGTGGGAAATTGATCGACTGACTTGGGAAGAAAACCGGGTGAGCGGCTTTGAAAACCATCTCTACCTTGTTTCTTGTTCGGATTTTAACGGCGACCCTGCTGGTTTTGCTCGTGAGATGGAGGAGTTTATTCAAACCGCTCGTGAGAGGGAGCCTTTTTCAGAGCGGGCTCGTATAGGCGCACAAGGGAAAGGACGGGAACTTCGTCTTGGTTTTATAGGGGTTCCACCTATTTTCCCTGAACTGTACGATTTCTTGGAAGAACACGGCGCTCGTGTTGTTTATAATGAAGTCCAGAGACAGTTTGCAATGCCTTTTGAGACGGACGATGTCGTGGAACAGTACCGCTTATACACGTATCCGTATAAAGTATTTCAACGGATTGAGGATATCGCTCAGGAAGCAGAGCTCCGCCAACTAGATGGAATCATTCACTATACGCAAAGCTTCTGTTATCGCCAGATCGAGGATCTGATTATACGAAAAAAGCTGGATTACCCAATTCTGACGTTGGAAGGAGAAAACCCAACAGGGTTGGATGCGCGTAGTAAAATGAGGTTAGAGTCTTTTTTGAGTATGATAGGGTCGTGAGACACGTCCCTCGGCCATGCGTTCGTCGTGCCAAACTAGGGCTTTAATCCTTGATGCAAGCGGGCAGGGTACCCGGCAAATCGGACATCCGTGTCCGGTTGCCGGCGGGAAACGTCCTTGTTTCCCGCCCTGCGTTAAGAAAGCGGATTAAAGCCGAGTTTGGCTACTACGTACCGCAAAGGCGTCGGAGCGTGTGCTCGCGGACCCTCTGGGCTGGGAAGACGAGGAGGCCGGTTTCCGTAGCTGCAAAAAAGTATTGCGACCCTCTTAAGGGGTCGCTGGGGAAAGTTTTTGGAACATGTAGGAAGGAGGTCAGCACATGTCTGGACAAACTATCTGTGGAATTGATTTAGGGAGCCGGAGTGTGAAGATCGCCCTCATGAGATCGGGGATAGAGGGGGCAGGTTTAGAGATCCTCCGTTTGGAAAGCTTGGATACGATCCGTTTTTACCGGGAGTATGGACGCAAAAAGGGAGAAAAATTGGTCGTGGACTTTGAGGCGTTGGGCCTGCCGGTGGTGGATCGCTTAGTTTCTACAGGTTATGGGCGCAATACTTTGGAACTTGCCGGTGGAGAGGCTATTCCGGAGCTTAAGGCACATGTGTTGGGAGCGATTTATCAGACGGGGCTCACAGATTTTACGTTGGTCGATCTGGGTGGTCAAGATAGTAAAATCATTCAAGTGCGAAAGGGTAAAATGATTGATTTCATGACGAATGATAAGTGCGCAGCCTCTTCGGGACGCTACTTAGAAAATATGGCGAGTATACTTGATGTGCCACTTGAGGAGCTCGGACACTATGCTGATGCTCCGGTAGAATTGAACTCGACGTGTGCGGTGTTTGGCGAAAGCGAGTTAATCGGGAAGATTGTGGAAGGTTTTTCCTTAGCTGAACTCGCGGCGGGGGTTAACGCGACAATTGTCAAGCGCATTTTGCCTCTTCTGCGTACCTTCAAAGGTGAGGTTCTGGTCTTTACTGGAGGGGTCGCGCATAACCATGCAGTTGGTAGGCTTTTGGGGGCGGGTTCGGGCAAGAAGGTTGTCGTGCCGCAGGAGCCGCAGTTTAATGGGGCGATCGGGTGTTGCTGTTAGGGTCCGTGAGACACGTCCTCGGCCATGCGCTCGTCGTGCCAAACTAGGGCTTTAATCCTTGATGCAAGCGGGCAGGGTTCCCGGCAAATCGGACATCCATGTCCGGTTGCCGGCGGGAAACGTCCTTGTTTCCCGCCCTGCTTTAAGAAAGCGGCTTAAAGCCGAGTTTGGCTACGACTCACGCAAAGGCGTCGGAGCGTGTGATCGCGGACCCTCCGGCTTGGAACGCGTAGGGTGGGAAACGGGGGACGCCTGTTTTCCGCGTTGCGGAAAAAGCGGAGAAGCGAGCCGAGTTTGGCTACGACGACCGCAAAGGCGTCGGAGCGTGTGATCGCGGACCCTCCGGGCTGGGATACGACGGGGCTGGGAGACGACGGAGGATGGGATACGCCTGTTTTCCGCGTTGCGGAAAAAGCGGAGGATAGGGTCACGAGACACGTTCTCAGCCATGCGACCGTCGTACCAAACTTTGAGGAGGATTAAGTATGGTCAGTGCGTTGAAACTCATAATTAGCATTGTGAACTATTTCCACGACAAATTATCCAGCTTGACTCATCTTTTGGGTCTACACTTCAACGATAAACAGCTCCATTTTTTGGTCATTGGATCTTTGGGAATTGTACTTTTTATTCTCGTCCATAAGTTATTCAAGTATCTTGTTCGGTACAGCTTATTGGCAATTTCCTTTCTATATACGTTTACTGTCCTGGTTGTTTTCGTTTTCGCCATAGAGATTGAGCAAATGTTAACGGGTCGTGGCAACATGGAATTCCAAGATATAGTGCAAGGTCTCTGGGGTTTCTTGGTTGCGTTTGCAATATACTTAGGGATAGTAATCATTGCCCGTGGGGTAAAAAAGCTTTTCAATAAAATGAGGTGATAGCGTGAAAATAACGAAGGTTGCTAAAGCGGGTACCTTGGAGTCCAATGATATTCTGATCATGGTCATGCCCAATGAATCTGGAAAAGTGGAGCTTGAACTTGAAAGTATCGTTCTGCAGCAGTTTGGCGAGGTGATCGAGCAAGTGATTTTACATAAGGTTAAGGAAATGGGTATCGAAGGGATAACGATTAAGGTTCAAGACAAGGGAGCTTTAGATTATACGATCGGTGCAAGGGTTGAAACGGCGATTATGAGAGCGATGTAAATAAGTATTTGCCTAGGCTCTAAGCGCGATTATATGAGGTGGTTTAACGTGGAAAAGTTAAGAAGATCGATGCTTTTTATGCCGGGGAATAACCCAGGCATGCTCCAGGATGCGGCGATTCTCGGGGCAGACTCCATTATTCTAGATTTAGAGGATGCCGTAAGTCTGACGGAAAAAGATAGTGCCAGAATCTTAGTGCGAGAAGCTATTAAAACGATCGATTATTCACAGGTCGAAGTCGTTGTGAGAGTAAATCCGTTGGATACGGAATTTGGAGCTCGCGATGTGGAAGTTATCGCTAGGGTCAAACCGGATACGTTGCTGATCCCTAAAGCCAGTGAATGAAGAAGCCATAGAACTAGTCGATAAAATGTTGGCTCAAATTGAAAGAGAAGAAGGATATCTCGCAGGCAGCATTAAACTGATTGCTCTCATCGAAATGCAGATCTAGAAATAGAAAGAACAAAAGAAGGAGAAGAAATCTTTTATGCGCGTAATAAGGTGGCAACAGCCTGCAGGGCTTTAAAGGTGGATTCGATTGATACTCCGTACACAGATACGGATGATTACGAGAGACTTGCCACGGATACTGCTAAGGCCAAAAGCTTGGGACTGACAGGGAAATCTGCGATTAATCCAAGGCAACTTGAGATCATCCATTCTGTCTTTGCACCGACAGAGGCGGAACTAAAGCATGCCTTGAGAGTTTTAGAGGTTATGGAAGAAGCGGAAAAAGAAGGCAAAGGAGTCTGCTCTTTAGAGGGCAAAATGATCGATGCTCCTGTTATCCAACGGGCGAGAACCACGGTGGGGCTTGGTCAAAGGCTAGGCCTTATTGAGAGATAGGGGTGAGAACGCTGAAATCTTTAAAAATTTTAAGAACTAGTTTAGGGAGAGAATTTCCTGATTATATTGAGGGGTATGGAGAGGTTAAACCTTTCCAAGGCGCTCTTAATGATGGAGGGACCAAGCTCAGGAAAGCCGTGAAGCTGACAAGCATGCTCCCTGGTGATCTCAAGGTTTTGAAAAGTTTAGAGGAGGCCTTCGATAGGGTAAACATCAACGAGGGCATGACTATTTCGTTTCATCACCATTTAAGAAATGGAGATCAGATCTTAAATAGAGTGGTGGAAGGGCTGGCTAAACGAGGAGTGAAGGCTCTTACCATTGCGGCCAGCGCCATTTTTCCAGTGCATGCCCCCCTCGTAGAGTACATAAAAAGCGGAGTTGTTACGGGTATTGTCACAAACTATATGTCGGGTCCCGTGGCGGAAGCAGTATCGAACGGGGAATTGAAAAAGCCTGCTATAATGCAGACTCATGGTGGCCGAGCAAGGGCCATTGAAAGTGGGGACTTACATATCGATGTGGCCTTTATTGCAGCACCCACGGCGGATACTTATGGCAATATTAATGGGGTGTATGGTAAATCAGCTTGTGGCACGTTAGGGTATGCTGTTGCCGATGCAGAGTATGCCGCTAAAACGATCGTCATCACTGATAATTTAGTACCTTATCCAGCGTGTCCGATTGAAATTAGCCAAATTTTTGTCGATTACGTAGTTCAGGTTGAAGCCATCGGTGACCCAAAGGGTATCGTTTCGGGGACCACTAAAATCACGAAAGATCCGGTGGCGCTGATCATCGCTAAAATGGCTACTGAGGTGATTAAGGCCTCAGGTTTAGTTAAGGAGGGCATGTCCTTTCAAACAGGAGCAGGTGGAACCTCCCTGGCAGTCGCTGCTGAGCTTAAAGCTTTTATGAAACGTGAACGGGTGGTGGGAAGCTTTGCTGCCGGTGGCATCACGGGTTATCTCGTGGAAATGCTGGAAGAGGGGCTATTTAAAACCCTCTTTGATGCGAGTTTAGCGGTACAAGCCATGCTCTATGAGGCTTCCTGCACTCCGTCCCCTGGTCTGGTGTCCCAAACGTCGAGTGGTGCTCATACTGACATGAATTACTTTACCTTCTTAGATAGTGCCACCTCGCTCATAAACCCTTTGATTCATTGCACCGAAGCCGGGTTTAGCTCAAGGTCCCCCCGAGAAATTTTTCAACAACTGAGGCGGATTGGGAAATTGGGCGAACAGCAAATGTTAGCTAAGACTTCAGGCGTAAATACTCATAAAGGAATGCTCTTTTTGCTGGGCATCTGCTGTGCTGCAGGAGGAAAAGCGCTTTTCGGGGGTACTGATTTCCTCTCCCTACCAAGCATTATTAAAGCGATGACTTCGGGTTTGGTGGAACGAGAATTGAATTCAAAACTGGTTGAGTTTGAGTTTGAGTTTGAGTTTAAAGATGCTGATAAAGTAACGCTGACAAACGGAGAAAGACTCTTTTTACGGTATAAAGTAGAGGGAATACGAGGAGAGGTTCAAAAGGGGTTGCCCACAGTTTTTGACTTTTCACTCGGGTTTTACAAGGCAAATTAAGACTTAAGTCAAAACCATAGGCTTGTGCAAACCCTTTTAGAAGATTATTTTAAAGAAGGGGATAGAGAAGATGAAGGAAATATTGGTAGACGAGATTACTTCAGCGGTTGAGAAACTTTGTATAGAGGCAAATTATGATCTGGGTTCGGACATTATGACGGGCTTCCAAAAGGCCTTAAAGGATGAGCGCTCTCCCCAAGGTATCGAGGTGTTGGAATGTCTCCTGGAAAACGCCGAAATTGCGCACAACGAAAGAGTCCCAATGTGTCAAGACACCGGGATGGTGGTGCTTTTCGTCGAAATTGGCCAGGATTTACATGTTGCGGGTGGTGCCCTGACTGAGGCTATTAACGAAGGGGTACGCCGTGGCTATGACTTAGGATATTTGCGTAAATCAGTGGTCAAAGACCCCTTTGAGAGAGTCAATACCGGGGATAACACGCCAGCTGTGATTCACTATAATATCGTTCTCGGCGATTCCTTGCACATTATTGTGGCGCCTAAGGGCTTCGGCAGTGAAAATATGGGGGCCTTAAAAATGTGCAAACCTTCTGAGGGCTTAGAGGGCGCGCTGCAATTTGTCGTGGAAACGGTGGAACGTGCGGGTGGCAACCCTTGTCCACCGATTATCGTCGGAGTGGGTGTGGGCGGAACGATGGAAAAGGCAACCATCCTGGCCAAAAAGAGCTTACTTCGAGAAGTGGGAAAACATAACTCGGAAGAACGGCTGGCAAAAATTGAGGAAGAGTTATTAGAGCGGGTTAATCGACTAGGCATTGGGCCCCGAGGCTTTGGCGGAGTGACAACAGCCCTCGCTGTCAACTTAGAAGTATATCCCACGCATATTGCTGGAATGCCGGTAGCAGTGAACCTTGGCTGTCATTCGACACGCCATAAAGAAATCACCTTACTAGGGCGGGGAATTTAAAACGGGCATCCTAACCATTGTTATAGTAGTTATAGTTGCTGTTGTGTAGTCACATAAATGAATAAACACAAAAGTTTCACAATCTTTTACGCACGTTTAAGGGTTTTTAAGGTATAATGAAGTTGATCTTGGAAATCCCTGATAGGAGTTGGCAGAGGTATGAATGGTTGCCCGTTATGTGGAGCACGTGAGGTTGGCCGAATTGGCCGTGAACGGTACTACTGCAGAGAATGTTGCCACGAGTGGACTAAGGGCGGCGGTGAGGTTAAAATTTATGAAGTATTTTCGGATGGATCGGTGGAACAGTTGGAAACGGAAGTTGAACCGTTCTTTCATGAATTTTCTCAACGTGTAACCCGTCGTCGTGCCGGATGAAGCACAAATTTAGAGTCAATATCGGCAAAACGCCTTTTTGCAGTAATTTTTGCAGTAATGAAGGAATAGTGTAAGAGAGCCATACTTAGAGGCTCTCTTTTGCTGTCTTATAAAGAATAATCAATAAATATTGTAGATACTAAAGCAGGATTTCGTCGAAATACATAGAATATAAAAAAGTAATTACTTTAAGATCGGTATTTCTGGCTGTCCGCGCAATTGTACTGGTGTGCAGTGTCATGACCTAGGGCTGATGGCAGAGCCACGTGGAAAATATTCGCTTTGGATCGGTGGCACAGAGTCTGGCATGAACCCGAAACATGGAACATTAGTGCGCAAAGGAATTCCTCGGGACCAGGTTATCCCTGTTGTGAAACAGATCTTGGAACTATATGTCTCAGGGGCAGAGAAATTTAAGGAGGAACTGGGAGCTAAGGCCCGACTTTATCATGTCTTGGAGAAAATGGGATTTGAACAGTTTGAGCAGGCAATCGAAGAAGTTCTGAGCAACAAGGCGTAAAGTAGATAGGCATCACGTAATTGACAGTAAGAGAGGGGTAAGAGTATGGCGAATCAAGGATTCAGTAAGCTTAGTGCCTATAAGGCTTTTTCAAAGATGGATAAATCCTGCGCGCAGGGGTGTAAATGTTCTGCACTGTGCCAATTGTTCATGGCGAAGGAATTCTTAAGTTTATCCGCTCAGACAGGGGAGAAATTTACGGATAAGATTCCGGAGGATATTCTGGATATGTTCCGGAGCGTGCCCTTGATCTCTGAACGATTCAAAAATATGGAATTACAAGAAGCCTTCTTTGAGGTGCAAAATATTTGTGATGATTGTGCAATAGATGAGCACGATTCCTATTGTACAGTAAACGTAGTGCTTACCGCTTTGGGAATTTTACTCGAAGGCAAAGACTATGTTACGGATAAGGACCTGAAACTTGCTGGTGAATAAGGCGGCAGGGGCACGATGCATCGTACCTCTACCTGGGAAAAGAGAGGATGAACTCCGTTGATTAAGTTACATCAGTTTAACTTAGAAGAATCCGTTCGATTACTACGAATGGATGCAGAACAGTTGGCCCTGCTTAAAGAGGTTCGATCGGTCATTGAACGTGATTCAGAGGAGATTATCCGAAATTTCTACGCTCATGTCACAACACTACCAGGACTTAAAGCCATTATTAACCGATTTTCTACGGTAGAAAAGTTGAAAATTACCATGAAGAAATACCTGTTTTCTCTCTTCCCGGAAAAGATCGACGAAGAGTTCATGCAGTGGCGAGTCACGATCGGAGAGGTTCATAATCGGATCAATTTACCACCTTTTTATTATCTAAGTGCTAATCAATTTTTTTGCGATGAGATTATACCGCGGATTTTTAAACACTATCGTAGAAAAACCGACCAGGCCGTTCGTGCCAGCTTAGCCTTTCAGAGACTTTTGAATTTTGACCAACAAGTCGTTATGGCTAGCTATATTCAATCCTATATAACTGAAATTGACAAAAAAACGGAATTAGAGAAGGCCTTAAATGAGATTGATAGCTTGCAACGTAGGGTTAGCGAAGCCAGCCAAGCGTTGGCGGCAACTTCGGAAGAAACAGCAGCCTCCGCGGCGGAGATGAATGAAGCGACAGCTCAAATATCGAATAATGCGTCCGAGGCGGCCCAATTCTCCCGTCAGGTGGATGTTTTGGCGCAAGAGGGTGCCCGGAAGATTCAAATGATCTCAGAGACGATTCTGCGTCTAGCGGGTATGACAGCCGAGATGCAAGGGAAAATGAACGAACTCGATATTAGCTCCGCGCGTATTGCCTCAGTTACGGATGTGATCAAGGAAATTGCTTCCCAAACCAATCTCTTGGCCTTAAACGCTGCTATTGAAGCGGCCCGCGCCGGAGAAAGTGGCCGAGGCTTCGGAGTCGTCGCGGAGGAAGTGAAAAAGCTTGCCAGCCATTCCGAACAGTCTGTCAAAGAGATCAGTGCGTTGATTACGATCACGAAGCAAAATACGGTTGCAGTGAACCAATCCATTGCTCAAACGACTGGGGCCATGCAGACTGCTGCAGCTGAAGCGGGCGAAGTGGTAGGCCGTTTTGGAGAAATCATGTCTGCAATTAATGCGAGTATCCATCAAGTTCAGGGAATTGCGCAGCAGATCGATGCCTTAGCTCTGACCGCAAGTCAAATTGGAGCGGCATCTGAGGATGTAGCTAACTCGGCAACGAGTTTGGCGCAGATGGGGGCCTTGCGTGACACAGCGCTCGGTGCTTACGACGCAGGGGGACTTGTGTGACACAGCGCTCGGTACTTACGACGCAGAGAGGGCCTTGCGTGACACAGCGCTCGGTGCTTACGACGCAGAGCAAACTAACCGTGTAAGCTCCTAAAGGGGGAGCGGGGTTCCCGGCCAAAGCGACGTCCCTGTCGCATGGCCGGCAGCTCACATCCTTGTTCGCTGCCCCGTATCTGGGGTCGCTTACACGGAAGTTTGCTAGACTGCTTCCGTAAAGACCTCGCGCTCGTGTCACACTGTGTCCCGGGCTGGGGACGGGGGACGGAGAACGGAAACGAAGGATGGGCCGTTGGGGAGACGGCACATT
>Ga0075530_1000146_pt1 | contig 30352 bp, 25 predicted proteins | sample NGEPerD_2_FD_75101 | JGI IMG/M metagenome (GOLD analysis project Ga0075530, IMG submission 75101) | Arctic peat soil microbial communities from the Barrow Environmental Observatory site, Barrow, Alaska, USA - NGEE PermafrostL1-D | ecosystem: Environmental > Terrestrial > Soil > Wetlands > Peat ... | reverse complement strand
TAGTTATCGAAATAATCGGAATTCTCAATAAATTCATAGAATTCAATATTGACCGAAAACTTGAAGGATTTAGATTTTTGATTTAATGTTTGAAATTTATACTTCAAGGTGCCCGTCACCAAACATTCTTTTTTAGACAAAAGAATATATTCTTGTATAATTGAACTATATAAGGTTTGCTGATTTTTTCCTGTTGATCCTCCCCTTGGACAGAAGGAGTCTAGAAATTAAGTTTAGTGGAGTTCAGGCTTTAGCCTGTAAAATCGTGTTTATTGCGACTAACTTACACTCTGAAGAGTGAGCTCCAATTATCGACAACCAGCTGTCTGATCTGCTAGCTGGCGGACAGAATCTTTCGTCGGTAACAAATAACCCTCTGATTAGTCCACCTGACCATCGATTTCAGACAGGTTGCACGCTACACACTACAAGTTACACTCGTACAACAATTTAACAATTTAACATTTCAATAATGTCATTTGATTTCCCAACCTCAAAACCAACTTCAGAAAAAGAACAATTCATCCAAAGAACGCTTGAGGTTTTACCAGCAATTATCACCTGGCTTTTTTTGTTTTTTAGTATCTATTATTCTGTTAATTTTCCGGTAGGTGTGGCAATTTTTATTATAATTTTTGATCTCTATTGGATGGTCAAAGTTTTTTATATTACAGTTTTCATGCTTTTCGGATATCGTCGAATTAAAATTTGGGAAAAAATTGATTGGCTGGAAAAATGTCGAGGGCTGGCAGAAACAAAACGAGAAGGTGCTTTGAAAAATTATCGAGATATATATCACCTCGTTATCATTCCGATATATAAAGAAGGTTTGGAAATTTTGGAACCAGCCATAGACTCAATCGTGAATTCGGAGTATCCGAAAGACAGAATGATTGTTATTTTTGCCTTTGAGCAGAGAGCAGGAGAGGAAGCTTTGGAAAGAGCAAAAATCATAGAGGAAAAATATAGTGACAAGTTCTTCGCACATTTGACAACTGTTCATCCTGACGGGATAAGTGGTGAGGCAAAAGTGAAGGGAGCAAACACAAGTTGGGCAGCAGAAGAGGCGAGGATTTTCTTGGATGAGAAGAATATCAAATATGAGAATGTCATTGTCTCCACATTTGATTGCGACACTTGCGTCCATAAAAAATATTTTTCTTGTTTGTCATATCAATTTATGATCAACTCCAGAAGACTGCAGTTCAGCTATCAGCCATTACCTTTATATAATAATAACATCTGGCAAACCAACAGCATCGTCCGTGTCATTATGACTAGTTCTTCATTCTGGCAGATTATGCAGAGCGTCAGATATAACAAGATGGTTACTTTCTCAAGTCATTCCATGAGCTTCAAGACTTTAGTTGACGTCGACTATTGGCCAAGAGATATGATTTCTGATGATTCGATTATATTTTGGAAATGCTATATTCTCTATCATGGCGACTACTATGTGCAACCTATCTATCTGACAATTTCTCTTGATGCTGTTCTGGCGGAAACTTATTTCAAAACAATTGTCAATCAATATAAACAACAAAGGCGTTGGGCCTGGGGGATTGAAAATATTCCCATAATCTATCGAGCATTTTTGAGAGATAAAAAAATTCCGTTGATAAAGAAAATCAACAGGGGCTGGGAAGAACTTTCCGGTAGGATATCTTGGGGGTTGATTCCTATCATTATTGCTTTTTTGGGATGGTTCCCATTAATCTTCGGTGGTGATCAATTTAATCAAACGGTCTTGGCTATAAACTTGCCAAAGGTTTTGGGGTATCTGATGACTTTCGCCATGATTGGTCTTTTGATCTCGATGTATATGTCGCTCTTGCTGCTTCCTGCTCCACCGCACAAAATGAACATCTTCAAAAAGTCAGTAATGGTTTTTCAATGGGTTCTGGCTCCGATTGTGGCGATTCCTTTTGGTGCTCTGCCAATGATTGATGCCCAAAGCCGAATGTTGTTTGGAAAATATATGGAGTTTTGGGTGACGAAGAAGGTGAGGAAATAACAAAAAAAGATACAAGGATACAAGAGACAAATTACAAACAATAACCAATAATCAAGATACAATAACCAAAAAATAATCAATAATCAAGATACAAATATCAAACTTGTCATTCTGATATATAATGAAGCCATCCTTCAGCTGGTCCGCAGAAAGCGGAAATCCCGTGACTATGTCACCAAGACGCAATAACTCAACTCAATCTCCAATAATCAGGAATTCGAAAAAAAATAGCTCAGGTCGATTTCGACACTGAACCGTTACGATATTTATTCGAGATGAGCTGATATTATTTTCGCTATTTTTTCGTCTTCCAGCCTTTTCTTTTTTCTGGCTAACGCTTCTTCTCTCGCTTTGATTTTATTTTTGATCATTGACTCAAGATATTTAGTTGAATTTTCTAGGTCGTTTTTGTCAGGTTCTTTTTCTGCTAATAATGTTTCTGCTTTTTCTCTCAAGGACTCCACATATTTGGAGATATAGCGGAGGTTCCCGCTGGTTGGATTCTGTTGGAGCAGCTTTTCCCAGGATTCCTCTCGAAGAGAAATGACATATCGAATGATGTCGCACAATTCTCTATTGTTGGGGCTTCGTTTCAAGAGTAGGCATCCTGCCATTTCTCTCAGGGGGATTGCATTGATAATCATACACCACAGGTCGTAATTATCAGGTTCAAGCTTCAGAAATTTTTCCCATAGACCTTCTATTATCTCTTGTTCCCTTAATTCATTCTTATTCATTTTTCTCTCCTATATATATTGGAATGTATTAAAAAATTATCATATCGTTACATAAATGTCAAACTTGATTATCTATTTGCAGCCATTTTTAATCGCCCTAGCATTGAGTCTTGTTTTTGCAAAGGCGCTTATTCTCTTTGGCAAGAAATATCAATTATTTGATCCATTAAAAGAAAACAAAATTCACAAGCGGGAAATCGCCAGATTTGGAGGAGTGGCGATGATAGTTTCATTTTTATTGGTGATGTTTTTCTCAAAAAATTTAGTAATTGATCATCTGAAGTGGGGGATAGTTTTTTCTTCAATTTTGATCTTGGTTTTTGGCGTCTATGATGATTTGAAAAATGCCAGCTGGAAAAAACAAATTCTTGTGCAAGTTCTAGTTGCTCTGCTGATGATTTCGGCTGGACTTTCGGTTGATTATATCGCCAATCCATTCGGGGGAGCAGAATTTCGACTTGATCTTTTTAATCTCCAAATTTTTGGATTGTCGTTTTCAGTTTTGGGGTCGTTATTCATTATATTTTGGATTGTGGGGTTGATGAACGCCATGAATTGGCTAGACGGACTGGATGGTCTTTCGGGTGGAGTTGGTTTTATCGGTGCGATAACTATGTTTTTTTTGAGCATTTCGCCACTTGTCAATCAACCACCGTTGGGAATTATCTCAATCATTTTTGCCGGTTCAATCTTGGGATTTCTGGCTTTCAATTTTTTTCCAGCCAAAATTTTTATGGGGACGAGTGGCTCTATGTTTTTGGGATTTATGCTGGCCGTCTTGGCAATATTTTCCGGCGGGAAGATTGCCACCGCTCTTCTGGTATTGGGCTTTCCAATTTTGGATGCGACTTGGGTGATTGTGCAAAGAATCAAGGCAGGGAAATCTCCTTTTCGTGGTGACAATCTTCATCTGCACTATAGGCTCCTCGCCTTAAACTGGAGTCAAAAGAAAGTAACGCTTTTCATCTATTGCATTTGTCTTATTTTTGGAGTGGCCTCTATTTTGTCCCAAAGTTATGGAAAAATATTCTTGTTTATCTCTCTTTTTCTTGTAATCGGCATGATATATATAGGAACCTCTAAAAAACGCAGTTCTTGTCATTCCCGTGAAGACGGGAATCCAGAATTTAACTCAAAAAACTAATTCTAAAAGTTGATTTTTGTAGTTTATCAGAGCTTCCTATATATTCAAATAATAAAAAAAATGAATAAAATTTCATCAAAATTCTGGAATCTACTGAAAAATAATGTCGAGATACTGACCGTCATAGCCGTGTTATTCATTATAACATTAATGTTTTTTCAAGGACCTCTCCGAAACGGATTTGTGCAGTCATCAGCCAAGATTTTATACAGCACGGATGCTTTATATACGGATAACGCAGATGTAGTGAAAGATGAGATTGGCAATGGCTTGCTGAGCGATACACTCTATCAATTCTATCCTTGGCACAAATTCACTTTGGACTCATTGAAAAATTATGAAATTCCTTTTTGGAATCCATATGTGCTTGGAGGAGTTCCTTTTTTCGCCAATTATCAATCTTCCTTTTTTGAATTCACCAGATTGATTTCCTATTTTTTCAGTATTCCCCTCAATCAATTTTCGCTATTTTCCTCTTTTCTGGAATTATTTTTAGCTGGCCTTTTCACTTTTCTTTTTGTCAGAAATTTGAAGGTTAGCAGGTTCGGCAGCATTGTCAGTGCTATATCTTTTATGTTTTCGTTACCCTTGGTAGTTTGGATGGAACATCCAATTGGAAAGGTGATAATTTGGTTGCCACTCATTTTACTTTGCATCGATAAAATCATCAAAGCAAGGTTACTCTATCTCCCGATACTAATTTTTGCCGTGAGTTTCCAATTTTTTGCCGGTAATCCAGAGATTTCTTTTTTTGTATTGTTGATATCTTTTCTCTATGTTATTTTTCGAGTTTTAAATCGAGACTATGCACAAGAATATTCAAAATCAAAAGTTGTTTGTATTTTGGCAATTCCTTTTTTCTTGGGAGGACTAATTGCTCTCGTTCAAATTGTTCCTTTTCTTGAATTGCTTTCGCAAAGCGAGATGATGAGTGTTGGACGAACGGGAAGTGCGAACACCAATGTTTTACAGGCAATTTTCTCAGGGCAATGGAATACCTGGCAAAGCTCGGAAGGCATCAAGGAATTTATCAAAAATGTATCTGTCGTCTTGAATCCGAACTTGTATGGCTCTCCTGTCATAAACAGTTGGTGGAGAGAAACCGGAAATTATAGTGAAAATTCAATGTATTTTGGATTTCTGCCATTCTTGTTTTCGTTGATTGCCTTGAGATTTTCATTCAAAAAGAAGAATGTGAAGTTCTTTGCTTCGATTGGAATTCTGTCCTTGTTAATCTCAATTGCCCTCCCAGTTTTCGTTTTGTTCAACTATTTGCCGATTTTCAATTTGGTTAATCTGGGAAGACTGAGATTAGTTTTTGTTTTTTGCGGAGCGGTGTTGGCTGGAATCGGATTCGATTATGTATTCCAGAGAAAAAATATAGACAAAAAGAAAGCCATTAGTATTGGATTATTATTTGCTTTACTCATCGCCTTTCAATCTTTTGTTGTTTTGACATTAAGAAGCTTAATGTCTCTTGATTTATTCCGAGCTCAGTTAATCAATAGCTATCTCTTAATCTTTTCCAGCTTTGCAATTTTGGCTGTCTATTTGTTGATTGTTTATAAAAAAGGCGATCAAGGAAAATCATTCAGATTTAATAAATATCTGATTATTGCATTTATATTTTTTGATCTTTTCTTATATGGCAATAGTTATCATCCAACCATTAAAGAAGAATATATTTTTCCCAATACGAAAGCAGTCCAATTCTTATCCGAAAATATCATTGACCGCGAAAGAGTGACTAGCCTCAATTTCAAGCAGGGTGAATTGAAATCTTCTCTCGTGCCAAATTCCAGTATGGTTTTTCAACTCTATGATGTCAGGGGATTTGAGGTTGTCAAAATTTCTCGCTATCAGAAACTGATTGAAAATGATTTCAATCAAGTGGGAGAATATCTACTAGGTGGAAAGCCGTCTGATAAGCTTCTCGATGTTTTGGGAGTGAAATATTTGATTCAGGAAAAAGGAAGCTTGGAGGATGAATATCTTTCCGGTAAAGATTATCAGCTCGCATATTCAGACGAACATATAAGCATCTATGAAAATTCGGGATATTTACCGAAAGCATTTTTTTCGAATCATTTAGTTAAAGCCAGCGACAGTCAGGAAGCATTGAATATTTTCGAGCAATTTGATTTCAGCCAAGAAGCAATTGTCGAAATCGGTGATGAAGGTTCTGCGGTAATTGATGAATATAATTTGCATGCCACAAAAGAAGGTTCTCTTAATCGGAATCTGGAAATCCAACAATATTCGCCAAACTATCTGGAAATTGAAACTCATACCGAAGAAAATTCTTTTCTGGTCTTAAATGATACTTATTATAAAAATTGGCAGGCCTATCTTGACGGAGAGAAGATCAAAATCTATCCCACGAATGTGGCGTTCAGAGGCGTCTTTGTGCCAGCAGGAAAACATAATATAATTTTCAAATATCAGCCTCACAACTTTAATATTCTGTTATTAATCTCTATTCTTCTCACTTGTCTCTCAATTATGTTCTTTCTCTATGTCTATTTTCGCCACGATAATCCTCGCTCAGAATAACAGTGCATTTTGCTTTTTTATGAAAAAAGAGAATTGCGCAGTACTTGACACCACGAAGGATGATGTATATAATAAAGACATATAATAACAATATATTATTATCCTATGTCAGTAAAAAGCACAATATTATCACAAAAAGAGGCTTTGCTCTTAGAAAATCTAATTGCTAAATATGGTTTAGTGGTTACTTTTGAACAAATTTTTAGTGAATTAAAAAAAGACAAAAGCCGAGCAGAGATCCGCAATCTAGTTAGTAAAATAACTAAAGCGGGTTGGTTGGTGCGTGTTACAAAAGGTATTTATTATATTGCTAGTTTGGAATCGCGCGGAACGGCGAGCGTGTCCGTTTTTGTTTTAGCTCATTTGTTGGCTGAGGATTCTTATGTTTCTTTTGAGGGGGCTTTGCAATATCACGGAATGTTTGACCAGCATTTGCGGACGATTCGTTCTGTTTCTTTGAAAAAAAGAAAAACAGTTGTGCTCCAAAATACTAATTATGAATTTATCAAAACAGGTAAAAAAAATTTTTCTGGATTTGAAACAGTTTGGCAAGAAGGGCAGGAGGCGCGTGTGGCCACAATTGAAAAGGCTATTTTAGATATTCTTAATTTTAAAAGAAGTGCGTTCGCTGTTGATCTGATTGTGGAAAAGTTGCGGGAGCACAAAGATATGATTGATGAAAAAAAATTAAACGAGTTAAGTAAAAATCAATCTTTGACCGTCCAGCGCTTACTTGGTTTTTTATTAGACCGGGTGGATTTTGATTCAAGTGTGATTTATAAGCGTTTGAAAAACAGGCAGGGGTATTCTCGTATGACTGCCGACAGCACGAAGTTTAATTCTAAATGGCGATTATATTATCACAAGCATTTTCACTAATATTATGCAATTACTACAACTTACTAAAAGAGAGCTCGAAGAAAAGATTGTTTATTGTGCCGAGGCGGTGACGGAGAAAGAGATAAAAGAAATTCTGGCAAAATTGCCGTTTGAGGTTATTAAGTGATTTATGATAAATAAAAACAGCTTGATATACTGATTGAGTAAACTATAAAAATGTTGTCATTATTCAAACAGAAAATTTAAGACGATTTTATGAATAAAAATAATACCAAAAGAAAGAATTCGCTCAAAGTAGAGATAGAACAATCGGTACAAGAGCGTATCAATAAATATATAACGCAGGAAGATGCAGTTATTAATTATTTAAAACAAAATCCTGACGCACCGCAACAACGGCTAAAAGAGGACAAAAAATATATTACAGCAGAAGTAGAAAAATTGGAGAGTATTTTAAATGAAGTTGCGCCGTTTATTTTTAAAATACATGAGCGTATTCCAAATGTCCTTGACCAAAATAAACTAACAGCGAGTTACTTTATATTTGGTAAAATGTTTCAGAGTTGGCAAGCATTATTTTTACTTGCGAGAGAGGGATTTCATTATGAAATAATGGAGCTTTTGCGATCAATCACAGAATCGGCAGATTTGATATTTTTCTTTATGCGTTGTGATGATTCAAACCCTGATTTAAAAAAATGGTTTATGGGTGAAATTGTAAGTAATGACAAGGCAAGAAAAGCTATACACGATTTTATAAACGAAGAAGCTTGTAAGACTGGATCAGTCCTGCCAGTTGACGAAATGAGCGCCGGTGTTTATGGTGGTCTTTCAAAATATACTCATGTTTCTTATGGTGCATTACTGGATTCATTTAATGTGTTTAGTCGTAATTTTGATTTTGAGAGATCGTCTGGTTTTCACTATACACATAAAAGTAGTTTGTCTTATGCACATGGCACAATGAATAACTCAATAATCGCGCTAAAGTATTTTTACCAGTCTGTTGGTAATAATGATTCTTGTGAGAAACTTGATTTAATATTAAGAAGGATTGCTCCAGAAATGTATGACACGGACAGGAATATACAAATGACACGAAAAGTAATTAAAAAATACTCATAAATATATGGTTAAAGATTATTAAATAAAAATATGGAAGATATACAAATTAGTGAATGGGTTTTAATTGGAACAACATTGCTACTTGCTAGTGTGGCTTTTTTGGCACCTTATCTTATTGAAAAATGGAAGTATGGCTTTTATTCTGCAAAATTGCATTTTAAGTTTTTTCACAATCCTCCGTGCTGTCATATTACAGAGATGAGAGGAGAGAGGATAAACTTCAATGTTTATTATTTTAGGTTTATAATTACAAACAAAGGCAAGGTTCAAGCTGAACAATGTGAGGCTGTTCTTGAAAAAATTTGGAAAGAAAATAGTGCAGGTAGTCTTAAAGAATTTACTGGGTTTTCACCAGTTTCGCTTAAGTGGTCTGGGACTAAGAATTCGAAATATCTTACAATACAGCCAGGCAGAGAGTCTTTTTGTGATATAGGTCGAATTCATCATCCAAATCATGAATCAGAATCTGTATATCGGGGTATAAGCAAAGAAGAAAAAGAGCAAAATAAATTTTTCTTTGAGTTTCCAGAACGGTTTTACTCACAATGGGATTGTTTGATTCCAGGAAAATATCAAATTGAAGTAGCTGTTTACAGTAAAAATACAAAAAAAATAAGTAAAAAATTTAAAATTACATGGTCTGGAAATTGGAAAGAAAAAGAAGTTGATATGTTGAACGAGCTGGTGATTTTTTAAAATAACATCATCAAACAATATTAGACCATATCAAAGAAAAAGGATTTATCACAGACAGAGAATATTCGCAATTGACCAAATGCACCAAGCCGACCAGAAATTTGGATTTCAGAAAATTGATTGAGCTCGAGCTTATTGTTAAAGTTGGAAAAGGTAAGGCGACTTATTATAAGTTTAAGTAATTAGAATAAATTATCATTATGAATAAAACAACACCACGACGAATGCTTACTCAACCTTATGATTTCTCTGTACAAGATCTTGTAGATAAAATTAATACTCTAGATATAGATCTTAATCCTGATTATCAAAGAAACTATGTTTGGGCAACAAACGATAATACCGAAAATAAACGGTCTAGGCTAATTGAATCTCTTTTATTAAATATTCCGATTCCTGTGATTTACTTCGCGGAGCAAGCGGAAACACTAAAATATGAGGTTATCGACGGTCAACAACGATTGAAGACATTTTCCGATTTTTTAAATGATAAATTTGCGTTAAAGGATTTAGAAATTAGGGCTGATGTAAATGGAAAAAAATATTCCGAATTAGAGCCAAAGGATAGAGATGAAATCAGAAAAAGATCTATTCGAGCCATCGTGATACTTAACGAATCTAACGAAGAAGTAAAATTTGAGGTTTTTGAAAGACTAAATTTAGGAAGTGTACAATTGACCCCGCAAGAAATTAGAAATAGCACACTTAGAGGCAGTTTTAATGATTTATTAAAATATTTAGCAAAAAACAAATTATTCAGAGAAATGCTTAATCTTCGTTTAAAGAAAGATCAGGACAATATGGCTTATGAAGAAATGATTCTCCGTTTCTTCACATATAGAATCAAAGGGCTTAAGAGGGTAGATAATCTTTCATATTTTCTAACGGAATTTATGAAAGATAACAAAGAGATGGATTCTGCAAAAATTGAAGAATTGAAAAACCTATTTGAAACAACAATAAATAAAATTAACAAATTTTTGGGAAAAAAGGCTTTTTCGGTATATCAAAAAGATACCTCCACTTGGTATACAGCTTCAAACAGAGCACTCTATGATGCAGAGATGCTTGCATTTGCAGATATAAAAGAAGAAGACATCACGGTCACACCTGCACAATTTCAAAAGGGATTAAAAACACTCATGGAAAATGTTGAATTTAAAAAATCACTTAACGAACAGGCTGGTGGGAAAAAGATAGCCTTGAGAGTAGAAGAAGTTAAGGCAATTCTAACTAAAAAATAATGCTAATACTTCGACTTAAAAATATTCAAAAGATATTAAAGAAATTTACAGGAGTAAATGGAGAGCCAAAAAATGATGAGGAGCAATATATTTTAAAAGCAATGTGGGTTATGTTATGTGCAGAGTTTGAAGGAAGCATAAAAGACTTAGTTGAAAATTACATTGATTCTGTAAAAAAAGCCAAAAAGGTAGAGGATATGCATATATGCTTTTTATTGCAAGGTTATTATGGCAAAAGTGAAGAAAAGGGTAAGCTCGCTAAAAAAAATATTTTTCAACTTTTCAAAATAAAAAAAGAAGAGATTAATAGGAATAATTTTATTAATAATAAAAAGGCTATATATAAACAAGAAGCGATCGAAGATCTTTTTAACTCATTGGGTATTTTTTTTACTAAAAAAGAAATCACCATGCTTAAACAGTTGGACAGCATAGCATCAAGTCGAGATTCAATATCACATGGTGATAAATTAATCTCAATTACTCGTAAAGAGTTAGAAGACAACATCCCGATAGTTAAAAAAATATATAATATGTTAAAACGAAAACTTAAATAATGCGGTTTGTAAAGTAGAATTATACAAATTTGTATACTTGCGTTAAACATTTAACAAAAAAAATAATCATGGAAAATAAATTTAAAGACAAATTATATAAAATATTTAAAAAAGATTCTCGGCTTTGGGATAAAGAAAAAAAGGAGTTTAACGAAACTCTTTTAAAAGATTTGATTGATAAGCTGGATGAGAAAATTATTGAGTTGTTGTTTGGCGACAAGGAAGCGAAAGAAAAGTTTTTTATCAAGATAAAAGATATTTTTGTTCTGAGACAAAATGATTTGAAATTTTTTATTGATGAAAACAAGTTGGACAATTCTTATACGCAATATCAAAATAAAATTGGGCTACGAGTTGGGAATAAACTATTAAGCGAGCGGGATGAAGTTGTTTTGGATTGGCCTTTTAAGGATTGTGTTTTGGAAGGTGGGATGACAAAAGAAGATCAAAAAAGAAACGAGATATTTTTTAATGAGGTTTTAGCCAAAGATGAAATTGACCGGCTTTATGATTCCAAAGCGCTGGTTAATTGGAAAAGATATACTGCTAAAGGCGAGGAAAAAGTAAAAGAGCTGAAAAGAGATAAGGACGGGACTATCCGCGAAAACCTGATCATTAAAGGCAATAATTTACTTGCCTTGCATAGCTTGAAAGAGCAGTTTGCCGGAAAAGTAAAGTTAATTTATATTGATCCGCCATATAATACAGAGAATGGTTCATTTAACTATAATGATAATTTTAATCATTCTTCGTGGTTATCATTTATGAAGAATAGGTTAGAAATAGCAAAAGATTTATTAACCAGTGATGGCAGTATTTATATAAATATAGATTATAATGAGACACATTATTTGAAAATTTTAATGGATGAAGTTTTTGGTAGGAAAAACTTTCAAAGAGAAATTATTTGGAGAATAGGATGGTTGTCAGGCTATAAAACAATAGCAAAAAATTATATAAGAAATCACGATACAATCCTGTTTTACACTAAGGATTCAAATAATTTTGTTTTCAATAAAGCATATAATACAATTAAAGATTATGCAGATCGATTTAATGCTGTTAATAAGAAAGAGATATTGGAGAAGCTAGAACAATTTAAGTTGTGCAAGAAAGACAGAGAAGAATTCTTTAAATATATTTCTGAAATTGGCTTGCCAAAAAAGTATCCGCTAGAAGACACCTGGAATTCGTCCATATATGATAAATTGAATAGTATCGCGGTTGTTTCTTACTCCGGGGAAAAAGTATCAAAAATGCTTGGGGTGGATGAAATAAAAGGTCAAAAGTCTGAAAAATTACTTCAAAGAATAATTGAGGTTTCAACAAATGAAAATGACATCGTGCTAGATTATCATATTGGAACAGGAACGACTTGCGCTGTCGCTCACAAGTTGAACAGGCAGTATATTGGTATTGAGCAAATGGATTATATAGAGAATACAGCTGTAGCTAGATTAAAGGAAGTTATTAAAGGAGAGAGAGCTGGTGTCTCGGTATCTGTTGAATGGCAAGGAGGCGGAGATTTTGTTTATCTCGAACTTGCTAAATGGAACGAAGAAGCAAGAGAAAAAATATTGAAAGCAAAAAGTTTGAGTGAATTGGAAAAACTTTTTGATGAACTCTATGAAAGATATTTTTTGAATTACAATGTAAAAACAAAAGAATTTAAGGAAAAAACTATCAAGGAAGAAGAATTTAAAAAGCTTGGTTTAGATAAGCAGAAAAAACTTTTTGTGGAAATGCTGGATATGAATCAAATGTATGTGAATTTTAGCGAGCGAGCAGATAAAAAATATAAACTTACGAAAGAGGATATCGCTTTGAGCGAAGAATTTTATAACTCCAAATAATATGTACGATATAAGCAAAGATTTATCTGGTCAAGTTAGAGATAAGGCTTTTAATTTTGGCATTAATAAACAGGATGTGCAAACACCTGTTTATATTGTGGAAAATATCCGGCATTCTTTGTGGCAATGGCAAAAAGAAGCACTGGAAAGTTTTTTGATTTGGGAAAAGATCAAAGAAAAAGAAAATAATTTTGAGCCGACGCATTTGATGTTTAATATGGCAACCGGCACTGGCAAAACTATGATGATGGCGGCTTTGATTTTGTATTATTACAAAAAGGGCTATAAGCATTTTATTTTTTTCGTCAATCAAAACAATATTGTTGATAAAACGGAAAATAATTTTATTAACAAGAATCATACAAAATACCTTTTTCGGCAAAATATTGTGATTGATGACAAAACTATCAATATCCGCAAAGTGGAAACTTTTGACGATACAGATGATATTCAAATTAAATTTACTTCCATTCACAAACTCCACAATGCGGTTTATTTGGCAAAAGAAAATTCAGTTACGCTTGAGGATTTGCAAAAAAAGGATTTGGTAATGATTGGCGATGAAGCGCATCATTTTAATGCTTCAACAATAAAAAACGGACAAATAGAAATGGATTTACCAACCGAATTAAAAGAAAACGCCAGCGAAAAAGATATTGAAAGAAGCTGGGAAAATACGGTACTCAATAAAATTTTAAGAAAAGGCAAAACCAAACAAAATGTTGAAAATAGAAATGTTTTGTTGGAATTTACCGCGACAATACCTAAAAATGCGGATGTTATAGAAAAATATCGCACGAAAACGATTTATAAATTTGAGCTTGTTGATTTTCTAAAAGCAGGCTATACCAAAGAAATAAATTTAGTTTCCACTTCGCTAAAAAAGAAAGAAAAGATTTTGCTTGCCTTACTTTTTAATTGGTATCGCCACCAAATTGCACTCAAAAATAACATCGCCAATTTTAAGCCGGTAATACTTTTTAGGAGCAAGTTTATTGAAGAATCAAAAAAGGATTATAAAAAATTTATATCACTCGTCGGCGAATTAAAACCATCTGACTTTGATTTTCTAAAAAATATTGAGAATAGCATAAAACAGGATGATTCAAGCTCAGCCAAAATTTATGAGCAGGGCAAAAGTCGTATTAATCAGATGATTGCATTTATTAAGAACGAAAAAGTTAATACTCGGGAAATTGTAAATTATATCAAAGACGAGTTTGTCGAAAGAAATTGTATTATAACTAATTCAAAAGACAATAAGGCAGTTACTAAAGAAAAAACGACAGAAGAACAAGAGCAACTGCTTAATAGTTTGGAAGACAAAAACAATCATATCCGCGCGATATTTACCGTTAAACGGCTAACAGAAGGCTGGGATGTTTTGAATCTTTTTGATATTGTCCGGCTTTATAAAGGGCGAGACGAGGGACACGAAAAAAACACAGGAAAAAGAAAAGCCGGAGAAACGACCGTACAGGAAATACAACTCATCGGGCGAGGCGTGCGCTACTTTCCTTTTGACTATAATGAACATGAAAAAAATAAAAGAAAATTTGATAATGAGTTACAAAATCCGCTTCGGGTGTTAGAGGAATTTTATTATCACAGTGACGATGATCATCGATATCTTGATGAATTAAAGAGAGAGCTTAAAAATAAAGGTTTTATTCAAGACAATCGCGAGATAAAAAAATTTGCTCTGAAAGATGAATTTAAGAAAACTGATTTTTTCAAAGAAATAAAAGTTTGGAAAAACGAAAGAATAGACAATCCGGAAAAAAGAAAAAGAACTTTAACCGAATTGGAAAAAGCTTTTGTTTTTGAATATAAAACGAGAGAACTGTTTTTAAAGACTGAACATATAAAATTGGATCAAGATGAAGATGAGACAACAACAGAGACGGTTATAAAAAATAGTAAAATAATAAGTAAGAAATTTAAAGATTTTGAAAAACATATTATTGCAAAGGCAATTAATAAAAAAGCGACAAAAGACTTGTCTCTTTTGCGATTTGATAATTTACAAAATGAATTAAGCATTAATAGTATTAACGAGCTTGCGGATAATTTTATTGGTAATTTTAAGATTAATATAATCACTTCAAAAAATAATTTTGATGATATTAGTAATGACGAGAAATTGGATTTATTGCTGGATTTTTTTGATGAATTCGCAGGGAAACTAAAAGAAATTGCTAACCCTTATATCGGAACCAATTTTGATGCTTCAACCTTTAAACAGCTCTTTGGCGCATCAAAAGAAAAAAATATTAATACGGAAAAATACGATAAAAATTATGAAAACGAAGTATTAAAAAATAAATGGTATGTGTTGGATGGTTTTGTTGGCACAAGCGAGGAAATTGGATTACTTGAATTTTTAAAAGACAGGATTGGGAATTTAAATGAAAAATACGATGAGGTTTATTTACTCCGGAATGAAGAAGTATATAAGATTTATGACTTTGAACAAGGACGCGGATTTGAGCCGGACTTCCTGCTATTTCTGAAAGGCAAAAAAGGTAAATTATATTATCAAATATTTATTGAGCCAAAGGGCGGTCAATTTGCGGATAAAGATGGCGGATTTAAAGAGAGCAAAGAAGGATGGAAAGAAGAATTTTTGCAACAAATCACTGATAAATATGGTAATGGCGATTTATTGAAAGCGGAGAATAAAGATTACAAATTGATCGGATTACCATTATTTAACAAGAAAGAAGAGAATGCTTTTGAAGAAGAATTTACTAGACGAGCATTAAACTAACTTTCTAAAAAATATTCTCTATGGATGCTCAAAATTTCTATAATTTAAAAGTAAGGAAAGCAAAAAACTTTTTGGTGGTATTGTTGCAGAGGAAAAGGACGGCTGGAAAACTAATCAAAAAAATAAATACAATTGGGGCAAGTGCGAAAAAAATGATTGGAGTAGTTGGGAAAAATTAGATTTGGAGTAAAATTATAATCACAACAACCCTTTCACTAAAATTATAGACTAATAGAATTGGGTTTTTAGTTCGCGATGGAAATGTTGAGGAAATTTTAACCAAATTAAAAGAGTTATGATGATTAAGCCAAATTGGGACATCTTCAAAGCAAAATTTAGCGAAAACCCTCAAGATAACTTTGAGTGGCTTTGTAATGTATTATTTTGCAGAGAGTTTAATCAAGAAAAAGGAAATTTTCGTTTCAAGAATCAGTCTGGAATGGAAACAAATCCTGTAAAAATTGGGGATGATTATATTTCATGGGAAGCAAAATTTTACGAAGACAAACTGTCAACTCACAAAGAAGATTTTATTAAAAAATTAAGCATAGCAAAAAAGAAAAATCCAGAAATCACAAAAATGATTTTTTATACACCGATTGATTGGACAGAAAGTAGTAAAAAGACTGAAAGAAAAACAAAGGAACAAAAAGCAATTGAAAAACATGCGAAAGATAATGATGTTGATATTATTTGGAAAGGAGCTTGGTTTTTTGAATCTCTTTTTGTATCTGTTGATAACGAAATAATTTCTAAACATTTCTTTACACAAGATAAAAGTATATTTGATTTGATAGAAGAACAAGAAGCACATACAAAAAATATTTTAACTGAAATACAAACAAATATTTCTTTTAATGAACAGGTAATTGAAATAGATAGAAATAATGAATTTGAAAAAATAAAAAAGGCAGATCAGCAAGTATTAGTTTTGAGTGGTATAGCTGGGGTCGGTAAAACAGCTCTTATTAAAAATTTTTGGGAAGAAGTAAAAGAAGAAATACCTTTCTATTTATTTAAAGCAACTGAATTTGATAATTTAAGAACGATAAATGATTTTTTCAAAAATTTTGATTTTCAAAAATTTATAAATGCACACAAAGATGATCATGGAAAAATTATTGTTATTGATTCAGCTGAAAAATTATTAGATTTAAAAAATACAGATCCTTTTAAGGAGTTTTTATCCATTCTTATCGATAATAATTGGAAAATTATTTTTACCACAAGAGATAACTACTTAGAGGATTTGAATTATCAGTTTTTTGAGATTTACAAAATTGCACCTTTGAATGTAAATATACAAAATTTAGAACAAAATGAACTCAATTCACTTTCGGATAAATATTCTTTTCAGTTACCTCAAGATGAGAAACTATTGGAGTTAATTAAAAATCCATTCTATCTGAAAGAATATCTAAAATATTATCAGGCTGATAAAACATTAAACTATAAAGAATTTAAAGATAAGTTATGGAATAAAAATATTAAAAAAAGTAAAACAGCAAGATCTGAGTGTTTTTTAAAAATAGCAGTTGAAAGAGCAAATCAAGGAAGTTTTTTTGTGATTCCTGTATGTGAGTCAACTATTTTGGATAATGAATTGATAAAAGATGGAATTTTGGGTCATGAAGACGATAAAGGCTATTTTATTACACATGATATTTATGAAGAATGGGCATTAGAAAAATTTATCAATAGAGAATTTTCTAAAAAAGAGAATAATCAAAGTTTTTTTAAAGCAATAGGACAATCACTTTCAATCCGCAGAAGTTTTAGAAATTGGGTATCTGAAAAATTATTATTAGAAAGTGAAGAGATTAAAAACTTTATTGAAGAAATAATAAGTGATATTAATATTGATCAATCTTGGAAAAATGAAATACTCATTTCAATTTTGCTTTCAGATTACTCAGATTATTTTTTTAAAAATTTTAAAGACTTATTACTTGCCAATAAGCAGGCGTTATTAAAAACAACCACTTTTTGGTTAAGGATAGCTTGTAAAGAAGTTGATGAAGATTTTTTTAAGCAATTAGGGATAAAGAAAGTTGATTTATCAATTTTAAAATATGTCTTAACAAAACCAAAAGGAAACGGTTGGGAAAGTATTATTAAATTTGTTTTTGATAATTTGGATGCTATAGGAATTGAAAATATTTATTTTATTTTACCCGTTATTCATGATTGGAATAACAAATTTAAAACTGGAGAAACGACAAAGTTTTCAAGTCTCATTGCCTTGCAATATTATCAATGGACGATCGAGAAAGATGTTTATTTTTCTCGCGATGAAGATGTAAAAGACAAATTATTTCAAACAATTCTTTATGGCTCTTCTGAGATTAAAGATGAGTTGAAAAAAGTTTTTGAGGAGATTTTAAAAAATAAATGGAAGAATCACAGAGACCCTTATTATGACTTATCGAAAACTATCCTAACTAAAATTGAAGGAATTTCTGTTTCTCAAGTTCTTCCCAAATATATTTTACAATTGGCTGATTTGTTTTGGACACACACTCCCAAAAAAGATGAGTTGTATTCAGATTTTAGAATGGGAGTAGAGCAGTATTTTGCAATAGAAGAAAGTCATCACGATTATTATCCTGCCAGTTTATATCAAACACCAATTTTTTGGCTTCTTCAATCTGCACAAAAAGAAACAATCGACTTTATTTTAGAATTTACTAACAAAACAGTTGCAACTTTTGCTAAATCAGAATTTGCAAAATATGAAGTTCAAGAAGTAGAGGTATTTTTAGATGAAAAAACAACGATCAAACAATATATATCAAATAGGCTTTGGTGTACATATAGAGGCACACAAGTTTCCCCACATGTATTGGAATCAATACATATGGCTTTAGAGAAGTATTTTCTTGAAAGAGGAAGGAATACACCATCTAAAACTTTGGAACATTGGTTATTATATTTACTTAAAAACTCAAAATCTGCCTCTATTTCAGCAATTGTGACAAGTATAGTATTAGCTTTTCCGGACAAAACTTTTAATGTGGCAAAAATACTTTTTAAAACTAAAGATTTTTTTCTGTATGAAACTAGTAGGTGGGTGCTAGACCAAGGTCATAAAAGTCAGCTTTTAATGCTTAAAAACAGCTTTGGTATTAATTCAAAAAATGACATACACGAAAACGAAAGATTAAAAGCATGTGATGATAAACACAGAAAATGGCATTTAGAAAACCTATTTTTACAATATCAGGTATTTAGAAATGAAGGCACAAGTGAAACAGAAGTAAAAAAAAGACAAAAAATACTTTGGGGAATTTTGGATAACTATTATAAACAATTAACAAAGGAATCAGAGCAAACTGAAGTCGATAAAACTTGGAGAATGTTTCTTACAAGAATGGATTATCGCAAAATGAAGCCTACAACAAAAAAGACAAATAAAGGTATTGAAATTCATTGGAATCCAGAAATTGACCCGAAACTAAAAAAAGAGAGTGAGAAATCGCTCAAGAAAAGTTCTGCCCCCATGAAGCACAGCACTTTAAAAATGTGGGCATACTACAAAATGAAAAATGATAAACAGCATGAACAGTATGATAAATACGAGACAAATCCAAAAATCGCATTAAAAGAAGTAAAAGAAATTATATTGAAGTTAAAGACAGTAAAGAAACCTCAAAAATTTCAATTTGAACATGCAGAAGATGAAAGTTTTTATCTTTTTAATTACTCCCTACCAGGAGAAGTTTGTTCAGTTTTGATAAGAGATTATTTTGATAAGTTTTCTAAAAAAGAAGTTACTTTTTGCAAAGATATTATTTTAGAAATAGCTTCTTCATCTCTAAAGCCAAATTATCAATATCAAATTTCTGATGGGGTGCAATCGGCAATTTCCATTCTCCCAATTTTGTTGAACAAATTTTCAAAAGAAAAAGAAAATATAAAAACAATTTTATTACTCACATTGTTTGATGAGTACCCCATTGGCATGGGAGGAGGAAAATTTAATAATTATTCCATAATGGCAATTCATAAATTGTGGAAACACAATTTCAAAGACGCTCAATCATTGCTGTTTGGTTACTTATTACTAAAGCCAAAATATGAAGAACTGAAAATAAAACTGCGTGAAGAAAATCATAAAAAAGGTATTTATGAACTTCATGAACCTCAAATTGTGGATCGATTTTCAAAAGAAATTGAAGGTGATTTGCAGAAGATAGCAGACAACAAAATCACGATGAAAGATTTAAAAGATATAGAAAAATCAAAATTATCTTCCTTAAGAACAGCCTTTCAATTAATACCGTTAAAAACGGATAACAAAGACCACAAGCAAATTGTAAAAAAAATAATTTCTGCTTTTGCTGAAAAACTAATTTCTGATGACAGAGACGGCAAAGTTGATTACATGGTTAGGCATAATTTCCTTGAAACATTGGCCTATTTTATATTAAGTGTGAAACAAGAAGAAATTGAAGAATATCTAAAGCCATTCATTGACAGCTTTAATAACTCAGAAATATTTGCTGACCTATTTGAACAATTTGTTTTAGCTGAAGATCAATTAGACACCTACAGCAATTTTTGGAAAGTTTGGGATTTATTCAACGAAAAAGTAATTGAAATTTGCAAGGATGGGGATAATCGTTGGTACATTGAAAAAATCATAAAAAGTTATCTTTTTGCTACAGTTCCATGGAAAGAAACAACCACAAGTTGGCACACGCTAAAAGATGAGAATAAGGATTTTTTCAATAATATTTCACAAAAAATTGGTTATTGTCCCTCAACCCTCTATACAATTTCAAAGTTATTAAGTGACATTGGGAGTTCTTATTTAGATGATGGAATAATCTGGGTGTCAAAAATACTAAAAGACAATAAAAGTTTACACGCTGCAAAATTAGAAGTAAACACCATTTATTATATTGAGGGCAATATTAGAAGGTATATCTACAAAAATCGAGAAAAAATAAGAAAAACAAAAAAAATAAAAGGAAATGTTTTGGTAATATTGGATTTTTTAATTGCAAAAGGTTCGGTTGTTGGATATATTTTAAGAGAAAGTATAGTTTAAGCATGACAATTGAAAGACGGTGCCGGAAAGCCCTCCAAAACCCATCCCTACAAAAGTTTTAACAGTAATGTTTGAATAATAGGGGGGAACCCCACTTCACACTTGTATAGAAGTGTGCAATTATGACATCGTTTGACCTTGTTTTTTGGGTGTGTAACAATAGAAGTGTGCAATTTATTGCAGTATAAAAAATAAGAGTGCAACGACATGAAACAGCAAATGAAAGCATCGGCATATCATTTAAAGCCGTTAGAAATTGGTGAAATAATATGGGAGAAATTAATGCACAGAAAAATTATTGTTATGAATACAAATATATTATTTAAGTCCTGGGCTATTTCCTTATAATATAACTAAAACAAATATCGGTTATGTTCGTGCTGATGGAGAAAGAAATGATTTGATTGTAAAGCATTTGCGTGAATTTCCAGAGCCTCCAAATTTAAATCTTAATGAAGGCGTCCGATCAATTAGGTCTGAAATGGAAAAACAAAATTTATATCCCCCAATATTTTTTACATATCCATTATATGAAGATTCTGTTAATGTAGTTCTTTTCAATGAAGATCAGCCAACGGAGTGGGAAAAAATAAGAAAATATTTAGAAAAGAATAAATACATAGACAATAAAGTCGCACGTGATATTTCTGGAATTGTACAAGTACATAAAATGTCTCGCCTTTTAAGAAAATGGTCTGACAAGGGATTAATCATTAAAATTGAGGCAGAATCAAAGAATCCGCGAGACACAAAATATAAATTATCAAATATTGATGAAATGAAAAACGATTAACCTTCTCTTTGCATGGGCTAATGCAAAGAGAAATAAAACCCTTTATTTACGGCAAAAAATGACATTCTCTTTGCAGATACCAATGCAAGTACAAATAAAAAGCTGTTATCTAAGCCCCCAAATAGATGTTTTATTTGCAAACGACATTAATAAAGCTAAAATAGAGTAGTAAATCCAACTACTCGAAAAATTTGAGGAGTTCGAATGATTATTTATAGCAGTAGAATGGCAAATAAGAAACCAACTAATTCAAAAAATAATTATGACAAATATTCAACCAAATAATGAAATTCTCATCTACGAAGGGGGAAACGGTATGCCACGAATAGAGGTACGAATCCAAGGCGAAACTGTTTGGCTCAACCAAGCGCAACTCGCCGAGCTTTTTGGTACATCTCGTCCGAATGTTACCATGCACATAAAAAATATCTCTGAAGAAGGAGAATTGATTGAAGATTCAGTGTGTAAGGATTTCTTACATACTGCCACGGATGGTAAGAAATATAATACAAAATACTATAATTTAGATCTTATCATCTCTCTTGGCTATCGGGTAAAGTCAATCACCGCTACCCAATTTCGTATTTGGGCGACAGCTCGATTGAAGGAGTATATTGTCAAAGGTTTTACAATGGATGATGAACGATTGAAGAATTTGGGTGGTGGTAAATATTGGTATGAATTGCTTAATCGTATTCGTGATATCCGCAGCAGTGAAAAAGTTTTGTATCGTCAGGTGCTTGACCTGTATGCTACGAGTCTTAACTACTTCGCTGGCTCCTGGCTGTGCCTGGAGCTATAATGCAAACCGTGATAAAATCAAAATATAGAAAATAGGCTCTATGCAAAGTAAAGTGCCAGCAGGAAAATCCAACTACTCGAAAAATTAGAGCAGTTCATCAAGAAGGAAAAAAGCAGGTTAATCGCGAGATCGCCAGACAAAATGAACTCCGCACGGCGATTGATGAAATTGTGGCGGATATTGAAAAATAATTGGCAAATATGAGAGAATGATTAAAATAAAATTATGAACAAGGAGAAAATTGTACAAGAAATAGATCTCGCTATTTTAGCTAATTCGGAGACTGAGTTAGTTGAATTTAAAGATGCTCGTGGAGGATTTCCTGCGGCTCAAACAAAGAAAACGCTGTCTTCTTTTGGCAATAAAGAGGGTGGCGGAATAATTGTCTTTGGCATTGCAGAGAATAAAGACACAAGAAAAATTACAGTGGTTGGTGTTGATGATATTGCTGTTTTACAAGAAGGGATGAGCGCACTTTCTTCAAATGAAATGAATTTTGTCTTGAGATTGGAATATCACATCTTGTCATTGTTGGAAGTTAAAGTCCTTGCTGTGTATGTTCCTGAATGCAAGAACCAATTTAAGCCTTATCATATCAAGCAACTTGGATTGCCGAATGGCGCTTATGTTCGGGATGGTAATACTGATAGAAAAATGACTGAGGATGAAATGAAAAGCTATGTGCGTAATGCGCAGGGAGATGATTTTGATGGTACATGCGCAAAAAATACTGGACCCGAGGAACTTTCTGCTGAAAAAATTGAGAAATTTTTGCAAAAAAGTGCCAAAAAAGCAGGACGAGATTTTGATTCCAATGGAACAAATGAAAATGTTCTTTGTAATATCGGGGTTATTTGCGACTGTGATGGGCAGTTGAAACCAACTATTGCGGGATATTTGATTTTTGCAAATGGAAATCCGCAAAAGAAACTTGAATTTGAAAGATATGTAATTCGCTGCGTTCGTTATAAAGGATCTGGTGTGCATACTGACATCTTGGATAAGGCGGATATTCTTGGAACATTAGATGAGCAGATAGATGCGATGCAGTCTTTTGTGCTTCGCAACATTCGCAAGAGTGCGGAAATTGTCGGAACGAAAAGAGTCGAAAAATATGAATACCCCGAAAAAGCCATTCGTGAAATTTTAGCGAATGCGGTTATTCATCGTGACTATAGAATAACAGAAACATACACACAGGTGAATATCTTTGAAGATAGGATTGAAGTTTTTAATCCAGGGAATTTGCCACCAGGAGTGACTGTTGAGAATATAAAAACGGCACAGGTGAGTAGGAATAAGATTATTGCTGCACGCCTTAATGGAATGGATTATCTGGAGGAATATGGTCGTGGAATAGATATTGTGTTTACAGAAATGAATAAGTGGGGGCTTCTTAGTCCTTTGTTTAAAAACACCTCAAATAGTTTTCGAGTTATTTTACCAGGAGAAAAATTAAGTCAACTTAATGAGCGACAATTAAAGATTTGGGAACATTTAGCCGAGAATGGAAGAATAACAAGAAGGGGTGCTGAGATATTATCAGTTGAGACTGCGCAGCAAACAATAAGTGGTGATTTGCGGAAAATGAAGGATATGGGTCTTATAAAGCAAATTGGGGAATCCAAGGATACTTTTTATGAATCGAGCTTTTAAAAAATAGAAGCAAGTAGAAGAAAGTCCAAAAAATGCCTTGAATGAGTCTTAAAAATGAAATAAAAAACAGCATATTAAATAGAAGCAAATAGAAGCAAGAAAATTTATTTTGGAAAAATAATGAAAAATAATTGAAAAATTGAAGGCAAAAAACATGACAAACCGCCAATCAAAAATTGAAAAACTAATTTCCGAACTCTGCCCAAATGGGGGTGGAGTTTAAGGAGTTGGGAAAATTAGCGAGCATAGAAACTGGCACACAACTCAATAAGACTGCAATGGCGGAGATTGGAGATTATCCAGTTATAAACGGTGGTATAAATCCATCTGGCTTTTATAACGAATATAGTACAGAGGAAAATGCAATCGCAATAAGTCAGGGTGGTGCCTCTGCTGGTTATGTTAATTTTGTTACAATAAAGTTTTGGGCAGGAGCGCATTGTTTTGTTGTTAAGCCTACAAGCAATGAACTAGAAAACAGATATTTATATTTTCTTTTGAAAAATGGACAAGATAAATTGCAAAACGCGAAACTGGGGGCTGGTATTCCAGGACTAAATAAAAAAGAATTACAAAATTTCAAAATCCCTCTTCCACCTCTTTCAGAGCAAAAACGGATCGTTTCAATTCTCGACAAATTCGATGCACTTGTAAACGACATTTCAATCGGTTTGCCAGCAGAACTTAAGGCAAGGCGACAGCAATATGAATATTATCGAGGTAAACTTTTGACATTCAAACCCTTAAGCGGGTCGAATTCGACCACTTTAAACCCATAAAATAAAAACAATTTAATTATGGCGAATTCGCCACAATATAGTACTAATTTTTAGTAATATGGTAAAAACAACAAACATAACAGTAAAAGAGATATCAATTCGCACATTGAAAGTAAATGGCGCGGACTATATTAGTATTACCGATATCGCCAAACAGAAAAATCCGATAGAACCAAAAGATGTGGTAAAAAACTGGATGAGATTAAAGAATACATTAGAATATTTAGGACTTTGGGAGATATTAAACAACCCTGCTTTTAAGGGGGTCGAATTCGACCCCCTCCTAAAAAACGCCGGCAGTAATGCTTTTACAATGAGCCCATCTCGATGGGTAGAACTTACAGGAGCAATTGGTATTATTACGAAAAAAGGCACAGGTAGCGGAACTTACGCGCAAAGAGATATTGCATTCAAATTTGCAAGCTGGGTATCAGTAGAATTTGAATTGTACCTAATCAAAGAATTCCAACGCCTCAAAGAAGAAGAGCAAAAACAAATTGGTTGGAGTGCTAAAAGAGAATTGGCAAAAATTAACTATAGAATACATACAGATGCCATTAGACAGAATTTAATTCCAGCTGAACTTACCAAAGCACAAATTAATCATATTTATGCTAACGAAGCAGATGTGCTAAATGTAGCTTTGTTTAGTGTAACTGCCAAAGAATGGCGTGATACTAACTCTAGTTTAAAAGGAAATATTCGAGACTACGCCAATATTAACGAACTTATTTGCCTTTCCAATATGGAAAACTTAAATGCCGTTTTTATAGGTGAAAAGATGACTCAAAGCGAAAGACTTGTGAAGCTCAATCAAATAGCTATTCAGCAGATGAAAATATTGCAAGAAATTGAGAACAGGAAACTGTTGAAATAAATAATAAGGAACTGGTTCGTATTATTAACTGGTTGAAATTAAAAAAAGAGTTATCATAATAATATAACTATCAATTTTATAAGCTATGCCAAATAATAAAAAATACAATTTAGTCGCAGAAAATTCTCACCTGCCTGCCGGCGAGGCAGGAAGCACGGTTGTTGCTGAATATCATAGGTCGGCAGATCGTGTAGGGGATCGTACTTCTTATCAGAGCGAAGCTGATTTAGAGCGGGCTTTTATCAAGCAACTTGAAGCACAAGCGTACGAGTATCCGCCTATCACCTCCGAAGCCGATTTAATATTGAACCTCCGTTTGCAATTAGAAAAACTCAATGATTTTACTTTTACCGATAGCGAATGGGAACAGTTTTTTGCCAGTGAGCTTGCCAACCCAAATCAAAGTATTGCTGAAAAGACTGCCACAATTCAAGAAGACCATATCAAAAATCTGACGCGTGAAGACGGCACGGTGAAAAATGTACGCATTTTGAATAAAGAAAATATTCACGACAACAGTTTGCAGGTGATTAATCAATACGCCACCGAAGACGGTCAGCGAGCCAATCGCTATGATGTGACGGTGCTGGTGAACGGCTTGCCAATGGTGCATATTGAGCTTAAGCGCCGTGGTGTTGCTATTGCCGAGGCATTCAATCAGATCAATCGTTACAGCCGAGAAAGTTTTTGGGCTTCGTCGGGGCTTTTTGAATATGTGCAATTGTTTATCATTTCCAACGGCACGCATACCAAATATTACAGCAACACTATCCGCTCAGAGCATCTTAAAGAAGCTGGCGAAGGGGCCGTGAAAAAGGGTAAGCGCTCGAGCAATAGTTTTGAATTTACAAGTTGGTGGGCAGATGCGACCAACCAACCGATTACGGACTTGATGGATTTTGGGAAGACTTTTTTTGCCAAGCACGCGCTTTTGAATATCTTGACCAAGTATTGCGTGTTCACTACCGAGCGACAGCTTTTGGTAATGCGACCCTATCAGATTGTAGCGACAGAGAGAATATTGAGTCGTATTGAAGTCAGTACTAACTACAAGAAACTCGGCACTGTGGAGGCAGGTGGTTATATTTGGCACACGACTGGATCAGGAAAAACTTTAACCAGTTTCAAAACCGCTCAGCTTGTGAGTAAATTACCTTATATAGATAAAGTGGTTTTTGTGGTTGACCGTAAAGACTTAGACTATCAGACAATGCGAGAATACGATAAGTTTGAGAAAGGCGCGGCCAATAGTAATACCAGTACGGCTATTTTAAAAAAACAATTAGAAAATTCAAATTCTCGGATTATTATTACCACGATTCAAAAATTGGATCGTTTTATAGGCAAGAACAAAGGACATACTATTTTTGATGGGCATGTCGTGCTTATTTTTGACGAATGTCATCGTTCACAATTTGGTGATATGCACACTGCGATTACAAAAGCATTTAAGAATTACAATCTTTTTGGTTTTACGGGTACGCCAATTTTTGCCATGAATGCGTCTGCTGGTGGACGACCGGATTTGAAAACCACCGAGCAAGCCTTCGGTGACAAATTGCACACATATACGATTGTAAATGCTATTGCTGATAAAAATGTTTTGCCATTTAAAGTTGATTATGTTTCTACAATGCGAGAAAAGGAAAATATAAATGATATGAAGGTGTCTGATATCGACCGTAAAAAGGCACTTGCTGATCCTGTGCGTGTAGCAAATAATGTTAAATATATTCGAGAACACTTTGATCAAAAAACAAAACGAAATAGTTTTTATAAATTAAAAGAACGCAGGCTGGCGGGGTTTAATTCTATTTTTGCTGTGTCATCAATTGATATGGCAAAACTGTATTATACTGAATTCCAAAAACAGCTAAAAGATTTGCCAAGTGATAAAAATCTCAAGGTTGCAACTATTTTTAGCTATAGTGCAAATGAAGAAGAAATTGACGGTGTGGCTGATGAAAACTCAGAGGATACGAGCGGACTCGACGTGAGCTCAAGAGACTTTCTTGATAATGCTATTACTGACTATAATGAGATGTTTGGAACTTCTTATGACACTTCATCAGATAAGTTTCAGAATTACTATAAAGATATTAGTCTGAGAGTAAAAAATCGTGAAGTAGATATTCTTATAGTGGTCAATATGTTTTTGACAGGATTCGATGCCACAACGCTCAACACTCTATGGGTTGATAAAAACTTGAGATTGCATGGACTCTTGCAGGCATTTTCGCGTACCAATCGTATTTTAAACAGCGTGAAGACCTTTGGAAATATTATTTGCTTCCGCAATTTAGAGAAAGCAACCAATGAATCCATTGCACTTTTTGGTGACAAAGAAGCAGGGGGTATTGTACTTCTCAAAGCATATGAAGATTATTATAATGGTTATAAAGACGACGATAAAGAAGTGCGTGGGTATGCTAGTCTAGTGGCAGAGCTATTGGAAAAATTTCCAGTTGGCGAGCAAATCATTGGCGAGCAAAATCAGAAAGATTTTATCAAACTCTATGGCGGAATTTTGCGAGTGCGAAATATTTTGACAACTTTTGATGAGTTTGCAGGCAACGAGATTTTAGCTGAGCGTGATATTCAAGATTATCACAGCGCCTACATTGATCTTTACAATGAATTTCGTAAGGGCACAGAGGTTGATCAAGAAAATATTAACGATGACCTGGTGTTTGAAATGGAGCTCATCAAGCAGGTAGAAATAAATATTGATTTTGTATTAGGACTTATCAAGAGATATCATGAAGACCACAACAAGAATCGTGAAATTTTGATTGATATCAATAAAGCAATAGACTCTAGTGTCGAATTACGCAACAAGAAAGATCTTATCAATCAGTTTATCACTTCACTCGATGTACATTCAATTGTTGATGAAGATTGGCAAAAGTTCGTGAACAAGAAAAAGGTTGACGAATTGGAACAAATTATTACCAATGAAAATCTTGATCACGATGCGACTTATACGTTTGTACGAAATGCATTCCGTGATGGAAGTGTAGCGACAACTGGCACAGCTATTACTAAGGTTTTACCACCTGTATCCCGCTTTTCTCCAACTGGTGACCGCACCAAAAAACGAGAGAGCGTTATAAGTAAACTGATAAGTTTCTTTGAAAGATTCTTTGATATTTCTGGCGGTAAGTTTTCAGAATAAAATATGGACAAAAAACAAGAAATAACTACAAAAATTGATAGCCCTTTGAAAGAGAAGAACGCCTCAATCAGAAACAAAAATAGAATAAGTAATAAAATCCCATTACACACTTGTATAGAAGTGTGCAATTATGACATCGTTTGACCTTGTTTTTTGGGTGTGTAATAATAGAAGTGTGCAATTTATTGCAGTATAAAAAATAAGAGTGCAACGATATGAAACAGCAAATGAAAGCGCTGGCGTATAATTTAAAGCCGTCAAAAAAAATAATCTTGGCTGATAATTTCCGCAATCGATATATTATCAAACTTTGTTTTCCATCAAATAAATCACAATAGCTAAAAATTTCCATACATACAACAAAATGAGTAATGGATTGGATATCTCAACAGTATGACATTACATAATATCATACTAAACAAAAATTTTATCTGTGAGCATTCTCTAATTCGCGCGAATTAGAGAATAGCAGAATGTTTTTCAATTGTTACGAGAATTTGCTTGTAAATAGTTTCAAAATGTTTTTCAATTGCAAAAAACAACTTAAAGCAGAAATCGATGACATGATACAAAAGTTATGTGGATTAAATGAGGAGCAGATTATGGAATTATTAAGTCAATCAGAACTGATAGGGGGCTAGTATACAGGCTGTCTAATAAGTGGAATTTACCCTTCAGGGTTTCATTGGACATCGCTGACCTAAGCCATCTTTTGAAATCCTAAAGGATAAATTCCCAGTATTTTGGAGTTTGCTGGCAGCCTGTATAGGCTATGTATATTTTGATTTATTAGATTTGCATTAAAAATATTTGGAGGAAAGATGCAGAGCAATGATATATTTGATGGTGGCAAAAATTGGCAAAAAAAATTGACTTGTCATAAATTTCAAAAGTTGTATAATAAAATGATAGGTGTAATTAATAAACTATCAAGGGTGTTATGTCTGAAATTTTAGAAAACTTATTTCGTTCAAAGGCTGAAGTAAAACTTTTGCGTCTTTTTTTGAATAATCCAGATGCAGAATTTCTTTCGAGCGAAATTAGTAGCAGTTCGAAAATTAGAACCACCGTAGCACGTCAAGAAATCAAAAGTCTTCTGAAGATCAAGTTCTTGTTGCAAAGAAAAAAATCAGGCAAGGTCTATTATCGTGCTAATAAAAATTTTATTTTCTTTGATGAATTAAGGAGATTGATTTTCAAGGCTAGTCCAACCTCCTCTGACAAAGTTGCAGCTCGAGTTGAGAAACTTGGGAAAATTAGATTTGTCTTGGTTTCTGGCGTTTTTCTAAATTATAGCAAGGGCAAAATTGACATCTTGATTGTTGGCGAGCATATAAATCGAGGTAAGTTGAAAACTTTTCTTTCGAATGTTGAAGCTGAGGTTGGCAAGGAAGTCAACTATGTCTGCATGAGTACAGATGAATTCCGATACAGAAAGGGAATGTTTGACAAATTTGTCATTAACATTTTTGAATGTCCTCACAAAATTTTAATTGACAAAATGAAAACAGAAGTTTAGATTTGGTTTTTTGTCTAAATGATGATGAAATATATTATTAAATAGGGTCTGCTGATTTTCATCTATCTTTTATAAAATGAGATAAATTTATATCAATCTAAAAATATAATTTTGTTAATTTAAGCCAGTTTTTCGGACCCCTCCTTACCTCCCCTTATCCAAGGG
>Ga0075530_1000145_pt1 | contig 30450 bp, 30 predicted proteins | sample NGEPerD_2_FD_75101 | JGI IMG/M metagenome (GOLD analysis project Ga0075530, IMG submission 75101) | Arctic peat soil microbial communities from the Barrow Environmental Observatory site, Barrow, Alaska, USA - NGEE PermafrostL1-D | ecosystem: Environmental > Terrestrial > Soil > Wetlands > Peat ... | reverse complement strand
CTCTGATTCTCATCCAAGATATGAATCTGCTGATTCACGTCGCAGTGTTTCGTCTAGAAACTCCAGACGCCTCAACCCCGCGGTGAACCGACGGGGTATTGCATCCAAGATATGAACCTGCTGATTCAGCCCAAGACATGAATTTACTAATTCAGAACAGCGCACTCTAATAATTCAGCGACCAATCAAAAAAAATAAAATCACCTTAAATAATTTTTAAGGTGATTTTATTTTTCATTCGAAATGTTCGAACGAGGCTGGCGGAAGCGAGCTCCATAACTAAATGTTTTTAGTGAGTGCGGCCGCCAGCCACGGCCGAACACTCTAGTATGAGTATAACAATTAATTACCAACGCTTCAATTAAAATAATTTAATTTTTAGTAAAACAGATTTTGTGTCCTATCCTCACAGCGAGCTATCGAGGTATTGCATCCAAAACATGAATCTGCTGATTCTAGACACATCGCACTCCAATAAAAAACCCAAACAAAAACCGCCCAAGGGCGGTTTTTGTAAACATTTAGTATTTAGAGCCTCCCTTTATAAATAATGGGAAACACTCACTAATATCCATCATAGCAGATTTGATACTAAAAGTCAACTATTTTTGCCTAAATTAACTCCTGAAGTGCAACATTAGGATATTCAGTATTTTACCATTTAGCTTAGCCCTCTTTTGCCTGAACGGCTCAACGGGTTGAGCCGTTCAATTTTAAGGTGAAATTCTCTTTTGTTTCTCCAATGTCTCTATCGCCTTAATATTGGCTAAACATCACACTTCAATAACCAAAAGGACCGACCCAAAAAGAAATTAAGGAAACAATTTCACGGGGTAAACTTTTTGAAGATTTAAGGTCGGTCCTTTCTAAAAACAAAATACCATAACTAATTTTTTGGAATAAATAAATATAGCTTTAACGATAATAATTATCAGTTTCCTCAATACAATTTCTCCGATAACTCGACGACCGTCGAGTTATCGGAGAAATTGTATTGAGGAGTGTGTAGTTCAAGAGTTAATTTAACTTTTGGTAATGTCTAAACAGAAAGCTCTTTTTATTAGAATCAATACTTATCCCCTGTTTCATTACTGATTCTTAAACGTAAAAATAATATCAGAATTAGCAAATTCTGACGCAGATAAATACGAAACAATCAAGGATTTTTTGCAAAAATGAAAAAGATGAGATTGCCACGTCGAGTACTCCTCTCAATGACAGCTACAAAGAATAGATTATAGTTATTAACGACAAACAAAAAAATCTAAATTAAATTTTAACAAACATTTTTAATATCTATTATAAAAATTTTAATAATAGATATTAAATTATTTTATTTGACCTGTTTGAATTTTCTTAATTAAATCTTGCCCTTCAACAAAGAAAGTAGGATCTAATTTTATAAAATCTTCTATTGTCTGAATAGCTTTATTTTTTTGACCGATTGAATAATACATTCCAGCCAAAGATATTACTGGTTGTTTATCTTTAGGACTATTTTTTATTCTAGTCTGCCAAATTGAAATTACTTTATCGTATTGTTTACTATTGAGATAATAATTTAAAAAACGATCATCATTTATATACTCCGCAAAATTTGAACCCAAAACTTCATCAGCTAATTTTGAATCACCGACATACAATAAAACCAAGGCATACATTTTGCGAGCTTCAGTATATGTTTCATCTTCTTCAAAAGCTTGCTTAAAAAGTGCTAAGGCTTCAGTTTTTTTATCATTGTTTATCAAAAGAGAACCCAACTCAAACAATATCATTTGTTTTTTAGGTGAAAGTTGACTAGCAATGGTTAATTCCCTAATAGCTGACTCAGTCTGACCTAAATTACTAAGAAAGGAGCCATAGAACAAACGCATCCTCGCATCGTCAGGAGAAATAATAAGTTGTTTACCTATTTCTTTCTGTGTTAATACGGCAAATTTTTCTTTCATTTCGTTTGATACATCTTTATTAGCAACAACCGAACGAGTTATACTAATCAACTGTTCTCTTGCTTCTACTTGACCAGTAGCCAGACCATAACTAAAAATTTTATTAAAGCTACTCAACTTAGATTCTGTCGTCCCAGAAGAAATTGCCTGAATTAAAGTTTGAGAGATATTGATACTTCGCCAAGAAAAATAATAAACAGAGAAAGCTGAAATTATAACAGCCACAATCACAACAATAGGCAGAAAAGCACCTTCAGAATCTTTAGTGTGTTTAGAATGTTTTTTAGGTTCAGCAATAGATTCTTCTTTTTTGGTCAATTCTTCTTTACCATAAACAGTATGGACATAACCAAGAATAATATAGAACAAGATAACACTTGTTAAATTATCAAAGACAAATATATTTTGGAAAAAGTAAGCGGACAAAAGACAAATAATAATCAATCGAGCAAACCAACCCTGATCATTTTCATTTCGATTCCCTTTCCAAAGATAATAAATGGCTGTAAAAAATATAGACAGATAAGCTAAAAGCCCCAACAAACCAAAATTGACCAAATTATCAAAAACCACATTATGAGAACGGTCAAACCAAGGCTCCTGTTTCCACATTTCAGGAACATAATATTTTTGAAAAATTAACGGATAATTTTCTGGACCCCAACCCAAAACAGGATGTTCTTTAAAACCTTGCAAACTCATATTCCAAATTAAGAAACGAGATTGAGTTGTTGTTTCTGTTAAAGAAATACTAGCGAATCGTCCCAACACAGGACTATTAACCACAAAAGGCGTTGCCCGCATCAACCAAAAAACACCAACTCCTAAAGACAAAACTCCCAAAATAATTAACGAAATCTTGCGAGACCGTCCAGTTCTTTTCCAGGCCGTTAAAAGCAATAAAAGAAATACTCCACCAATTAGACCCAAAATTGCTCCTCGGGTAGCCGTAAAATACAAAATGGCTAATTCAAATATTCCCAAGATCACATAAAACCATCTCAACATTTTATTTTTAACAGAAGTAGTAAAAAATAAATAAACCAAAATAAAAATATGAAACAATAGATAATTTGCCAAATAAGCAGCATTACCTAAGGTTGCATCTAAACGAGTAGACCCCTGATGGATATCCAATTTACCTAAAAATTGAAAAAGGGCATAAATCGAGATAATAACACTTATAAAAACAGTCGAGCTTAATAACCAACGCCAAATTTCACGGCTCTTCATTACCGAAACGGCAATTATAAAGAATAAGTAATTATGAATATAAGCCAACAATCCTTCCATTCGTTCAAAGTTTGACCAAAAACTACGCGCCGGATTTTCACCAAATATCGTCGCTAGTGTCGCCATTAGCAAATACAAAGAAAGAGAAACAACCACCCATGATTTTTTAGGGAGGAATCGCCTATCACGATAAATTAAGATGAGCCACAATCCCAACATTATCTCCACCACAATCCGAAAAGCAAAGTTCTTACCTGTAATAAACGGGAAATACATTGATGAGGCGACAAACAATGGAACCAGAGTTATTGAAAATATCCCCAACAACAATAGATAGCGTAATGTTTTATTTAAAATCATAGAAATACTATAGCATAAATAATATTCTGTTTCCAAGCTAATAACATTAAACCTTCATTAACTTTCACAAAAAAAATTAAACCAACTTGACACCTTTTGACACTTTGCTATAATGAAATAAGTCACAAGTAAATGCAAAATTTTATTTTCCGCATCCCCGCACCCGTTCGTATCCATTCGTATCATTCGCATAATTTTCGTATCCTATGAAAGAAATTAAACCCATGGCTGTTTATACAACGGCCGAAACTCAAAAAATACTCCGAATTAGTAATAGTACTATTAAACGGATGCTTAAAAATGGCCTAATTAGAGCCAACAAGGTTGGTGGACAATACCGAATCTTAGGCAAAGAAATCCTCCGCCTTATTTCTCCTGATGTTGGGAAAAAAGCCGAAACAACTTATATGAACATAAAAAAGAAAGTCGTGAATAAAATTAATAAATGGTAAAATAAAAAGAGTGGAAAAAGAATTCGATAATTGGAATAAACTCAAGAAAAAAACTAACACTAAGCCAGATAATTTTGGTATTCATGAACGTGAAATTTGGTGGCTTTCTTTTGGAATAAATGTTGGAGTAGAAATAGACGGTAAACATAGCGATTTTGAACGGCCAGCCTTAGTTATTAAAAAATTTAATAAACAAATGGCATGGGTTCTTCCAACAACTCTGCAATCAAAAAATCTGAAATTCCATGAAAAATTTAGCTTTAAAAATCAAGAATATTTTGTGGCTATAACCCAAATACGTACAGTTAGTACAAAAAGGTTCCTAAGAAAAATTGGGATGGTAAAAAAGGGAGAGTTTGAAAAAATAAAAGACAGAATAATCGATTTTATCCAAAAAAACGAAAACCCACCTTTCAGTGGGTTTCCTCGGAGGCCGAAGCCATAATTAATAATACTTTAGCAAAGTAACACAGAAAAGTCAACCTAACCTAAAATAAATAAAAACATTAACATATGAAAAAACCATTCCTATCATTCGCAAAAGTTCGCAGTCATTCGTATCCCCGCACCCGTTCGTATTCATTCGTATCATTCGCATAATTTTCGTATCCTATGAACCCCCCCATCCCAACAACAATAATTAGACCAAAAAAACTTTTTTCTATTCGCGATATTATAGAACTTTGGAAATACCGCGAACTACTTTATTTTTTCTCCTGGCGAGACATTAAGGTTAGATACAAACAAACCTTCGTTGGTGTAGCTTGGGCTATTTTCCAACCCTTCATCACCATGGTTGTCTTTTCTGTCTTTTTTGGCGGACTAGCTAAAATACCATCCGATGGAGTCCCTTATCCAATATTTGTTTATGTTGGACTTTTATTTTGGCAATTTTTCTCCAGTGCCTTAAGTGATACCAGTAACTGTCTGATCACTAATCAAGCCATTATTACTAAAGTATATTTCCCTAGACTCATTTTACCCATCTCTAGTGTAATGACAAAACTAATAGACTTCTTCATTGCCTCTATTATTATGATAGGAATGATGATTTATTATGGCTATATGCCAAATATTTTAGGTCTTCTAATCCTACCCCTTCTTCTTATAATAACTTTTATGGCCTCAGTGGGGCTAGGGCTCTTCCTTGCCTCGATTAATGTTAAATATCGAGACGTTAGATATGCTCTACCATTTTTCATCCAAATAATGCTTTTTATCACTCCTGTAATCTATCCCGCCTCAATCGCTGGAAAATATTCTTTTCTTCTGGCTCTTAATCCGATGATGGGAGTAATTCAAAATGCCAGAGCGGCCCTACTTGGAACAACTCCTATCAACTGGCTACTGATTTTAATTTCTTTCATGATGACATTTATTATTATGCTTTTTGGTATCTATACTTTCAAAAAGACCGAACGATATTTTGCAGATATAATATAAGATACGAAAACTATGCGAATAATACGAATTTATACGAAAAATGAATAACATAAAAAATAAATTAGAATACAAATGAAAAAGCACCGACTAAGGACAAAACCTTAATAGGTGCAATTTCTTAGAGATACATATAAATTACACATCCACTAAAATAAAAATCAAGACAAATAAGATACGAAAATTATGCGAATAATACGAATTGATACGAACAATAAGAAACACGAATAAAAACTATACAAAAACATGGAAATAAATGATAAACAAAAAGTAAGTGCTAAGGTCTTATATCCCGAACTTTCCTATATATTGACGGGCATTCTGTTTGAGACACATAAAGAATTAGAATCTTACGCCAGAGAAAAACAGTACTGTGATTTTATTGAAAAAAGATTAAAAGGTTTAGGTTTGTCTTATAAGAGAGAACTTCAAATATCCAACTCTGGAAACATACTCGATTTCCTCATTGATGAAAAAATTGTATTAGAAGTTAAATCAATAAGAATTATAACTAAGGATAGTTACCGACAAATACAGAATTATTTACAACAAACAAATATGAAACTTGGAATATTAGTAAATTTCAGAGAAAAATTTTTAAAACCCCTGAGAATAATAAGAATTGACCATGAATAATAATTTTTGTATCATTCGCATAGTTTTCGTATCCTATTTTCGTATCCATTCGTGTTTCCATTGTCCAGTTTTCGTATCCTATTTTCGTATCCTTCGCACCCGTTCGTATCCATTCGTATTATTCGCATAATTTTCGTATCCTATTTTCGTATCCTTCGCACCCGTTCGTATCCATTCGTATTATTCGCATAATTTTCGTATCCTATGGAACACCCTATAATTGAAATTAAAAATATTAGCAAAAAATACAATATCACTCACCAAAAGGGTGGCTATATTGCTCTACGAGATGTTTTAATGAATATTATCAAGTCCCCTTTCGCCTTCTTAAAAACAAAAACTAAAAAAATAATTGGAAAAGAAACTAAAGAAGAGTTTTGGGCCTTAAAAGATATAAACTTTACCGTAAATAAAGGTGAGGTCATTGGCATTATTGGTAGTAATGGGGCGGGTAAGTCTACTTTACTTAAAATCCTCTCTCAAATTACCCCGCCCACCACTGGTGAAATAAAAATTCATGGCACAGTTGGTTCTCTGCTTGAAGTCGGCACCGGTTTTCACCCAGAGCTAACTGGACGAGAAAATATTTTCTTGAACGGTGCTATCTTGGGAATGAGCCAAAAAGATATTGCTAAAAAATTTGATGCCATTGTGGAATTCGCCGAGATAGATAAATTTCTTGATACTCCTGTTAAACACTACTCCAGTGGTATGTATGTCCGTCTCGCCTTCTCAGTCGCCGCTCATATGGAGCCGGATATTCTTATTATTGACGAAGTCCTGGCTGTTGGTGACGCCGAATTCCAAAAGAAGTGTCTAGGTAAAATGGAAAATATTACAAAATCTGAAGGGAGGACGATTTTGTTTGTAAGTCATAATATGGAAGCAATAAGACAATTGTGTTCTAAGATAGTTTTATTAAATAAAGGAAAAATGGAAAAAATTGGAACGACAAGTGATGTTATAGATTACTACTTAAACAATGGAAAAAATTTTACTTCTGAATATGACTTTCAGATAAATACAAAAAAAGATACAAGCATAACAAAAATTTGTATCCAAAATAAAGATGAAGAAAATATTTTTCAACTACCCATAAGCGAAGACTTTTATATAAAAGTTAAATATACTTTTTCAAAACCACAAAAAAATGTTCTACTTTCAATTCTTTTTTATCAAAATGGTGAACTTTTATTACTATCATCTGAATCAGATAATACAGGAAAAATCAAAGACTACCTGCCGGGAAATTATGAGACTAAAATAAAAATACCAGCATACTTATTTAATATTGGCTATTATCAATTCGATGTAACATTGCATAGACCATATATAGAATACCTTGATAATAAATCAAATATAACATTAGAAATACTTGATATAAACAATGTAAAATCAAAAATATTTAAAGGACATACATTAGGGAAAATTGCTACAATCTTAAATTACCAAACTAAAAAGATATAAACTAACAAATAGATAAACATGAAAAATATACGACACATCTTATATTTAATTAAATCTGAAATAGAATATAAGATAAGCAACAAACCTATTCCTCCCCCACCTTTCATTAAACAAAAAATAATAAAAAATTATGCAAAAAAGTTTGACATAAAAATTTTTATTGAAACAGGAACCTATAAAGGTGGTACAGTAATGTCAGTAAAAAATATATTTAATGAAATATATTCTATAGAACTTGACCAATCACTATATAAAAATGCATCAAATAAATTCTCTAAATATCAACATATTCATATTATTCAAGGAGATAGTTCGAAAGTATTACCATCAATTTTATCTAAAATTGATGAACCGTCTCTTTTCTGGTTAGATGGACATTATTCGGCAGATATTACAGCTAAAGGAGACTTAAATACTCCAATACTAAAAGAATTAGAATTAATTCTGAATCATCATATTAAAAATCATATAATTTTAATAGATGATGCAAGGCTATTCGTCGGAGTAGATGATTATCCAACAATAGGAGAATTGAAAATATTTTTAGGTAAAATAAATCCAAAATTAAATTTTGAAGTTGAAGATGATATTATAAGAATAACATAAAAAATACAAAAAAAATGATTTCAAGGTTACTTCAAAAAATAAAGGGGATAAAAAAAGCACAAAAATATTTTGAGCGTCTTTTTAAACTTTCCCTTGCTGGAATGAACTATGGGATTGGTGGGAATTTCAAAGACAGTGGAGAGCTTAACACGTTTAAATATATAAAAAATAAATTTGAAGGAGAAGAAAATTTAGTTATTTTCGATGTTGGGGCTAATGTTGGTAAATATTCCTTAGATTTATCTGATTTTTTTGGAAATAAAACTACTATTCACTCTTTTGAACCATCACAAAAAACTTTTGCAATGTTTTTAGAAAATACAAAGGAAAAAACAAATATTCTTTCCAATAATTTTGGGTTGAGTGATATAGAAAATGAAAAATTATTATACACGGACGCTGATGGTTCTGGATTAGCTTCTGTGTATAAAAGAAACTTAGAACACTTTAATATATCTCTAAGTAAGAGTGAAAAGATAAAACTATCAACAGTTGATAATTATTGTGAAAAAAATAAAATCAAAAAAATACACCTCCTCAAGCTTGATGTTGAAGGACATGAACTAAGCGCATTAAAAGGCGCACAAAAAATGATTAAAGATAAAAAGATAGACTTCATTCAATTTGAATTTGGTGGATGTAATATTGACTCAAGGACTTATTTTCAAGATTTTTTCTACATACTTAAAGATGATTTTCGTATTTACAGGATACTAAAAGATGGACTACATGAAATACCAGAATACAAGGAAACTCTTGAAATATTTGTCACAACTAATTATTTAGCGGAGGCGAGAAAATAGATATTACTTTATGATTATAGTAAAAATATATGGTGGGCTAGGTAATCAGCTTTTTCAATATGCTATTGGAAGAAATTTGGCTTTAAAAAATAATACTGAATTAAAACTCGATATCTCTTTTTATCCCAAGCAGATCAAAAGAGCCTATCTATTAAGTAATTTTAACATTGTCGAAAACATATGTAGCCAAAATGAAACTAAGTACTTTAAAAAATATACACTTCCATGGTTACTTAATATTTTAAATAGAAAATTATTATATTTTAAAGAGAAACAATTCAATTTTAACAACGACATCCTAAGACTAACAGGCTCTTTTTATTTGGATGGATATTGGCAAAGCGAAAAATATTTTAAAAACATTGAAAATACCATAAAAAAAGAGTTTACTCTTAAAAATAAACCTACTCAAAAAACAGTAGACTGGGTAAAAAAAATAGAAGAAAGTAATTCTATATCTCTACATATTCGCAGAGGTGATTATGTGAATAATCCAAAAATCAATCAATTTCACGGAATATGTGATATAAATTATTATAATAGGGCGATAAAATTAATTTCTGAAAAAGTGAAAACTCCAATATTTTTCATCTTTTCCGACAATATTGAATGGACTAAAAATAATTTAAAAATAGATTTTCCTATTTATTTTGTTTCAGATAAAAATACCCCAGACTACGAAGAACTAATCATTATGAGTAAATGTAAGCATAATATAATCGCTAACAGCTCTTTTTCTTGGTGGGGTGGCTGGCTAAACAATAATCCAAATAAAATCATTATTGCCCCACAAAAATGGTTCCAAAATACCAAAATTAATACAAATGAAATCTTACCAACAACATGGATAAAAATCTAACAGAAAAACCAGAAATATCAATACTTATGACCAATTACAATAATAGTAAGTATATTGGTGAATCTATTCAATCAGTACTAAATCAAACTTATAAAAATTGGGAGTTGATTATCATAGATGACTGTTCTACTGATAATTCTCTGATTATTATTAAACAGTTTCTTGGCGACAAAAGAATTAAACTAATTATAAATGAAAAAAATATAGGATGCGTCGGCACATCAAAAAAATTAGTAAAATCATCATCAGCCGATATTTTAGCAATATTAGATAGTGATGATACACTAAATAATGATGCGTTAGAGGTAATTATGAATGCCTACAAAGAAAATCCTAATTGCGGTTTTATATATTCTCAATTTATAATATGCGATGAAAATCTAAACCCACTAAAAAAAGGTTTCTGTAAGACAATTCCAGTCGGTAGAACAAATCTACACGAAAGATACACTAGCCACTTCAAAACTTTTAAAAGAGAAGATTATCTTAAAACAAATGGCTATGATCTAAACATCTTAGTTTCTGAAGACAAAGATATGATTTTGAAACTTGAAGAAGTAACAAAATTATTTTTTATTGATAAACCTTTATATTTTTATCGAATATTACCTAATTCAGAAAGCCACGGTCAAATTAAATCACCAGCCGCCGCTATTTATTTTATAATAGCAAAATATAAAGCATACAAAAGAAGAATTGGTACTAAAATACCAAACATATCAGCAAAAGAAATGTCCTACTATCTTTTTCTCTCCTCGGCTATAGCTCTTAAAATAAAAAGTTATAGATACTTCAGAAAATTATTTGCATTGGCAATAAAAATTTCACCTTTTAATTTAAAAGGTTATATAATATTCCTCGCAATTACTATCAAATATATCCTAACATTGCCAACAAAAATGATACGAAATATTTTTCAAAAAAAAGAAAACCGAGCCAACAAAAATAATTTCAGCATAAAAAAAATGGAAGAAAATATTAATTTATAATAAAAACAAATTTTGTGTCCAATCCTCACAGCAGAGTGGATGGGGTATTGCATCCAAGATATGAACCTGCTGATTCTCATCCAAGATATGAACCTGCTGATTCACGTCGCAGTGTTTCGTCTAGAAACATTAGACGCCTCAACCCCGCGGTGAACCGACGGGGTATTCAAACATCGCACTCCAATAAAACCTCTTAATCTCTAAGATTTTTTATTCACAGTGTGAAACTTGATATAAGAAAAAAAATAATAAGGAGATTTTAGAAAACCCTTTATAAACCAGAAAATGGCTGATGGCTTTTTGAGTTTAATACAACAAATAGTCATATTCATACATAAGGCCACATAAAGTGGAGAATTCTTATTTAAAACGTCAAGATGATCTTTAAAATAAACAGAACATATATGATATCCTGACTTTGGATCACGCTTACTAAAACTCAAACTACCCACTGAAGCATATACATCAACAACACTACGGTTTACATACAAACAATTGATACCACTCTTTAGCATACTAGCAAACAATAATGTATCTTGATCTTTTATTTTTTCATCATAAGGGAATCTTCTTATAACATCAGTACGATAACATCGATGCATATCATTTTTCAAATCTTTCTTCAAAATTACATCTTCATATGACGGACGGTAATAATTCCATTCTTCTCTAGGAACATATCCTGTCTTACTGATAAGTTTTCCGTCATTACCATGATAATCTATCTGAAAATACAACATACCAATATCTACTGGCATTTTTCCTAACTCCTCAACAATTATTGATAACCCATTAGATAAATAAGCATCATCGCTATCTAAGAAACTGACAAAATCTCCAGTTGATTGTTTAACACCATTATTACGAGCTATCGAAACACCTTTATTAATACCTTGTTTTATATATATAATTCTTGGATCATCATATTTATCCATGAGCTCGTCTGTACCATCAGTTGACCCATCATCAACCACAACAAGCTCCCAATCTTTATAAGACTGATTTAAAACACTATCTATTGCTCGTCCTAAGGTACGCACCCTATTGTAAGTTGGAATAACAACGCTTATTTTCATTAAAGTGATTATACTATATTATTTAAAAATCTAAAATTTTCTAAAAAACTAACTTTACCCCCCTACCCTAATTTAATTATTCGCTTCAATATTTAAACTAATAAGAATACTTTTATCACCAATCTTAATCTCTCTTGTACTCTTATCATTGAAATCATGATGTTCTACTTTTTTATAATCCCAAATTCTAATATTTTTTATCATTCTCATATTTTAAATACTACATTAATCTCATTATTGGTTCAACTATAATTTTTATTGAAAATCTTTTTTTAAACAAATCTACCCCATTAATAATAAGCTTAGTCATTAATTCAGAATTATTCTTAAGTGTAAGTATTTTATCAGCTAAATCTCTCGAGTCAGCCAAATTTACCATTAAACAATTTTCTCCATCTTCCAAAATTTCCATTATCCCCCCTGCTTTAGCCGTTACCATATTAAGAGATTCAAAGGCTTTGTGAGGAATAGTCCTTTTTAAACGAGGATTGTCTTCAAATTGTCCCAAACTCAAGTGGCACTCAAGCATTTTCACCCGTAATTCAGAAAAAGATAATTCATGGGAAATCAACTCCACATTCTTCAAGTCAAGATCGACGATTTGCTGTTTGACTTCTTTTTCCATCTCTCCAAACCCAATAATTCTAAAAAAATATTTTGGTCTTTTAGAATATCAACTGACCCTAATATGTATTTTACCCCGGCTTCGGGAGTCAATCTCCCTCTAAATAACACAGTAAATAAGGTAGCTTCACTACTGTATCGTCAAAATAAAAAATGGAATCATCTACTCCAGTATAAACCACTTTGTATTTATCTTTCTCCCCCCCAAAAAACCTTTGCTCAAAAAATTTCTTTTGGGCAAAGGTTTCTACTAATACTATGTCAGCACATTTTACTGCTAACCAATCAATTATCTTCATTTTAAGTTGACTAAAATATGTAGCTACTCCCACGTCGTACAGAGGGCATCAAAAATAATTGGTTTTTGTTTAGAAAATGTTAGAAGCGAAATTATTAGAGAATAAAGACGAGCGAAAAACATGGCCAAGTGCCCAGGATAACCAACAAGCATTATCTCGTACTTATTTCTAACCCCAAACAACTTCTAGAATAATTTAATGAAATTAATTACCCCTCGGCTTTTATCAATACAGTATAAAACAGTACAACCATTTACCCTTAAGCCATCAGCATACACTTTATTGCGTGAAAAAACTGGATTAAAAATCCCAAAATAAAGAATCGTTTTCATATTATTTTTTGGCAATTACCACATAACCAAGAGGGAACATTTCTTGAGCAAACTTTGGCTTGATTAAGAAAATTAAAAAATCTAAAAACCAAGCGACCCAACTAACAACAAATCTTAAAAAATCAAAGATTAAAATCCCGTATAAGATTTGGGCTATTACGGTAAATGGACCACGACCGACCGTAATCACTTCTACATTTTTAAAACCCACTTTGGTCATAATTTTAGTTAAAGTTTCTCCAGAATACCTCCAATAATCCTGTGGACAGGGATGAATTTGAATAAAAAATGGCACTCCAACAACCATCTTGCCTCCATTCTTTAAAATCCGATAACTTTCGGAAAGAAAATTATCGTAGTTATAAATATGTTCTAAAACATTAATTGCCAAGACTGCATCATATTTTGCATCAGAAATTTGAAATTTTTCCTCAAGATTAAGTTTTATATCATAACCATACTCTTCATCAATATTGGACACTTCAAAAGCAAATTGACCCTTGAACAACTGATGGTAATTGGATTTTCTAGACCCACCAAGGTCAATCACTTGGCCTGAAAGAGTAATCTTCTCTAGCTCTTTATATAATAATTTTCTCCACGGTGTCGACATATTTTCTTTTATTAATTTTTTATTTTACTTAACATAAATATAGGTTGACATCAAATCAAAATGCCCCTCCAAAAAGTAACGAAATATTCCATTCTTCATTACAAACTAGCAAAACTATAGAAATTTTCATACTATCAATTTATTTATATTAACATTATTACTAATTTGTAAATCCACATATTTTCTTGATCGTTCAAGCATACTCTTCTTTTCTTCACTAACTCCAACACAAAAATCAATCTTCTCTTTAAATAAATCAATTCCTTCATCATCTTTTAAAATAAAACCCCTCTCTCCATCAGTTCCTATTGTTTCAACGATACCTGGAGCCACACTTCCAATAACTGGTACACCCATATACATTGCTTCCCAAAATACCAAACCAAGCGCTTCCACTTTAGACAATAAGACAAAGACATCAGCATCATTATAATAATCCCATATTTTTTCACGATGAACAAAGCCTTCAAAAAATACTCTATTAGCAATATCAAGCTCTCTGGTTAGTTTTTGTAATTCCGACAACAAACTTCCCTGACCTAAAATAATCAAGCAATAATCATTACTCAATTGAGAAAACAACTGAAGCAACCGAGGATGATCTTTTTCCGTCTCTAATCTCCCGATTGATAAAATTATTTTTTGATCAGGCTTTAACCCTAATTTATTTTTTATCCTGCCTCGTTCAGAAGCATCAATATGTTTTTTATCTCTAAAAATAGTATTGGAAGCAAAAATAACAATCTTTTCCGCCGGCAACCCTAACCCAAACAAAAAATTCTTCATTGTGTCATTTATAGTATAAGCCAAATCAATCTTTTTTAAGAAAAATTTTTCCAGCCAAGAGGAATACAGAGATTTAAAATATCCCCAACGTCTAGTAGCTGAATATTCTTTTGGCATATTAGTGCAACAATAAACAATCTTAGAACCATACAAACGCTTAATCACTAGGGCAGTCTGAATATGACCTAAATCATAAACAAAAACAATATCTGGCTTAAAACCATATTTTTTTATAGCTCGTGGAACCAACCAGATAGAAAGAAGATCAACAAATGGTTTAAAGAATTTACCGTAAACTTTTTGATGGACAGAGACATATTGATCTTTTTTTTTATAATAAGACACCTTAGCCCAAGAATAAAAGAAAAAATTATTAAAATCGGGATTCAAACAATCTCTCTCCATTTTTTTATAAAACTCATCAAAACCTGTTTCAAAGATATTTCTCCAATCAAAATTGATAATCAAAATATTTAAACTTTTCTTAATCATAATAATATTATATAAGCAATAATTAACTTCCCACCTAATTTTCTACTTAATCTCTTCAAAGAGTTTATCACCAAGAGCCTTAAGACTGTGTAACTCGACAAAATGTTGTAATTTCTCTTTTACGACACTTTGATAAGTTGGTTCTAATGCCATTCTGATGGTATCAGCAATATCTTCAATATGACTACCAGAGATACAAACTTCCTTTGGCACACCCGACAAGGCTGGATTGGAAACTAAAGGTATTGTACCACAAGCGGAGGATTCTAGGATGGTTTTATCAAACATCCCAGACTGACTTAAATTAATACAGATTTCATAACTACTATAAATTGCCGGTAATTTATCATGAGTAACTGAAGGCAATATTCTGACGCTAGACGATAATTCATTATCAACAATGTATTTCTCTAACATATTATAATATTCTGAATCCCTTTCCTGTCTTGGACCAATAATATCAAAAGTGACTTGGACACCAGATTTTATTAAAAGATTTACGGCTTTCAAGGTGTCATCAATATGTTTTGGTGGTGAAATACGACCAACCATACAAATAGAATATTTTTTCCTTATAACACTCACGATTGGCTTAAAAATATTGGTATCAACCCCAACTGGCATAATAACTGTGTTTTTAAATTTAGCGGTATATGACTCAGTAGAAGTACAGAAGACTTTTTTACACAAATAACTAGCCAAACAAGTCAAAAAATTACCCATACCATGATTTCGCCACATATAAATATTCCGACCCCTTAAGTGCCAAATTGGGCTTCCTAAGAGTATATACTCCTGATTCATATGAACAAAAACCGAATCATAATTTTTTCGCTCTTGCCAAATATAACGATAAAAATTCCAAATATACTTTATCTTTGAGAATTGCTCCTCAAGGACTGGTCTTTTTGAAGATTTAAGACTAGTCCTTTCCTGCAATTGCTTTTCTTTACCTAGTGATAATACTTGAACATTATCAGGTAAATGATATTCCCTTTTTTGTAAACATATCACGGTAACCTTCTCGCAATGTTTAGAAAATTCCATAATCCACCGATGGAAAAACCCTAAAATAGGGTCATTTTGGTCAACTTTTTGAGTAATAATTAAAAGTTTCATAAATATTGAATATACCCAATATATCACTCCTTAAGACTTTTTAAAACACTAAGTTCCTTCTCTTTGTTTTTTTATGATTTTAATCCAAACACACCGCTAGTTTATAAATAAAATAACTGACAGAAACAACAATCATCACAGCTAAAACTTGAGCAAAAAATTCAACAAATTTCATAATTAAATTTAATAAGATTAAGTAAGTATATCTCAAATTAAAAACATTTATAAACTTATCTTATTGCAAATACTTAAAAAGCAAAGATAGCTATGCTACAATCGTTGATATGTACCGAGACAAAAAAATTTCCATCTATTTCCCTTGCCGAAATGAAGAAAAACACCTAGAACAACTAATAAATCGTATCCCGAAATTTATTGATGAAATAATCATTATTAGTAATAAATCCACTGATAATACATACCAAAAAGCTCTAAATCTAGGGGTTAAATCAATTGAAGACGATAGAACAATCAAAGGGATTGGTTATGGTTTTGCTCATATGACTGGCATTAAAGAAGCTACTGGGGATATTATTTTAACTGCCGATGGAGATATGACCTACCCCACAGAAAGAGCTTCTGAAATCATCGACTATTTTCTAGACAACGAACTAGATTTTATTTCTTGCAACCGTTATCCAAAAAAGGACGAGACAAAAATACCTCTCATCTTACAATTCGGGGTTTTTATCTTAAATTTTGAGACAAGAATTCTTTATGGTAAAAAAATAAATGACATATTGTCTGGAATGTGGATTTTTAATCAAGAAACTAAAAATAAACTACACTTAACAATGGGAGATTGGAATTTAAGCCCTGAAATTAAAATAAAAGCTATGACCAATAAAAATATTAATTTCTCAGAATTTAATATCGCTCAACACCAAAGAGAAGGAAAAACTAAACAACAATACCTAGCCACTGGATTGAGTCATTTTTTTTGGATATTTAAAAATCGTTTCTTTCACAAACAACCACAATAATCAAAAACTTATTAAATATTTTTTTTAGTCTCCCAGAAAAATAATTTGACCATAAACAAAAAAACTGTAAGAAGCGATTATTAAAGAGGAAATTATTTGTGCTAATAAAACAGATTTTGTGGCCTATCCTCGCAGTGAGCTGTCGAGGGATTGCATCCAAGACGTGAATCTGCTGATTCAGAACAGCGCACTCCAATAAAACTAATTTCCAACTTTTCCAAATAATGTATTATATTTTTTTATTAATCTATCTCCTAACCAAACAACCCCTACTGAAAAAATAATAAGAATAAAAGGTAACGCTTGGACAGCATATCTAGCATTAGCCACTGGACCAGCCAGAATCATAAGATAAGCAGGAATAAAAACAAAGACCCATGTTGTCAACCTTTTCCTTTCTATCCAAATTCCCAAAATAGCTACAACATAAATTATAAGCCAAATTACTCTTTCAGCAAACTTCCACCAATCAGCTGTAACACTCTTTAAAAACAATTTCCATTCATGAGAAGTTAAATAATTTATTGCTGATGGTTTAAATTCATCTGAAATATGCATAGCAGATTTATATGTACCTAGTGCCTGACTAATTGGTGACGAAAATAAAAATGGTAGTGAGGCCATTATATGATATTTAATATAAGAAAAAGGTTGGTCTAAAATTATTTTTTCAGCAATATTTGAAACTTCTTTAGAATAACGCAAATCTCTCCATTTTGATAGAGGTATATTAATACTTTTTTCTATATTTATTATTTCTTCAGCCTGTCCAGTATGATTTTTATTAGCTAAAAATAAAGGAACAGCATAAGCTGAAAGATTCCAAGCTTTAAAAGATGAAAAATCGGCAACTCCAGTAATTCGATAATTACGATAGACCCAAGGAGAAACAGCTACTAAAATAATAAAAATCATAATAGTGAAATATTTTATTTTATCTTTCCAAGTAGTGTTTGTAATTAAAAATAGAGCGACAAAAATTGGAATAACAAATACCCCCATCGGTCGTACATAGATAGCCAGAGTGAACACTATTGAAGCAGTAATGACTCTAGATCTATGAAGAGGATTAGAGACAACTAGGTAAAACCCAAAAAGAAATAAAAATAAAAATAAAATATCAGTCATAATTAAGAGAGACAAACTCCACACTACCGGATTCAAAAGAAATAAAGAAGCTGCTATTTCTCCCACTCTTTTCCCCCCTTCATTTTTTGATTTATTTATATAAAAAAGCTTGTCAAGTCTTCTTATAATAATAGCAGAAAAGAAAACCAAAAATATTTGTAGCAAAGTTGCCGTAAAATAAGATCCTGTCACATATTTAGAAAAAGCCAAAAAAGAAGGATATCCAGGCGACCTCAAGGTATCAATTTCACCATTTTGAGAAAAACCCGTACCTGAAAGGATTGATTCTGTAAGACTTCTATATTCTTCACCATCTTCAGACATTACAGGCAAAATCGGTTCTAGATTACTAGATTTCTGAATACCAGAAAGATAAATTGTAAACAACCAAGATGTAATATAAAAAATAAATGCTACACAAAACAATACCTTAAACCATTTTGAAAAATTCTCTTTTTCTATTATTTTGATTGTTGATATCATTTTATGTGATTCTATTCTTTTTAAGTATAAACTATTTTTTCTCTAAAACAAGCATCACTCTGGTAGCAAAAATGATTGGAAATAAGTCTAATATTTTCTCTAGTTTTTGTATAAAATACAAAGCTCCAATTGGAAAAAGAGAGGGTTTACTAAAACCACCAGATAAAACATAAGAAAGTGCTGAGTATTTTTTATTATAAATAATGTTCCAATCTTTTAAAATTTCTTCTTTAAATTTTGAGTGCCTTCTAAAAATCCTAGTTGCATTACCTTGGGCGGCATAATATTTTTCATCCAGATTTTGGTTTAACACATTAATCCAGTTTATTGGTTTAAACAAAACTATTGGCTCATGATGAAAAATCCCGTAAACCAAAACACCTAACACAGAAATGTATGGTTCAAAGATTATAACCCTTCCCTCTTTAACTAATACTCTTTTCGCTTCTATTAAAGCATTCCCAGGAAAAGCTAGATGATGGAAAACATCAAACATTATCAAGTTTGAAACAGAATTATTTTCAAAAGAAAGACTGTAGGCACTTTCTACTTTATCAATCCATGGATTTGGAAATATGTCAGTGGTAATACAGTTTAGATAAACTCTTTTAAAATTTCCTATTCCTGACCCCAATTCTACCGTTTCCCCATGTAAATCCTTTCTAATCCATTTCAAGATAGAACTATAAAACCCACTGTATATTTCTCTAAGAAGAGGTTTTTTATTCCATGCTTCTAAATTTCTTTTTATTTCAATATTATGCTGTTCTATAGAGAGACTCATATAAATTTTATTTTACGAGCAGCAAAGATAGTCATTCGTAAAAGCAACCATCCATGACTCCATCGATTAATATTTGTTTCGCCATATGTCCTTTCCTTATAATGCACCGGTAAATCAATAATTTTTAGATTGAGTTTTGTCGCCCCAAGCAACAAATCAAAATCACCAAATGGATCAAAATCACCAAAAAACGACCGGTTTATTTTAATATCTTCATAATCTTTTTTCCAAAGTACTTTAGTACCACAAAGAGTATCTTTCAACCCTTGACCAAAAATAAAACTAAAGGCTAAAGAAAAAAATTTATTACCCAAAATATTAAAAAATTTCATTGATTCTTTTTCCATCGGATACACAAGTCGAGAACCGTTTATAAAATCTGCCTTTTTTGTAACTATGGCTTCATAAAAACTAAGAAGTTCATCTGCTGGAACTGTCATATCAGCATCATAGATCAAAAGAATATCACCAGTGGCCATATCAAAACCCTTACGAATAGCATCTCCCTTTCCTTTTCCAGTTTGCACTGCAAATTTTATTTTTTTATCACCTGTGTATGTAGCAACCTCCTTTTTAATAACTTCAAGGGTGTTATCAGAAGACCCACCTTCTACAAAAATAAGCTCAGTAAATTTTCCAATAGAGGGAAGCTCTTTAATTATTTTTGCTATATTACCAGCCTCATTTCTAGTCGCCACAATCATAGAAACAGCATACCGATCTGTAAGAGCTAAATTTGTCTTTTTTCTTAATACTAAATAATGAAAAATTCCTAACTTTGAAAATGGAAAAATATTAGATATAAACATATTCATAAATTTTGAAATAAGCGGAATATATCCAGGCATCAGCATTTTAGTACCAGACTTTAATACTTCTAAATTAGCTAAGAGTGCGAAGTTCTCTAAATCAAACATAGAAAGCCAATTTTGTGGAGTCTCTGGTCTTCGTAGACCCAACTTAGAGGCTAGAGAAAGTATTGGTCCCCACAGTACATTGTATTGAGTAATAATAACACGCCCATCTGGAGTGATAATTGTTGATAAATTTTTTAAAAACCCCTCAATATTATATACATAACCCAAAACATCAGAGGCTACAACATAATCAAATTTTTCTGGTGAAATTCTTTCAAAATTAATATCCGTCTTTACTTCAAAAGAAGTTTTACCTTTGGGGATAAGAAAACTAACAAAAGATTGAATATAATCATGATAATAATGATTTTTCTTTCCACAATAATCATTTATGAAACCCATATATATATAAAATATAATTAATCTCCCTAAAATTAATAATCTAAAGCTTTATCTTTTTTATATAATTTGCATAACAATTGGTAATTTTTTTAATTATATCCCGAAATATAATTAAAAACTATATTTCTTAATGTAAAAAAATTAACACAAGCGACAAGGAGTCCAACTATTATTTGTGATAAAATAACTTGCAAATGAAAATAATCTACAAAAATATACATAAGAATTGTATTCAAAAAAAGACCAAACACCGAAGAGAAAAGATACATAATAATTTGTTTACGGGTTTCCTTTCTATAATTTTTAAATGTCCAAAATTTATGTGACAAAAAACTAACAAAAAATGCCACTAGAAAAGCTAAAACAACAGAAAAAAGATAATATATTCCTAAAACATTATTAAATAAATAAAGTGCAACTAAATCAACAACCCCAGATGTCCCACCGGCAATTAAATAACGAATAACGACTTGTTTAGTAAAATATCTTATTATTTCCATTTTATTTTCCGATCCTAGTGAAAAAAGCTTTATTCCAAGAATTAATAATTAACTGTACATACTGCTCGTAGGAATAGAGATTTTTAGCATAAATCACACCATTATCGCCCATTTTTTTCTTGTTTCTTTGTTTAAAAAAAGAAAAGTTTAAAAAAAGAAAAATAGCTTGATACATAGCCATACTATCCCTAACACCAACTATTATACCATTTCCGCCATTTTTTATAAACTCATTAGCACAACCAATATTAGTCATCACCACAGGTACCCCGCAAGCCGAGGCCTCTACCGCGGTCATCGCCCAACCTTCGTAATCGGAAGAGATTAGAAAAATATCCGAGGTTTTCATTATAAAATAAAACAGATTTTGTGGCCTATCCTCGTAGCGAGCTGTCGAGGTATTGCATCCAAGATATGAACCTACTGATTCAGGTACAAAATACCGTGGCTGTTTTTTTGGAATAAGTATGACCGAGGGTCTATCAAAACACGACACTAGGAATTTTTTTTATAATATCCCTAAAATAGGGTCATTTTGATCAACTTTTTGAGTAATAATCAACAACTTCATATAATCCTAATTATACACTAAACCAAGTTTCTTGCCTTAATTAAAATAACAGATATTTAAGCTTAAAAATTAAATGATTTTTGATACAGTTCCAAAAATTTTTCTTTAGACAAAAAGTGAACAGACTTAGGTAAAATTACCTGTTCTCTGTTTTTAGGTGTTTTTTCCTCCAACAAAGAATTTAAAGCCATGTAAATAGCCCGCCAATCTTGCACAGGAGTCACTAAACCAGACATTTTTAAATCAAGCAATTCCTGAGCACAACCAACGTCTGTTGACACAAATGGAGTTCCTACTATGCTTGATTCTATTAAGGTTCTAGAATAACCTTCAAAAAGACTAGTTAATAAATAAACATCAGCGGTTTTAAAATAAGACGAAAGATCTAACGACCAAGGTTCAATTATGACATTCAGCTTCAACCCAAATTTTTTAACGAGTCTATCAATTTCATCTCTTTTTGAGCCTTCTCCGACAATCACTAGACCCGCTTTTGGCCATTTCAAAAAAACTTGGTAAAAAGACCTAATGGCTGTACCAAAATCTTTTTCAGCTTCAAAACGAGAAGCCATTAAAATAATATGTTCAAATTGTGTGTATTTTTGTTTCAAATCTAAAGTAATTTCTCTTGAACGAAATTCTTCAATATCCACAAAGACTGGCAAAACAGTAATGTTGTCAGATGGTAAATTTAATACCCCTAACACCAAAGAATCAAAAATCTTTTGAGAAACAACCCTGATCCGATCAGCACGGGGCAATAAAAATTTAGCTAAAACTACTCTAATTTGATTTAAAAAAGAACTCCTCGCAAAAAATGGACTAAAGACATCAGTATGTAATTGGAGTTGTAATTTGGTCTTGATAAAAATATTAGCCACCCAAGCCACCAAGCCGGTTTCAAAGGGGTCTTGAGCCGAAAGCCAATCTACCTTTTCTAAAGAATTAGCGGAATTCTTTTTTCGATTTAATTTTAAAACTAGACCAAGCGCATCAAATAAATAAAATAAACGAAACCAAGAATTTGTTGGATAGATAGTAACTTGTTCAGACAATTTTTTTATCTTTTCTTTTTTTGAAAAAACCACTACTTGCAACTCACCTAAAACTCGACCATACTCAATCATCCGCTCGGCCACGGCTGAATTTGGCTCAAATAATTTACGGTCAGTTGAAAGCATTATTACACGCATAATATTTTATTATTTATTAAAAATCACAAAGAAGTTTTAAGAACTAATCTAATCAAATTAGTAATCATTCTTTCCACACTAAATTCCTGCACCCGACTCTCTCCCCCTAAAGAAAATTTTCTAGCTAATTCTGGACTAGTCAAAATATTAATCATGGCCGAAGTTAATTCTTCTTCATTGTTGTATTCCACCAACAAGCCAGTAACTTGATCTTTTACGATTTCTGGATTACCACCAACATTTGTCGTCACAATCGGAGTCCCCACTGAAGCAGTCTCCAGTAGTTGATGAGAAAAACCCTCATAACCAGTATTAAGCACAAAAACATCAGACATTTTAATATAAACCAAAAGCATTTTACGCTCGAGTCTTCCAGTCAAAAGAACACTCTCAGCCAAATCCAATTGGTTTATCATTTTTTCTAAATTGTCTTTCTCTGGACCATCACCAATAATCAAAAGTTTGGCCTTAGGATATTTAACCAAAACCGCCGACCAAGACTTTATCAAAGTATCAAAACCCTTCCAAGAAACTAACCTTCCGGCGGAAACAACTAATTCACCAGACACCTTCATTTTCTTACGAATCATATCTTTAGTTAGAATATCTTTGGTTGGTTCAAATGAATTATAAATAACCGTTATTTTTTCTGAAGAAATACCCCAGTTGGAGATAATTTTCTTTAGATATATACTAGGCACAATTACAGCATCAGCCTTATTAGCGACATAAATTTCTATTTTTTTAAGCAAACGAACAAACCAAGAATAAGGTTCCGTCTTGAGAGAAAAAGTATCTAAATCATCTTTTACTCCATATCTGGCCACCCCTTGCTCCCAAGCATAATCGCCCACTACCTTCAATAAAAATGGCTTACGTAAAATTTTAGCAGCAAATAAAGCTGGGAACCCCACACTAACTGGATCTTGGGCGTAAACAACATCACAATAATAACCCCTATAAAGTGCTTTGAAAAAATAAATAATATGACGAATAACTTTCGGCCAATGTCTAACTTCACCAAAATTTAAAATAATCGCCCGAACTTTATTTTGACTATATTTAGGTAATTCATCTTTAAGCAACTTAGAATAAGTCGCTGGCCCTCCAACATCTGGTGGATAAATTCCCGTCGCCACCAAAATCCTTTTTGGTTTATTTATAACAATTAAATTACTACTGATTTTATTGTGGTTTTTTTCCATATTATAGAAGTTTGTCATTGCGAGCGGAGTGAAGAAATCTCGCATTGTGTCATTCCCGCGGAGGCGGGAATCTAGGGTACGGCCTCCAAACTCTGGATTCCCGCCTCCGCGGGAATGACACTACTGAGAAGGTGAGTGGACCAACTTTTCAAAAATTTTTTCCATTTCTCTGTCCACGATTTTCCAATCATAACGAGCTTGCACATGTTCTTTTCCTTGTCTGGCGATTCTCTCAACTTCTTCTTTGTTGACCGGATCTAAAATAAAATTGACAGTCTCGGCAATACTTTTAGGGTCTCGAACTTTAACCAACCAACCAGTCTCATTGGGTTTCAAAAAATCCACAATTCCCCCAACAGCAGTCCCCACAGTTGGTAAACCAACAGCCATCGCTTCCAAAAATGAGTTTCCCAACCCCTCTGATAAAGAGGGTCGCACAAAGACATCTGCTTCCTTAAGATAGGGTAATAGCTGTGTGTTGTCAATAAAACCAAGCCAAACCACTCTAGAGGTCAATCCGAGCCCTACAACTAGCTTCTTTAAAGATTTCTCCTCTGGACCAACCCCTAAAATCCATAATTTCACCTCGTCTGACATAAACACCAAACTTTGAATCAAATCACTGAGACCATTTTTTTTGACCAACCGGGAGGTGGTAATAATCACTCGATCACCCTCTTTCTTGTTTAGCCTTTTATCTATAGTTCCCAATTCCTCACTCGTCATTTGTAATTCAAAATTATTTAAATCCACCCCATTGGGAACTACTTTAATTGGAACAACTACCCCCATTCGTTTTGCCCAATCAGCTAAATAATTAGAAATGACTTGAACATAATTTGCTCGCAGAAATATATTTTTAAATTGTTTTTTAACCAAACGAACTTTAGATTCTACTTCACTAAGTTCATCCCCTTCTTGCAAAGTTAATAAATAAGGAACAGTTGGCTGTTTAGCTTTAAAAGCAGAAGCTGCAAAACCACCATAACTTGCCATCATTGACCAAATCATTTTATAAGAATTTTTCTGATGTAAACGAAGACCAAATTTACCCCCCTGGAAAGCCAACCAGGGTTTATCTAAAAATGTCCCCCACCCCAAACGATAAACAGTTACTTGACCAATTTTTTCCACCTTAGGTAGTCCTTTATTTATTTTGGCGGTGATTAAATCAAAATCATATTGATCACCCAAACGATCAGTAATTTCTTTAATAGCAATTTCCGCCCCACCAACGAGAGGATAATAAGCAGTAGAGTAAATTAAAATACGTGGTTTCATAATCAATAAATTTAAATAGGCAGAGTGTCTGTCATACAGTCTTCCTATTATCTAAATACAATTTTTAATCATCAACGACCAACATTTTTCGCAACACATCTTCAGGAATTTCAGGCTTGGTTTGTTTTAAGGAGTCTTTATTGTCTTTTGTTTCTGATTTACCAAAACCACCATCGGCCTTGGGTAAGCTTGAACTCTTCACTACTTCTTCCTTATTTGTTTGTTTTGCTAAATCACCCAAAGCCTGACGAAGCTCATCTTTATTGGCAGTAGCCCCGCCTTGATGTCTTCGCTGTAATAAGGTAGACAAGGGTATTTTTTTGGCTGGTGACTTAATAGACTGTTCAATAATAGATTTTAATTCTTCTTTGTTTTTGTTAATATTTTTTTCCAAAGGTTTAGTCTCTGTCTGAACTGGTTTTTTAACAACTTGAACAGGTGGAATTATTTCCGCTGGCTTACTACTAATATTTTGAACGGGTTTCACTGTCGCTTGAATTGGAGGTGTTTCAACTTTTGTTTTTGTGATAATTTCCTCTTTTTTTTCTTCTGTCTTTATGCTGTGGGATTCTACTACAGCATTCTTAATCGCCTCAGGAATAACTATTTTAGAGGGAGGTGTCCCCGACTTATTACTAGGAACAAATTTTCCACCTAATTTTTGGTTTGAATTTTTATTCCCCACAACAACACCACCACCAGAAGTAGTCTCGTGCCAAGTATTTATAGCCTCTTCAACTTTGGCCCGAGGATGAGCAAATTGCTCACGTGAAGATATAATTATTTGTTCCTTGAAAGAGACTGAATCATTTACAATCGGAGGCATCGTCACCGCCGAAAAAGCCGGAGAACCAACCCCATCAATCATTAAGGTTAAATAAATCTGAGCAAATCCCAAGTTTACCAAATCTTCAGCTGTAAATTTTGGACTAAAAACTGTTTCTAAAATTTCAGCATCAAATGGACCAACTCGAAAAGTTATCGTCGTCCCAACGTTCCCAAACACCGCACTTCTAACTGTTTCTGGCATTTGATCAACATACTGATGAGCAATAGTTAAATTTAATTTATATTTTCTAGCTTCGGATAAAATATCAGAAAAAGACTCATTGACCAAAGATTGGAACTCATCAACAAACAAGAAAAATGGCGGAGCATCACGCAGTTCAGTTTCTGAAATATTAGCTCGCGACATCGCTGACAAATAAATTTTGGTCATCAACATTCCACCTAAAAGTTTGGCATTTTGTTCACCCACTCTCCCTTTAGATAAATTGACAATCAAAATCTTTTTTTCATCCATAATCTTTCGCAAATCAAAGGACGATTTTGGTTGACCAATAATATTACGAATCAAAGGATTAGAAGTAAACTGACCGATTTTATTTTGAATAGCTGGCGTAGCTTCGGCGGCAAATCGTTCGGTATATTTAGCAAACTCATCCACCCAAAAAGCTTTAACAGAAGGGTCAGTGACATTAGCCACTACTTTTTGACGATAGCTTTTATCAGCCAACATTCTATTTACACACAACAAAGTTGAATTCGGATATTCCAATAGGGCCAAAATAGTATTACTTAAAATATATTCCATACGAGCCGACCAAGCATCCTCCCAAATCTTTTTAAAAACAGACATCAAACCATCGGCCACCAAATGTCTTTGGTCTTTGCCAACATCCTCCATAATATTAAAAGAAATCGGATTATCTAAATCAAACGGTGCAAAGTAAACGACATCTTTAATTCTTTCTTTTGGCACAAAGGCCAGCAGAGCCTCAGCCGAACCACCATGAGGATCCAAAAAAGCTATCCCGTTACCATTACGGATATCTTGAACAGCCATATTTTCCAACATCGTCGACTTACCCATTCCTGTTTTTCCAATCACATAAACATGACGAGCTCGGTCTTTGGTTTTAATTCCAAACTGGGTTTTTTTGCCACGAAAATCTGTTTCGGCAAAATAAGTTATATCTTTATTAAAGTTTTTAGGAGAATCAGACATTCGTTTTATTATATAACAAAAACCTAAAATTAAAAATGAACTACCTAAAATTATAATTAAATTTCAACCCTAAAATCTAATTCGGTAAATATCCCCCCGTCGTATAAATATTTCTAGGATCCCAGGCCATCCAACTAGTTAAGCCGGCATCATAAGTGGCTTCGATTTGAGCCCGAATCATTGGAGCCGTATAATCAGCACCTAAATCAAAATCCTGAATCCAAGGACGAAGTTTCAAAGGACTTGAACTAGCGGCAATTGCCCGTTTCACTGCAATATCTAAATTATATTTAACAATTTCATAAGGCACTGTCGCTGGTTTTTTATAACCATTATAACCAGCCGGATAATGTGATGGGTAAACCATTAAAGTCACAAAATCAAAATAAGGCAAAGCATTTTCTAAAATTTGACCAATCCCTAAGTCATCATAATTAGTACTAGCCATACCAAAAAGATCGACTGAAACTGGAATACCTAAATCTTTTGTTCGCAAACTAAGGCCTTTAAAAAAATCTTTAACGGCCTCAGCTTTAGTTTCTAGTTCTGGTTTATAATAAGTATAAGCGATATCTTTCATATTACCGTCCGAAGGAAAACGAATATAATCAAAATTTATTTCATCAAAACCAATTTTTTCTGACTCTTTAGCTAATTCAGCTACATAATCCCAGACAGGAGTCGCTTTTACTTCAAGCCAAGGAATCCCCTTTCGGTCTCGCCAAACAGCTCCATCGGAAGCCCGCTTCACCGCCCAAGCTGGATGTTTTTTCACTAAATCTGGATCCTGGAAAACAGCAATTCGAGCAATCGCGTAAATATTATTTTTGTGCAAGATAGAAACCAACTCCTGCATATCAGGCGCCCGGCAACCCGCGGTTTCATAAGCTTCTATAAATAAAGGATTATCAGTTTTTATTGATACTTTTCCCGTTTCATCTTTTATATTTATCACAATCGCATTAATCTCTGTATCTTGAGCTAATTTGATTAAACGTTTACGTAAAGTTTTACTCCCAGCAATACACTGAGTCATATAAATAGACTTGACCGCTCTTGGGGGCTTTATATGAGTAATTGGCGGAACAGTAACAACTGGAGTAGAAGTTGCCTTAGAGGAACTTTTTATTAAAGCAGACGAACTTTCATAAACTTTCGGACTAGCAAAAGCGGGTAAAATTACAAAAATAAATAACAAGAAAAAAACCACTAGTCCAACTAAAATTAAACCAGTAATTTTTTTAAAGTTTTTAATCATTCCAAACATAATACCAGAACAAACGGATATTGTCTTTGCTAACCTAATCTGGGGTGTCTTTTTTTTCACTAAAATTAAACTACTTCAGTTTTTTCAACATCAGCTGTTTCGGGAATTTCTACTTCAGTTTTCTCTGTAGACATAGGCATCTGAACATCAGTTTCAACCATTGGAAAAATTTGCTCATTTGTCATTGTGTCTTCTACTTCAGTCGTTAAAACCTCTTCCGGTTCTGAATAAGATTTATGACGACTACCAGCAAACCCAAAAGCTAAAATTAATAAACCTAAAACTATAAATAAAGTAGTTTTTAAGGGACTTGGTAAACTTTTGAAAATCGCTAAAATTATAATAATAAAACCTAAAATGGCTACCGCCCGACTACGCCAAATGGCGTTACGCAAATTTATGTTTTTCATATCTAAATATTATATCAAAAAAGTGCTCTCTTATATCTATTGACATTTATACGAAAGAGTCTTGCAACTATAAAACCCATCCTGCAAAAAATCTACAAAAAAAAGCAGAGTAACTAGTACTCTGCCAAAACAATCTTAAGCGAAAATTCTTAACGACTGTGATCACACCGAGGACACTTAAAATCGATTGGGTGATTAAAACCACCACAATTAAGACATTGCCACCAACCATGAGCAAGAAACCAAGAAACAGATTGCTTATAGCCGAATAATGTCACTTTTTGTGTCTCAGGAATCTTTTTAAGAAAAATCCCCCTATTACGGAAACCACCCAAAACAGTCTCAATTGACCGTTTAAGGAAATAACCATGATACCAAATCCCATACAAACAACGATTACGACCAGGGAAAGCCTTATTGATTTTTTCGTTTAAACCATCAATATTGTAACCACACCCTTTCAAAAAAAAGATAATATCCGCGACCCTCTCTTTCTTGGTTACTCCAGTACTACCTCTTTCTTTTAGAGTCCTTGTTTTGGTAGTAGGTTGCATAATTTCACCTCCTCACTCCTCTCCAAGTTTTGTAAAGTACTTATCTGTCTTTTATTATATCATATATAAAATAAAAAGTAAAGCTATTTTGCAAAATATGCCTGAAACCCTTATTTTAAGGTATTTCTTAGTGTGCAATGTGTCTAGAATCAGTAGATTTATGTCTTGGACATAGACCGACGAAATAGGACACAAAATCTGTTTTATAAAATCAGTAGATGACAGAGACACTAAAGACTGTCATTGCGAGCAGAGCGAAGCCTGTCCGAACGGAGATTTATCCGGGCGGGCAATCTCAGCTGGCAACTAAAACCCAGATTGCCACGTCGAGTACTCCTCGCAATGACAGCTAAAACCGAATTTCACCTTATTTTTGACTAAAATTGAACGGCGCAATCCATTGAGCCATTCAGGCAAAAGAGGGCTAAACTAAAGGGTAAAATATTGAATATCCATCTATGTCAATTTGTTTGAGTTTTTCTCTTTTTCGAGTTCGTTTTGCTCTATATCTCACTTGGAGGCAAGGCCTCCAAGTGGTTTTAATACCTATTCCGAACCCTCAAACAAACACATTTATTAAAATCTATTAAAAAACACTAACTAAAGGGAAACATTCTAACCAACAAAATCCTCCCCAACTTTATAAATATCCCCTGCTCCCATTGTAATAATAATATCCCCAGAGTTAG
>Ga0075530_1000141_pt1 | contig 31013 bp, 30 predicted proteins | sample NGEPerD_2_FD_75101 | JGI IMG/M metagenome (GOLD analysis project Ga0075530, IMG submission 75101) | Arctic peat soil microbial communities from the Barrow Environmental Observatory site, Barrow, Alaska, USA - NGEE PermafrostL1-D | ecosystem: Environmental > Terrestrial > Soil > Wetlands > Peat ... | reverse complement strand
GTGCAGCGAGGTCAGCGCCACGTCCGGGCACGCGTTGGCGTAGTCGATCGGATAGACCTCGTCACCGACGACCAGCATCTCCGCCGAGTTGAACTCCCACTGGAAGAACGCGTTGACGATCCGACTGACCGCAGCCGTCTGCCATCCGGCCGCCTCGGAGAGGAAGTCGTGGGACACTGCGTAGCGGTTGTGCATCGGCTGGTTGGGCCGGAAATCCATCACCATGGTCTCCGGGCCGATGGACAGGGCACGGGCGAAGTGCTCGAAGTCGATGGTCGCCTGGAGATGCATCAGCATCTCCCCCGACTCGTCGTAGGCGCGGTGCAGGTCCCCGCGGTCATTGATGCGGGAGACGCCGCGCCAGCCGCCCCCGTCGAATGGCTTCATGTAGAGCGGGTAGCCCAACTCGTCGGCGATCCGGTCGAGGTCGAAGGACTGGTTGTATCGATCCGAGGTGTAGGCCCACCGCACGTTGTCCACTGGGTTCTTGTAGGGCACCAGCGTGGTGGCCGGCACCTTCAGGCCCAGCCGCACCATCGCGCAGTAGGCGCTGTGCTTCTCCATCGACTGAAAGGTGAAGGGGCTGTTGAGCAGATAGGTCCTGTTGACCAGCGATGCCTTCTTCAGCCACTCACGGGGGTGGTAGTACCAGTGGGCCAGCCGGTCGATGACCAGCGGTGTCCGCACGGGGTCGTCGAGCCGGAACGGCTCGATCGTCATCCGCTCGCTGGTGACTGTGTGCTCTGCACCCTCGTGGGTGACCCGCCCGACCATTTTCTGGATGGTCTCGAACGCCCGAGGCCAGTCCTCCTCGGCACCGAGCAGTAGCCCGATCAAGTGGCTGTTCACCCACATCCTCTCCTTCCGGCCCGCCCGGGCCTCCACCCGATGTCGCCTTGACCTTGCCGTAGCGCTGGCCGGATGTCCACGATGACCTTGTGAAGACTATCGATCGTTGGTTCTCAGACAGGCTGCAGCAGGAGCTCACCGTGGCACGATGGGGCCACTTCGGCGTTCCGGTGCTGGTCTTCCCGACCGCCGGCGGCGACGCCGAGGAGATCGAGCGCCACAAGCTCGTGGACGCCTGCGCGGGGCTGCTCGAGGCCGGTCGAGTGAAGATCTACTCCTGCGACTCCGTCGCCGGCAGGGCGATGGCGAGCGCCACCGGAAGCCCGGAGCACCGCATGTGGCTTCTCAACCAGTTCCACCACGCCGTGCGCCATGAGATCGTTCCGGCCATCCATGCCGACCTGGGCGGCTCCGCGCAGCGGATCGTGACCGCCGGCGCCTCGATCGGTGCGTTCAACGCGGTCGCGTTGCTGTGCCGGTTCCCCGACACGTTCGAGGCCGCGATCGGGATGAGCGGCACCTACCGGCTCCAGCGGTTCCTCGAGGGTCGCTGGTCCGAGGACCTCTACTTCGCCTCTCCGCTCGACTTCCTCCCCGGCCTCGGCGGCGACCACCTCCAGGTCCTTCAGCAACGCCGGGTGATCCTCGCCTCCGGCGAGGGGGCTCACGAGGACATCGACGAGTCCTGGGCCGTTGCGGAGGCGCTCGGGAGGAAGGGCGTGCCGAACCGCGTCGACTCCTGGGGTCCGGAGACCATCCACGACTGGCCCACGTGGTGGAGGATGCTGCCGCAGTATCTCGAGGAGATCTGTTAGGCAGCGCAACTCCCGAGGCTCACAGCCTTACCCCCAGCCGCTCGAGGAGCAGCGCCTCGGCCAGGCACGCAGAGGAGAAGTCGGCCAAGTGGAGGCTCTCGTTCGGGCCGTGGGCGCGGGTGTCGGGGTCCTCGACGCCGGTGATCAGGATCTCCGCATCGGGGAAGGCATCAGCGAACGTTGCCACGAACCCGATAGACCCGCCGACCCCGATCTCGACGACCGGTTCACCGAACGCTTCGGGGTATGCCGACCTGGCCGCCGTGTAGGCCGGACCTGTTGTTGTTGCCGTGTACGGCGCCACCGGCCTCTCGGCGCTCACCGTGACCTGCGCACCCCACGGGGCGTGCGTGCGCAGGTGCGCGACGAGGGCCTCGCGGGCAGCCACCGGGTCGTCGCCGGGGGCGATCCGAAGGGTGAGCTTGGCCCGTGCCCAGGGCACCAGCAGCAGACCGGCATCGTCGACCCGGGGCGCGTCGATCGCAACGACGGACAGTGCCGGGGCCTTCCAGAGTCGTGAGGTCAGAGAGCCGCTGCCGAGCAGCGCAACGCCGTCGAGGACGCCCGCGTCGGCGCGGAACTGCGCCTCGGTCAGGTCCAGCGGGTCGGCGGTCCCACGCCCCAGGCCCTCGACGGCCACGTCCCCTGCCTCGGTGTGGCACGTAGCGAGCAGCCGCGACAGCGCCGTGAGTGCGTCCGGAGCCGGCCCGCCGTAGACCCCGTTGTGCAGCGCGTGACGCAGGGTGCGCACCTCCACGACGACGTTGACCCCACCGCGCAGCGAGGTGGTCAGGGCGGGCACCCCGACCCTCCAGTTCGTGGAGTCGGCGAGCACCAGCACGTCGGCGTTCAGCCGCTCCCGGTGCTCGGCGAGCAGGGCGGGGAGCGTCGGGGAACCGATCTCCTCCTCCCCGTCGACCAGGACGGCGATCGTCACGCCGGGGTTCGCGCCCAGTGCACGCACCGCAGCACAGTGCGCCGCGATCCCGGCCTTGTCGTCGGCCGCGCCCCGACCGTAGAGCCGCCCGTTGCGCTCGACCGGCTCGAACGGCTCGCTGTCCCATTGGCCGAGGTCTCCGACAGGCTGCACGTCGTGATGGGCGTACAGCAGGACCGTCGGGGCGCCGGGAGCGCCGGGCCGATACCCGATCACCGCAGGGAGCCCACCGTCGGCGGTCACGATGTCGACGGCGGGCAACCCGGCCTCGCCGAGCTGCCGGGCCACCTCTTCTGCGCTTGCCTGCAGGTGTAGCTCCGCTGACGGATCCGCCGAGACCGACGGGATGCGGACGAGGCTCTCCAGGTCCGCCCGGACTGCGGGCAGGACGGACGCCACAACGTCGCGGATCTGGTCCGCGGTGCGCATCAGCAGCCTCCGTCCGCGGGGCCCATCACTGGGCGCATCATTGGGCGCATCACTGCACGCATCACTGGGCGTGCAGCTGCAGCTCGGCAGCGAACCGTTCGGTCATCTCGATCACTCGCTGCAGTTCGGGATGCCGGACCATCACGAGGCCGTCACCGACGGTGGTGGCGCGCCAGTCTCGTCGTGGGGAACCGATCGGAAGCAGGTCGACGAGCACCACATCCGAGCCGTAGTCCGCCATCAGCCGGTCCATCCCGGTCACGGCGGTGATCCTGCCGGAGCCACGTGCCCGCTTGCTGACCATGCCCACGTTGTACTGGTGGCTCAGCGCGGGCATCCGGCCGTGCACGACCGCCTCCGCCCACCCGACGTACAGGTCGCCTTCGGTGTTGAAGTTCATCATGTCGACGACGCGCACCCCCGGGGGCCGGGCACCGATCTCCCCGAAGACCACCTCGCCGTCTTCCTTGCGGTACCACTCCAGGTGGGTGAAACCGGTCTCGAACCCGAGTGCCGCAAGCACCTGCTGGCCCATCGCCCGGCCATCGGAAAGGTGTGGCACGGTCAGGTCGCGGAACGAGATTGCCGTGGGGCTGACCCACTCGTGCATGCGCATCTGCAACGGACGCGGGCGGTACCACAGGACATGCTCGAAGAGGATTCTTCCGTTCGCGCACACCGTGTCGTGTGTGAACTCCTCGGCATCGACGAACTCCTCCACACTGACCTCCGGCACGTGGCCCAGCATCGGCAGCACCTCACCGAGCTCGGCAGCCGAGTCCACGCGGTAGGTGTCGGCGGAGCCCGCACCCGCGATCGGTTTCACGATGAGCGGGTAGCCGACCTGCTCGGCGGCCTCCCAGATCTGTGCAACGCTGGTCGCGCGGACGTGCCAGGGGGTGCGGATGCCCGCGGCGTCCAGACGGCGCTTCATCTCCTCCTTGTCCCGGAACGGCAAGGTCTGCTCGACGGTCATCCCGGGCAGCCCGAACGTCTCGCGGATCCGGGCCGCAAGATACATGTAGGGCTCCCAGAGACACTCCACCTGGTCGATCCGCACGTGTTTGGCAAGGCCGTGCAGAGCAGCCATCACGGCGCCCTCGTCGGAGAGCGAGACGTGCTCGTAGTGAGCCAGCGCGTTGCGCGCGGTCTCGGGTACGACGTGCGGAGGCTGGTCGCCGATCCCGATCACCGTCGCACCCACCGCCGCGAGCCCGCGGGTGAAGTAGCTCATCTCGACGGGGTAGCCCGGAGAGAGCATCACGACATTCGTGCCGCTCCCGGACCCGTTCACAGGGCCTCCACCAGCTCAACCCGGACTCCGCTGACGATGTCTCGGAGGGCCTCACGCACCACCTCAGTCTCGGTGTCCCGGACCATGACATAGCCCTCCCCCAGATAGTCAGAAGCGGCAGGCTGGCCAGGCTCGGGCAATCGCGACTCCACCACGAGGTGACCGAGGTGCCGCCGAAGCTCCTCGACACCGTGCACGGTGCGCACCCGTCCCCTGCCCAGACCGCGCAGGTACGCCGTCCCGCTGGCGTAACGGCGCTGGGGCGGATCGAACCGGCCGAGCACCACCAGCTCTGCCCAGGCCTGGTAGAGGTCGAAGTCGTGGGAGTAGCCATGCATGGAGGTCAGCTGAGCTCCGGGGGGCCGCGCCGCCACCTCCGAGACCGCCACGGAGCCGTCCGGCCTGCGGAACCACTCCATGTGGGTCAATGCCTCGCGGACACCGAGGGCACGCAGCGCGGCCGGGCCGACCTGGTGGATGCCGGCGTACTCGGGTCCGGAGATGTCGCGCGGGAGCATCACCGTCCACTGGATCCAGGGGTTGCGCAGCACCTCGAGCGGCGGTGGTTGGTAGTCGGCGATCGAGGACCACACGGTGTCGCCACCGAGCGTGACGCTGTCGAAGGTGTGCTCTTCGCCGACGAGGAACTCCTCGAGTAGTGCTGGCTCCTCGGCGCTGGGTGGCACAGCGCGCAGCCAGCCTTCGAGCGACTCGGCGTCGTCGAGGCGGTAGGTCGCTTGCGAGCCGGCTCCGGCTGGCGGCTTGGCGACCAACGGGAAGCCGACCTCCCGCGCGAACCCAGTCGCGTCGGCGGCACCTGTTACCAGAGCATGCGCGGCGCAGGGCACACCGGCTTCGCGGAGCACGTTCTTCATCCGCGACTTGTCGCGCACATTGTGGGCAGTCCGCTCGTCCATCCCCTCGATCCCCATGGCTTCGCGCACCTGGGCAAGCGGCACCTGGAGCTGTTCGAGCGCGCCGACGAGGCGCTCCACGCGGCCAATCTGACCATTGAGCCCACTCACCGCCTCGGCTATCTGACGCGGATCAACGGCGTTCTCAACTCGCCAGTGCCCGGAAAGCTGGTCGCGTAGCGGTGGTTGGATCGCTTCGATCGGGTCGCAGGTGATCAACCCGAGCCGGACGCCGGGGAGCGCGGCGGCGTGGGTGACGAAACGCGCGGTTGCTTCCATCAGGTAAGGCGCGACGAAGGCTGCGGCGACCATGAACCGCACCCTAGCGCGGCGCCACGGCCACACGGCTAGCATGTCTGCCGTGCGCGTGATCTTCGTCGAACCGTCCTTCCCCAGGAACCAACGAGAGTTCGTCCGGGCGCTGGCCTCGGTCGGTGCCGAGGTGATCGGCATCGGCGAGTCGCCGCAGGAGGCCCTCGACGACGAGTTGCGGGGCTGGATGCGGCACTACCACCAGGTGCCCAGCGTGGTCGACGTGGGTGCGATGACCGACGCCGTGCGGTGGGTGCAGGATCGTGCTTGGGTGGACCGTTTGGAGTCCACCATCGAGACGCACATCCTTCCCGTCGCCCAGGTGCGTGAGACTTGCACCATTCCTGGGACGTCCCTGCGCACGGCGTACCTGTGCCGCGACAAGCCGTCGATGAAGGACGCGCTCCGCGCCGCGGGGGTGCCGACAGCCGCGTCGACCGCGGCCGACAACGCCGAGCAGGTCCAGCAGTTCGCGAAGGCGGTGGGGTTTCCGCTCATCCTCAAGCCACGCAGCGGCGCCGGCGCATCGGACACCACCCGAGTGGACGACCACGTCCAGCTTGGCCAGGCGTTGGCGTCCTTCGGCGGCAAGGGTGACGACTCGATCGCGGTGGAGGAGTTCGTCGACGGGCACGAGGGGTTCTACGACACCTTGTCCATCGACGGTGCCGCGGGGGCCGACTTCGTGTGCCACTACTACCCCAACGTGCTCGAGGCGATGCGGACCCGCTGGATCTCCCCGCAGTTCATCTCCACGAACCGGGTCGAGTCGGTGGCGGAGTACCAGCAGTTGCGTGAGATGGGCCAGCGGGTCGTCGAGGCGCTCGGGATCGGCACGAGCGCGACGCACATGGAGTGGTTCTTCGGACCCAAGGGGCTGAAGTTCTCCGAGATCGGCTGTCGCCCGCCGGGGGTGGGCGCCTGGGACCTCTACTCCGCCGGGAACGATCTCGACCTGTATCGCGAGTGGGCGAGCGCGATCGTGCACGGCGCGGTGTCCGGCCAGCCCTCCCGACAGTTCGCCACCGGCATCGTCGCCTTGCGGCCCGAGCGCGACGGACATATCGGCGGCTACTCCGGCGTGGAGGCGATCCAAGACCGGTACGGCGAGTGGGTCCTCGACGCGCACCTTCCCGACCCTGGGACGCCGACCCAGGGACCCGAGGCCGGGTACATGGCCAACGCCTATGTCCGGATGCGACACCCCGACTTCGACGTACTTCGTCAGATGCTTGACGACGTTGGCCGGACCATCACCGTGCACGCCACGTGAGCCTTCAGATCACGCTGCTGGGTCCCCAGCCCCGTTCGAACCTGGGGCAGGCCTTGGCGGACCTCGATTCAGAGGCAGTGGTGGCCACCGTGACCGCGGGGTGGCAGGAACGCGAAGTCGACGACGCCGAGCTGCGAGAGCTGGTGGGGCTCAGGACCGTGAATCTGGCTCTGCACGCGCGCTGGTTGGCTGTGCACGAGGAGGACCGCGAATACGCCCATGCCGAGCGTGAGCACGAGGCTGCGTTGGCCGAGCTGCGGCAGCTCTACCTCGTGCAGCTCGACCATGCGCTGAGTGCGGCGTACGACGTCGCCCGTCGCTCCGATGCGAGGCCCCGGCTGCGCAGCCGGGCACTCACCGATTCGCTGCGTGTCGTGCAGCTGTTGGACGAACAGCACATGCAGCGCGTAGGTGAGTTCCAGCAGGCGTTCTATGACGCCTGGCGCCCGCAAGAGCGAGCGGCGGTGGCCCGACATCGTGACGAGATCCAGCACATCCTCCAGGGGTCGTCGGCGTTGGCGATCGCCGGCGGGCACGTCGGGGAGCTTGCCAGAGTGCTGCACCTGTTCCATGTTGCGCCGCATTTGCCGCCTCTCGTGGTGGCCTGGTCGGCGGGGGCGATGGCCCTGACCGAGCGAGTGGTGCTCTTCCATGACTTCGTCCCACACGGGGTTGCCCAGACCGAGGTGTTCGGCGGAGGCATCGGCGTGGTGCACGGCGTCGTAGCTCTCCCTCATGCCCGGCGTCGACTGCGGGTGGGCGACCCGATCCGGATGTCGGTGCTGGCCCGCCGTTTCGCGCCCGCCCGCTGTCTGGTGCTCGACGACGTCACCCGGGTGCCGCTCGACGAGGAGGGCGGGCTGCCCCCAGATGCGCGAGTGCTGGACCTCGAGGGGCACATCGCCGAACTCGAGGCGGCATGACCTCATCCGCCCCGAAGCGCAAACTGGCGATCAACCGGCTCAGGGACCGCAAGCCACTGGACCGACCGGCGGTCGATCGGTTCCTGGCACGCAACGAGGCACCGATCGTCGAAGGGGCTCGCTGCACGTTCCTGTATCGCGGCGACGCCGACGAGGTGCTGCTCGCGCAGCGCGTGGTGGGGCTGCCCGAGCAGATCCCGATGCGCAAGCTGCGGGGCACGGACCTGTGGTACCTCGTTCTTGAGCTGCCCGAGGGCTCCCGGGTCAACTACCAGCTCGAGGTACGCCGCGGAGAGCAGGTCGAGCAGCTCAACGATTCCCTCAACCCCAAGCTCTCCCACAGCCCGGTGGGCACGTCCTCGGTGTGTTTCGGGCACGGCTACGAAACCCCGGAGTGGACGGAGCCTGACCCGGCGGCACGCCAGGGCACTCTCGAAGAGATCGCGGTGCCGAGTCGGGCTTTGCGGCGCGACTGCCCGGTGACCGTGTACCTGCCGGCACGGTTCCGCCGCACGTCGACGTACCCGTTGCTGGTGGTGCACGACGGCCCGGACTTCCTTCAGTACGCCGCAGCCAAGACCGTGTTCGACAACCTCATCGACCGCTTCGAGGTGGCCGAGACTGTGGTCGCCTTCCTACACCCGAAGGACCGGCTGACCGACTACACGAACTCGACCGCCCACTCGAGGTTCTTGACCCAGGAGCTGGTTCCGCGCCTGGAGACCCAGCTGCCGTTGATGGGCAGGCCGTCCGGCCGGTGCCTGATGGGCTCGAGCCTCGGAGGCGTCGCCTCGTTGTCTGCGGCAGTGAAGTCCCCGGACACCTACGGGTCGCTGATCCTGATGTCGGGGTCGTTCGTGTTCACCGACATCGGCAACGACCACGGCGGCGGACCGGTCTTCGACCCGGTGGTCAAGTTCGTCAACCGGTACAGGGCGAGGCCGACGCGGGTCGCAGACCGGGTTTTCGTGAGCTGCGGCGTCTACGAGCCACTGATCGCGGCCAACCGCTCGATGGTGCCGACGTTCGAGTCCGCCGGGATGACCATGCGCTTCGTCGAAACCCGTGACGGGCACAACTGGGAGAACTGGCGCGACACGCTCCGCGACGCCCTGTCGTGGGTGTACCCGGGTCCTCAGAAGTTCGTCTACGAGTGATTCCGGTCTGCCGCTTGCAGGAGCCACCCCCTCGCCGTCCGCCCGTTTTTTGGGGGTTGCCAGGCGAGGGGGTTCCCGCAGTTCGTGGGGAGTACGTGGGGAAGTTTGGCCGGCGGGCCCTCCGTCGGGTCTCCAGGGCCACCGTCGAACGACCCGGCCGGACTCATAGACGAACCTACTCGGACGAGCCCAGTGCGTCGTCGATGCGGCGCTCGCAGCCTCGTCCTGGCCGTCGATGCCCTTGGCGTAGACCTTGAGGAGCACGTTGATGCTGTGGCCGGCCCACTCGGCGACCTGGGTCGTCGGGACGCCCGCGTTGAGCCAGGTGGACCAGAAAACTCGCCGCGCGTCGGAGCGCGGAAGCTGCGAACAACCCCCTATGGGTCAGATGCCGAAGGGGCCCGGGTACTGGATGGTGCCGGTGGGAGTCGACTGGTCCGGGTTCAGGCTGAGGGCCATCATCGCCTCGTCGGGGACTTCGAAGGGCGCACGAACGCCGAGGAGTGAGGCTGGGGTGAAGCCGAACCGGGGGTAGTAGTCGGCGTGCCCGAGGACCAGGACAAGGTTCTCGCCGATGGCGCCGGCGGCCTCCAGCCCGGCGCGGATGGCGGCCGATCCGGCGCCCTGGCCCTGGTGAGCGGGCCGGACCGCGCACGGAGCGAGAGCGAGTGCCGGCTGACCGTCGACGTGGCTGTTGTCGTCGGCGTGCCGGATCTAGCCGGCGTAGGTGTGGCCATGGCTGCAGGAGCATCTCGCGCAGTGCGCGGGAGCGGCCGGGCAGGTTCGGGTAGGCGTTGATGATCGCGTCGAAGGGTGCCGGAACCGGCGCGGGTGGGTCCCCGAGCCGGACCAACATGCGTCCTAGGGATCGACCGGTGGCAGAATCACCCAGGTAACCATCTGACGGCGTTCGTCGAACTCACACTGGTACCACACGTCTCCCACGGTGTCGTAGACCAGCTTCCCCACATCCTCCGCGCATTCGCAGTCCGATGGGTGCGGCGGCCCAGTGATCTCCGTCATTTAGCGCAGGTTAGGAGAACAATGTGTCGTCTTGCGGGGAGGCGCCGGGACCGGGCTTTTCGGCGGACGAGTCCGGTTCGTCGAGACCTGACGTTGGGATGCGAAAGTGCTTGCCAAGTGTCTCTGTCTGGTGCTGATAGTTCGAGCCGATCGAGCGTCCGTAGAGCATTGTGGGAGGTTCCAGCATGTGCTCGAACGTCAACTTGCAGACGTGCTGTCGGTGCTCGATCATGAAAGGTACGTCATGTGCCCGCACCTCCAGCGCGGCGGTGGAACCGGCGGATAGTCCGCCGGCTTCGAAGCCGAAGCCAGGGTCGAAGAAACCCGCGTAGTGCGTCCGCAGTTCCCCGCTGGTGGGGTCATAGGCGGTCATCTCGGCGGCGAGATTTGGTGAAATGGTGACAGCCTCGTGTGACATAAGCAGGTAGAAGTCCTTGGGCGTGAGCACGATCCGATCACCTTCCTCCCGCAGCACCGGCTCCCAGAACTGCTCTGGGTCAGCAACGCCCACCAACGACATGTCCAGCAGGGGTGCGCTGCCGCGAGCTCGGTAGCCGACCCGCCGATCTAAGGCTCCCCGGAGGTCAAGGCCAAGAAACAAGCCAGCCGACAGCTCCAACTCGGCCACAGGGATCGGACGTCCATCCACGAAAAGGAGCGGCCGCACCTGCTGCTCCGTACGGATCTCTTCATCACTCAACCGCGGCCGGCCAACGGAGAGGCGCAGCTGGTTTAACGCGAGATCCTCCTTCACCCGGATGGGGAAGGACAGCGGGACGACTTCAAGGTACAGCTGCCCGTGGTACCCCGGCGAAATCTCATCGAATCGTGAGCCGTGATCCGTGATCACCCGGGTGAAGACGTCCGCGCGTCCGGTTGAGCTCTTTGGATTCGCTTTGGCCCTGACCGAGGGCGGCAGTTCCAGCCGTTCCTTGAGTGGGATGAGGTATGGCCGACCCGTCTCCAGGACCGCACCATCCTTGTGTAGGTCGAGCACATCGACGATGTACTCCTTCATCCGGTCCTCGACTCGATTGACGCCCGGCAGGAAACTGCAACGAATGCGGTATGCGATCTCGCCCAGTCTTAGGTCCAGGCTGGCCGGTTGGACGTTCTCGGGAGGAATCGTGTACCCGCCCGCGTTCAGAATTCCCTCGTCGATCGCCGCCTTCAGGTGCTGATTCGGCAGGACGCCGGAATGCCCGGGCGGCAACTTCAACATCGCTCACGTCCTCACCTTAGGCTGGCTGGTGACAGTCTAAACACCGCCGCCGACGATCCGAGGGGTGGCGGCTCAAGCGCCGCATGGCGCGTCGTGTGACGACCTCGAGAAGGTCTGAGGAGCATCCCCTCGGCAACGTCGACGCGGCTGTCAACGATGGCTGATCGCGGCTACTCAGGCCCAGCCCGTGCACCAACCGCGGGCGCCGTGCTCGTCGCGCTCCCGGTCGTGGTCTTCTACCTGTTTGCCCAGCGGCACTTCATCCGCGGCATGGTCGACGGCGCGACGAAGGGTTGAGCGTCCTTTCGGGAGGAGCACTCGGGGTCCGGTTCACCAGCGTGGATGGACCGCCTCGTGCAGGTGTTTGTCGTAGATCCGGTGGACGCCTTCATCGAAGGACCTGCCCAGCGGCGGCACTCGTCCGGCCCGTGCGTTCGAGCGCACCTGTTCCACGTTCCGGGCGCCGGGGATGACGCTGGACACCTCCGGGTGCTGCCACAACCAAGCGATCGCCGCCTGCGCAGCGGTGGTGCCGCGCGGTGCCTCGGCCTCCACGAGCGCAGTGAACTCCTGCGCGGCGAGCACACCCACGGAAAAGTCCACTCCGGAGAATGTCTCCCCGACATCGAAGGCACTCCCGTCCCGGTTGAAGGTGCGGTGATCTTGCTCGGCGAATGTGGTGTCAGCGTCGTACCTGCCCGAAAGCAGACCCGAGGCCAGCGGAACCCGAACGATCAGGCCGGTACCGGCCGCCGCGGCGGCTGGGAAAACCTCGTCGAGCGGCTTGAGCCGGAAGGCGTTCACGATGATCTGCACGGTGGCCACGTGCGGACGCGCGATCGCGCTCAGCGCCTCATCGACTCTCTCTGCGCTCACCCCGTAGTGCGAGATCGCACCTTCCTCGACCAGCAGGTCCAGGGCATCGAAGACTGCGTCGTCGGAGTACACCGCCGAGGGCGGGCAGTGCAGCTGCACAAGGTCGAGTGTGTCAACGCCGAGGTTGCGCCGTGACCGGTCGACCCAGCTGCGGAAGTTGTCCAACGTGTAGTTCTCCGGGACCTGGTCAACGCGGCGTCCCATTTTGGTGGCCACGGTGATCGCGGACGCAGCGCTTGGTCCTGGCCCCCGCAGGAACTCGCCGATCAGTTGCTCACTGCGGCCGTCGCCGTAGGCGTCGGCGGTGTCGAAGAACGTCACACCTTCCGCTGCCGCCTCCTCCAGCACGGCCAGCGCGTCCTGCGTGGAAACGTCTCCCCAGTCGGCACCGAGCTGCCACGTTCCCAGCCCCACCACCGACACCGGGCGACCCGTGAGACCCAACGTGCGCTGTTCCATCAACGTCTCACCTCTCCTCCACCGATCCTATGCTGACACGGACGGCAGCCACCGAGAGGACGAGACAATATGACCCTGACCAACGACGTTGCCCTGAGTCACGCCGTCGCAGCAGTCGCCGAGGGCTGCCCGTTTCCCACCAACCTTGACCGTCAGACGCAGTGATCCAACGGTGACGGAAATGCTAGGAGAGCAGAATGTTAGAACAAAGTGTTGACTTCCCGAATGGCAACGGGAAGACTCGCACCGGTCAGCCCTCAGTGTGACCCTCACCACGGAAGGATCTGCCTCGTATGCGCCTCGGATTCGTCGGCGTCGGTCGGATCGGTAGCGCGCACTCGGAAGTCGTTCGCCGCCACCAAGATGTCGAGAGTTTGGTGCTCGCCGATGACATCCCGGGGCGGGCTGCAGACGTTGCACAGCGCTTAGGCTGCGACAGCGCCACGGACGTCGACGAGATCATCGCCTCTGGTGTCGATGCGCTCCTGATCGCCAGTGCCACCGACGCTCACGCGGAGCTGATCCTCGCCGGGGCACGGGCCGGGCTCCCGGTGTTCTGCGAGAAGCCTGTGGCGCTGGACATCGAGCAGACCCGCCGCGTCGCGGAAGAGGTACGCCAGGCCGGCGTGCAGGTGCAGATCGGGCTCCAGCGCCGCTTCGACCTGGGGTACGCCGCCGCCAGGCGGGCGTTGCGCGAGGGCAAGGTCGGTGACCTGCACCGCGTCCACCTGGTCACCGGCGACGACAAGCCGCCCCATCCTTCCTACATCCCGACCAGCGGCGGGCTGTACCGCGACTGCCACATCCACGACTTCGACATCCTGCGCTGGGTCACCGGACGCGAGGTTGTCGACGTCACCGCGTTCGGGTCCAACCGCGGCGCGAGCTTCTTCCGTGAGGGCAATGACGTCGACAACTCCGCCGCTGTGCTGCGCCTCGACGACGACACGTTGGTCACGCTGCAGGGTTCGCGCTACAACGGGGCCGGTCATGACGTGCGCATGGAACTGGCCGGCACGGAGGCCACCTACGTCGTGGGCCTCGACGAGCGCACCCCGATGACCTCCGCGGAGCAGAACGTGTCCTTTCCTGAGGGCGAGCCGTGGCCCAACTACTGGGTGCGATTCACGTCGGCCTATGTCGCCGAGATCAACGCCTTCGTCGAGGTCGCCAAGGGAGCCGCTCCCAGCCCGTGCGACATCGATGAGGCACTCGCTGCGGCCTACGTCGCCGAAGCGGCCGACCTGTCCATGCGCGAGGATCGACGCGTCGAGCTGGCGGAGGTCTCAAAATGATGGGCACCGCTCACCCCCTGGTCGATGACCAACATTCTCCCAAGCAGTCAGACCTCAGGGTCACGTAGCCGAGAATCTGGAGCCGACCATGGCTGAAACCACCGTCCAACACCGCGAGCAGGCCGCAAGCGATGATGTGAAGACCCGCTCTACGCTGCACAAGCTCCTGCTCCGACCGGAGTTCGGCTCTCTGCTGGGCGCGATCGCCATCTTCATCTTCTTCCTCGTCATCGCTGACCCGTTCCGGGGTGCGAACTCACAGCTGACCGTCCTCTACGCCAGCTCGACTATCGGAATCATGGCCGTTGGGGTCGCCCTGCTGATGATCGGTGGGGAGTTCGACATCTCCGCCGGCGTTGCCGTGACAACCTCTTCCCTCACCGCCTCCATGCTCGCGTACGAGCTGAGCGCCAACGTGTGGGTCGGCATCTTCGCCGCACTGCTGCTGGCCTTGTTCATCGGCTTCATCAACGGCTACATCATGATCAAGACCGGGATTCCGAGCTTCCTGGTCACCCTGGGCACGTTCTTGATGCTGCAGGGAATCAACCTGGGGGTCACCAACGTCGTGACCGGCCAGGTCGCGAGCCCCTCGATCAGCAACATGGACGGCTTTGCAACCGCCGAGCTGATCTTCGCCAGCGAGCTCGACGTAGGGGGGGTGTCGATCGAGCTCACGGTGTTCTGGTGGATTCTCTTCGTCGCGATCGCGACCTGGGTCCTGCTGCGGACCAAGGTCGGCAACTGGATCTACGCCGTCGGGGGGGACGCGGAGAGTGCTCGCGCCGTCGGGGTTCCGGTCGCCATGACCAAGATCGGGTTGTTCATGACGGTGGGTTTCTGCTCCTGGTTCAGTGGCATGCACCTGCTGTTCTCGTTCAACACGGTGCAGTCGGGCTCCGGTCTCGGCAACGAGCTGATCTACATCAGTGCAGCAGTCATCGGTGGCTGCCTGCTGACCGGCGGTTATGGCACCGCGGTCGGCGCCGCGATCGGCGCCCTCGTCTATGGGATGGCCAGCCAGGGGATCGTCCTTGCCGGTTGGGATCCCAGCTGGGTCCAGTTCTTCCTCGGAGCGATGTTGCTGCTCGCCACGGTCCTCAACACGTGGGTCCGTAACCAGACCCAGCGGAGGTGACAGGCATGACCACGAACGACACTAGCTCGACCTCGACCGGCAGCCACGACGGTGACCCGGCCCCGTTGATCCAGCTCGAGGACGTGGGAAAGCACTACGGCAACGTTGTCGCCCTCGAAGGCGTCAACCTGACCGTTCGGGAACACGAGGTGACCTGCGTGCTCGGCGACAACGGTGCCGGCAAGTCAACGCTGATCAAGATCATGTCCGGCCGGCACCAGCACACGCATGGGACGATGCGGGTCCGCGGCAAGGAGGAAACCTTCTCCTCGCCCAGGGACGCACTCAACCGCGGTATCGCAACGGTCTACCAAGACCTCGCCGTAGTGCCCCTGATGCCGGTATGGCGCAACTTCTTCCTGGGGTCGGAGAAGGCGAAGGGTCCCTGGCCCGTCCGTAGGCTCGACGTCGACTCGATGCGTGAGGTGGCGACCGACGAACTGCACAAGATGGGCATCGACCTGCCCGACATCGATGCGCCGATCGGCACGCTCTCCGGTGGTCAGCGGCAGTGCGTGGCCATCGCACGCGCTGTCTACTTCGGGGCGAAGGTCCTGATCCTCGACGAGCCCACGGCCGCCCTCGGTGTGAAGCAGTCGGGGGTGGTGCTGCGATACGTGGCCCGCGCCCGCGATGCCGGCCTCGGCGTGGTTTTCATCAGCCACAACCCCCACCATGCCGACCTCGTCGGGGACCACATGGTGTTGCTGAACCGGGGCCGGATGACCCTCGATTGCCGCAGCGAGGACATCTCGCTCGACGAGCTCACCCAACAGATGGCGGGTGGGGACGAGCTCGACGCCCTCAGCCACGAGCTCAGACGGTGAGCCAGAACCGTATCCAGGAACAACACATAAGGAGAACGAGATCATGAGGAAAATGACTAGGGGCCTTCGTGCCCTGGGCGTCGGCACGGCACTGGTTCTGGCAGCGGCGGGCTGTAGCGGCTCCGGCGGCCAACAAGAGGAGGACCCGGCGGAATCTTCCGAAGTCGGCAGCGCAGACACCGAACCCATGACGTTCGCGATGATCACGCACGGCCCGCCCGGTGACACGTTCTTCGACATCATCAGAGCAGGCATGGACGACGCCGCGGCGAAGGACAACGTCACCGTCAACTACTCTGCGGACGACGACCCGAGCCAACAGGCGGTCCTCGTGGAGAACGCGATCAACGCCGAGGTCGACGGAATCGCAGTGTCGATGCCCAACGCGGACGCACTGTCGGGGGCGTTGAAGCGAGCTGAGGCGGCCGGGATTCCCGTGGTGGCATTCAACGCAGGATTCGACAGATGGGAGGACGTCGGGGCGCAGATGTACTTCGGCCAGGACGAGGTGCTGGCCGGCACCGCCGCGGGCGAGCGGCTGAGCGAGTCGGGGGCAGAGTCGATTCTGTGTGTGCCGCAGGCCCAAGGCCAGGCACAGTTGGAGGCCCGCTGCGATGGTGTGGAGCAGGCGTTCGACGGCGAGACGAGCAAGCTTTACGTGAACGGCGTCGACATGACGTCCGTGCGGTCGTCGATCTCCTCCAAGCTTCGACAGGACCCCGACATCGACCACGTGGTCATGCTCGGCGCTCCCTTCGCACTTGCCGCAGTGCAAGCGGTCGAGGAGGCCAACAGCGAGGCCACGGTAGTCACCTTCGACACCAACGCCCAGCTGGTCGATTCGATCCAGAGCGGTGACGTCGAGTGGGCGGTCGACCAGCAGCCGTACATGCAGGGTTACATGGCCATCGACGGCCTGTGGTTCTACAAGACGAACGGCAACGTCCTCGGTGGCGGCGAGGCAGTCCTCACCGGTCCGGCGTTCGTGACCCAGGAGAACGTCGACGAGGTCGTTGAGTACGCGAAGCGGGGTACTCGCTGACATCGACCCGACCAAGGAGAAGACATGCCTAGTGGTCTTGGTGTCGCCGTCATCGGCGCCGGTATGGCGGGGAGGGCGCATGCGGCGGCATACCGGACCGCATCGACGCTCTACAGCCCAACCCTGCCGCCGGTTCGTCTGGTGTCGATCGGCGACGTGCAACCGGAGTTCGGATCGCTCGCCGCCCGACGCTTCGGCTACGAGCGCAGCGACACCTCGTGGGAGGTGATTGCGGAGGCTGAGGACATCCAGGTGGTCAGCGTGGTCATCGCGAACTCCCAACACCGAAGAGTCGTCGAAGGCCTCCTTGCCGCCGGCAAGCACGTGCTGTGCGAGAAGCCGCTCAGTGACACTCTCGAGGACTCCCGGGCGATGTCCGACGCGGCGCGCGGTGCGTCAACGCTCGCGCGGATCGGTTTCACGTTCCGTCGGGCGCCGGGCATCGCCTACATCCGTGAGCTGGTCAGGTCCGGGGACCTGGGCAAGGTGCTGCACTTCAGCGGCCGGTACTGGACCGACTACGGGTGTGACCCGGCCGCCCCGATGAGCTGGCGCTTCAAAGGGCACCCCGGGTCGGGGGCGTTGGCCGATGTCGGCAGCCACCTGACCTATGTCGCGGAGTTCCTGTGTGGGGACCTCAGCTCGGTCAGCGGCGGCCGGTTGAGCACTGCCATCGAGCAGCGGCCGCTCCCGCTGGGGCATGTGGTGGGCCACGAGCACGTGCCGGTGAGCGATGACTACGAGGCAGTCGAGAATGACGACTACGCCGCCTTCTCGGCTGAGTTCGAGAACGGGGTGGGCGTCCTGGAGGCCTCCCGGGTGTCCGCCGGTCACGCGAACAGCCTGATGTTCGAGGTGTTCTGCGAGTACGGTGCCGCCAGGTTCGACCAGCGTCGACCGGCTGAGATCGAGCTGTTCCTCTCCGAGGGGAAGTCAGCGCAGAACGGGTACCGGCAGGTCATCCTCGGGCCACAGCATCCCTACCTGTCCGGTGGCTTGGCGATGGACGCCGCGGGTGTCGGCTTCGGCCAGAACGACACCTTCGTCTACCAAGCACGGGCGTTCCTCGAGGAGGTCGCCGAGATCGACGAGACATCGTCGTTGCCGCGCTGCGCAACCTTCGACGAGGGCGTGCACAACATGGAAGTTCTCGCCGCGGTCACCGAGTCCGCGCTCAACGAAGGAACGAGGGTGTCACTGTGAAGTTCGGCGTCTACACCGCAGTCCTGCACGACCGGCCACTGCCGGAGGCGTTGGACGTGATCAGGTCGCTGGGTCTGGACGCGGCGGAGATCAACGCCGGTGGGTTCCTTCCCCCGGTGCACATTCCGATCGACGACGTCATTGCCAGTCAGTCGGCGCGAGACGACTACCTGGGCGTCTTCGACGACAAGGGTGTCGCGATCGCCGGGCTGAACGCCAACGGAAACCCGCTGCACCCCAACCCGGTCATCGGTGAGAAGCACGCGAGTGACCTCCGGCGGGCCATCCGCGCGGCCGGTGCCCTGGGTCAAACCAGGGTCGTCACCATGTCCGGTCTGCCGGGTGGAGAAGCCAGTGCCACGGTCCCGAACTGGGTCGTGAATGCCTGGAACTCCGGCTCGCTAGACGTCCTGGAGTATCAGTGGGACGAGGTCGCGGTGCCGTTCTGGAAGGAGATCGACTCGTTGGCGGCCGACAACGGAGTCAAGGTCGCCATCGAGATGCACCCACAGAACATCGTGTTCAACCCACCCACGCTGCAGCGCCTGGTGGAGAAGACCGGCGCTGGCAGCATCGGCGCCGAGATGGACCCGAGCCACCTGTTCTGGCAGGGCATGGACCCCATCGCGGCTGTCCGTTACCTAGGCCCGCTGGTCTTTCACGCCGCAGCCAAAGATGTCCGGATCAACGCCGAGTACTCGCAGATCTATGGTGTCCTCGACGAGCGGTTCCGCCGCCTCGGTCCTGAAGAGAACCCGGTGAACCTCGGAGGCCACGAGTTCATCACTGAGTGGCCCAAGGACTCGTCGTGGGACTTCGTCGCGCTTGGTCGCGGCCACGATGTCGCCTTCTGGACTGCATTCGTGGACGCCCTGCACCAGGTCGACCCGGACATGGCGCTCAACATCGAGCACGAAGACGTATCTCTGGGTCGCATCGAGGGACTCGAAGCTGCCGCCGAGGTACTTCGCGAAGCTGCCGCGGCCGCGCACGCCCGGTAACCGGGCCGGCTGTGCCTCAGCGCTCGTCGACCATCAGGTCGATCGTGTAGTCGGCCGCCCGGTAGCAGTGGTCGCCGAACTCCACTGCGTTCCCCGCGGCGTCGAAGGCCATCCGCGTCATGGTGAGAACCGGCTGAGACCCGACGAGCTCGAGGTGCCTTCGCTCGGCTGCTGTGGGCATCCGTGCGGCGATGCTCTGTCGCGCCACGACGGGCTTGATGCCTCGGTCCCGGAGTGCGGCGTAGAGGCCTCCGTCCTCCAGCTCCTCGCGGGTGAGGTCGTCGTGCGCCGGCGGCAGCCAGTTGTGCATCAGGGCCAGGGGCAGGTCGTCGGCCAGCCGTAACCGGGTCACATGCAACAGCTGCGTGTCGGGTGGAAGGTCGAGTCCCGAGGCTGCCCGCTCGTCGGTTTCGTGCAGGAAGTCAAGCACAGTCGTACGTGGGTGGCGACTGTCGCTCTCCAGGTCGTCGTAGAGGCTGGACAGCTTGAGGTTCCGGTGCACTTTCTTGTTTGCCACGGTGCTGCCAAGTCCGCGTCGCCGGACGAGCAGGCCCTGGTCGACGAGCTCCTGGATCGCTCGGCGCACGGTGGGACGGGACAGCTGGAGCCGCTCGGCGACAGCGACCTCGTTCTCGAAGGGATCACCTGGCTGGAGCATGCCGTTGGTGATCGAGGCGCTCAGCTGCTCGGCCAGCTGGTGGTAGAGCGGCACCGGCGAGGAACGGTCGATGGTGACGTGGACCTGCTGTGCGCGCATGGCGAAAGCATAGCGCTAGCAACTGATCAGTTGCTTAATTGAGAATGTCAGTACAAAGTGTTGACGTGGTCTCGACGAACCGGCATCGTTGCTCCAGACGCGCGGGGTGACCCGCGAGCACGCCGACGACTCAGATGGGAATCTCCGGGATGCGCTTCGGACTCGCTGGGGTGGAAGGCAAGCTGGCTGAGATCAGAGGCGCCGCATGACCGGCCAGGGCACCCCCTACGACCTGGTTTCGATGGGGCGCACTGGCGTTGACATCTACCCGCTCGACCACGGAGTCGGGCTCGAGGACGTCAAGACCTTCGAGAAGTTTCTCGGCGGCAGTGCGACCAACGTCGCCGTGGCCGCCGCCCGCTACGGCCGGCACACCGCGCTGGTAACCCGAACCGGTGCGGACCCCTTCGGCAGGTACGTCCGACTCGAGGTCGACCGGCTCGGCGTGGACCCCGCTTTCGTCACCGCCCACGACGGCCCGCCGACCCCGGTCACGTTCTGTGAGGTGTTCCCGCCCGACGACTTCCCGCTGTACTTCTACCGTTACCCGACCGCCCCCGACCTGCAGCTCGAGGTGGCCGACCTGCCGCTCGACGCGATCCGAGGTGCGCAGGTCTTCTGGTCGACCGTGACGGGGCTGTCCCAGGAACCCTCCCGTGCGACGCACTTCGCCGCGTTCGAGGCGCGTGGTCGGCGGACCCACACCGTCCTCGATCTCGACTACCGGCCGATGTTCTGGGACGACCCGACCGAGGCCGGCACCCAGGTCTCAGCCGCCCTCGAGCACGTGAGTGTTGCGGTCGGCAACCGTGAGGAGTGCAAGGTCGCCGTCGCCGAGACCGATCCGCACCGAGCGGCCGACGCTCTGCTCGAGCGCGGGCTCGAGCTGGCCGTGGTCAAGCAGGGTCCGAAGGGAGTGCTTGCCGCCACCGTCGACGAACGCGTCGAGGTGCCTCCCTTCCCGGTCGAGGTGGTCAACGGCCTCGGTGCCGGAGACGCCTTCGGCGGAGCGCTGGTGCACGGCCTGCTCAGCGGCTGGGACCTGCGGCGGGTCCTCGAGTTCGCGAACGTCGCCGGAGCTCTGGTGGCCAGCCGGTTGGAGTGCTCCACCGCCATGCCGGACGAGGAAGAGGTCGTAGAGGCCCTTGACCGTCGTCACCCCGAGAGGAAGCCATGAGCCAGACCCTGGACCTGACCGAGATCCGTGCCCGCGAGCCGCAGCGCGTCGTCCAGGCGTGGAAAGATCGCGCTCGGTGTCCGCTGCTGGGTGAGGACGGCCGGCTGCTGATGGTGGCCGCCGATCACCCCGCGCGCGGCGCTCTGGGCGTTCGTACCGACGCGATGGCGATGGCCAGTCGCGGTGAGCTTCTCCGGCGTCTGGCCACCGCGCTGTCGCGTCCGGGCGTCGACGGCGTGCTCGGCACTCCCGACATCCTCGACGACCTGTTGTTGATGGGCGCCCTTGAGGACAAGGTCGTGATCGGTTCGATGAACCGGGGTGGCCTGCAGGGTGCCACCTTCGAGTTCGATGACCGGTTCACCGGCTACACCGCCGACGAGATCGCCGCTCGTGGTCTCGAGGGCGGCAAGATGCTCACCCGGATCTGCCTGACCGACCCTGGCACGGTCGCCACACTGGAGGCCTCCGCGCGCGCGGTCACCGAGCTTGCCCACCACCGGCTCGTCGCGATGGTCGAGCCCTTTATGTCCGTGCGGGACGGTGGGCGGGCGAAGAACCTGCTCGACCCCGACAGCGCCATCAAGTCCATCCATATTGCGTCCGGCCTCGGCGCCAGCAGCGCCTACACATGGCTGAAGCTGCCGGTGGTCGACCACCTCGAACGCGTGATGGAGTCGACGACCATGCCGACCCTGCTCCTCGGTGGAGATCCCCACGGCGAACCGCAAGATATGTACGCCTCATGGGGCAAGGCTCTCGACCTACCATCGGTCCGCGGGCTCATCGTCGGGCGCGCCCTCCTGTTCCCGCCCGCCGGCGACGTCTCGGGGGCGGTCGACATCGCTGCCGAGCTCGTCCACGGCGTTCAGACGGAGTCCGGCCGGGGGTCCCATGACCGCGCCTGACAACAGGTGGGTCCTGCCCGCCGGCACCGCTGCGCGGGACGGCTGGGCCACAGTGGTGGACGACGCCCCGACGGACTGGCACCACACCGGTCTGCGGATCGCCACCCTCGACGAGGGGCAGGCGCTGGCCGTCGGTGCGGGATCGTGGGAGTACGTCGTCGTACCCCTTGCGGGCGCGGCACGCGTGCAGGCAGCCGGTGCGGAGGGCACCGTCGACTCCGTCGACCTGGCCGGTCGGACCTCGGTGTTCGCCGGCGCGACGGACGTGGCCTACATTCCGGCCGGCTCGAGCCTGACCCTCACCGGCACCTCGCCCGCAGCGCGGGTCGCGGTGTGCGCAGCGCGCGTGGCCGATCGCACGCCGACTGGACGCAAGTTCGCCCACCTCACGGCCGGCGAGATCCCGGTCGAGCTGCGGGGCGCGGGTATCGCCTCCCGCGAGGTGCGCAACTTCGGCATCCCCGACGTGCTCGAGGCCGACGCGATCATCGCCTGTGAGGTGGTGACCCCGGCCGGCAACTGGAGCTCATACCCCCCGCACAAGCACGACGAGGAGCGCGCCGGGGTGGAGACCGAGCTCGAGGAGATCTACTACTTCGAGACCCAGGTCGAGGGTGCTGCGGCCGGTGTCCCGGTGCCCACCGGCGCGGACCCAATCGGCTACCAGCGCGTCTACGGCACCGAGCAGCGACCGATCGACGTCCTCGCCGAGGTCCGCACCGGTGACGTGGTCCTGGTGCCGCACGGCTGGCATGGCCCGGCGATGGCCGCTCCCGGCTACGACCTCTTCTACCTGAACGTGATGGCCGGCCCCGGACCCACCCGGGCCTGGCTGATCTGCGACGACCCGAGCCACGGTTGGATCCGTGACGGCTGGGCCGGGCAACCCACCGACTCGAGACTGCCGATGGGAGGGGCGCGCTGATGAGTACGACGATCCGGATGACCGTCGCCCAGGCGGTCGTCGAGTTCCTGGCCATGCAGTGGTCCGAACGTGACGGTGAGCGGCAGAAGCTGTTCGCCGGCTGCTTCGGCATCTTCGGCCACGGCAACGTGGCCGGCATTGGCCAGGCGCTGCTGGAGCACGAGACCAAGGCCCTCGACTTGGGCGTCGCGCCCGGCCTGCCCTACGTCCTGGCCCGCAACGAGCAGGCCATGGTGCACACCTCGGTGGCCTACGCCCGCCAGAAGGACCGGCTCCAGACCTGGGTCTGCACCGCGTCGGTCGGACCGGGCTCCACCAACATGCTCACCGGTGCCGCGCTGGCCACCGTCAACCGGCTGCCGGTGTTGCTGCTGCCATCGGGCACCTTCGCCACCAGGCGTTCATCACCGGTGCTCCAGGAGCTCGAGGCGCCGCACGCCGGCGACGTGACCGTCAACGACGCCTTCCGGCCCTTGTCGCGATTCTTCGACCGGGTGAGCCGGGCCGAGCAGCTGCCCTCGGCGCTGCTGGCCGCGATGCGGGTGCTCACCGACCCGGTCGAAACCGGTGCCGTCACGTTGTCGCTGCCACAAGATGTGCAGGCGGAGGCCTACGAGTGGCCCGTCGAGCTGTTCGCCGAACGCACCTGGCACGTCGCGCGACCACCGGCCGAGGCGACCCGGATAACGGCGGCTGCAGAGGTCATCCGCGGCGCCCATCGTCCGATGATCGTGGCCGGGGGAGGGGTGCACTATTCGGGTGCCGAGGAGGTCCTGAGCACGCTGTGCGAGACCACCGGTATCCCGGTCGGAGAGGCACAGGCCGGCAAGGGCTCGCTCCCGCACGGCCACCCGCAGCAGATGGGGGCGGTCGGTTCGACCGGTACCACCGCGGCTAACCACCTCGCTCGATCCGCCGACGTCGTGGTCGGCGTCGGCACCCGCTGGAGCGACTTCACGACCGCCTCGCGCACCGCCTTCCAGGGCTCTCCGGATGGGACAGGCGTCCGGTTCGTGAACATCAACATCGCCAACTTCGACGCCGGCAAGCACTCCGGCCTCTCCGTGGTCGCCGACGCCCGGGAGGCGCTGACCGCGCTGAGCGTGGCGCTGGAGGGCTTCGTCGTCGACGACGCCTACCGGGCCGAGCAGGCCGAGGTCTGGCAGGCCTGGGACGCGCAGGTCGAGGCGGCGTACCACCCGCCGGCCTCGGTGACCGATGAGCTTGCTCCCGGCGTGCTCACGCAGGGGACCGTGCTGGGCTGCGTCAACGAGCTCAGTGACCCGCGCGACGTGGTGCTCTGCGCGGCGGGTTCGATGCCCGGTGACCTGCACAAGCTGTGGCGGGTCCGAGACCGCAAGGGCTACCACGTCGAGTACGGCTTCTCGTGCATGGGTTACGAGGTGCCGGCTTCGCTGGGCATCCGTCTTGCCGACGCGACCCGCGACGTGTTCGCGATGGTCGGCGACGGTGGCTACCTGATGATGCCGACCGAGCTGGTCACAGCCGTGCAGGAGCGGATCAAGGTGATCGTAGTCCTGATCCAGAACCACGGCTTCCACTCCATCGGGTCGCTGTCGGAGGAGCTCGGCTCGCAGCGGTTCGGGACCAGCTACCGTTTCCGGGGCGAGCAGGGCCGTCTGGACGGCGACGTCCTTCCGGTCGACCTCGCCGCCAACGCCCGCAGCCTCGGTGTCCACGTCATCGAGGTCGCCTCGCGTGACGAGCTGGAGAAGGCGATCCGGGTGGCCAAGGAAGCCCCCGGTGAGGCCGGTCCGATCCTCATCCACGTCAACACTGACCCACTCATCCACGCTCCTGACAGCGAGTCGTGGTGGGACGTGCCGGTGAGTGAGGTCTCGGAGCTCGAATCCACCCGCAACGCCTACGACCACTATCTCGACCAGCAGGCCGGGCAGCAGCGTTTCCTGAGGCCCACCACCAGCACCGACGTTCCAGGAGGAGAGTCATGACCAGGCCCGCACTCATCGGCAGCGCACCCGACAGTTGGGGCGTGTGGTTCCCTGAAGACCCGCAACAGACACCTTGGGCGCGGTTCCTGGACGAGGTCTCGCAGGCCGGTTACACCCGTGTCGAACTGGGGCCGTACGGCTACCTGCCCACCGACCCCGCACAGCTGTCCGAGGAGCTCGAGCAGCGTGGTCTGACGCTGACTGCCGGCACCATCTTCGAGCACCTGCACCGGCCGGACTCGTGGGACTCCACATGGCAGGAGGTCTCCGCAGCCGCGTCCCTGACCGCGAAGATGGGCGCCAAGCACCTCGTGGTGATCCCGGACTTCTGGCGCAACCCCCAGACCGGCGCAGTCATAGAGGACGCCGAGCTCACCACCGAGCAGTGGCCGCATTACACAGCAGCGGTGGACAGTCTCGCACGCCGGATCAAGGACGAGTTCGGCCTGCAGATCCAGTTCCATCCCCACGCCGACACCCACGTCGACACCCATGCCAACGTGGAGCGGTTCCTCGAGGCCACCGACCCAGACCTGGTCACGCTGTGCCTGGACACCGGACACATCTCCTACTGTGGCGGCGACAACCTCAAGCTGATCAACGACCATCCGGATCGGATCGGCTATGTGCATCTCAAGCAGGTCGAGCCGACCGTGTTGGAGAAGGTGCGGGCCGAAGGGCTCGGTTTCGGTGAGGCAGTGAAGCTCGGCGTTATGTGCGAACCGCCTTCGGGTGTCCCGGAGATGCCGCCGATCCTCGGGGCGCTCGCGAAGCTCGACCACGTCGAGCTGTTCGCGATCGTTGAGCAGGACCTGTATCCATGCGGCCCCGAGGTGCCACTGCCGATCGCGACCCGCACCCTGGACTACCTCCGCTCCTGCGGCCCGCTGTCCTGACTGCTCACCCGAAAGGAATCAACATGAACGAGTCCTCCGTCCAGTCGGTGCCCGGCGTCCTCCGGGTGGGGCTGATCGGCGTCGGCATGATGGTCGCAGATCACGCCGATCGTCTGGTGAACAGGATCGCGAACGCCACTCTGGTGGCGGTGGCCGATCCCGACCAGGCCCGTGCCGAAGAGCTCGTCGCCCGGTTCAGCGGCGTCCGGGTCAGCACCGACCCGCTCGAGCTCATCGCCGACCCCGGGGTGGACGCGGTGCTGGTCGCCTCGCCGGGCTTCGTCCACGAGGAGCAGGTGCTGGCCTGCGTGGCCGCCGGCAAGTACACCCTGTGCGAGAAGCCGCTGACCATGGACGCCGAGTCGTCGAGGCGCGTGGTCGGGGCCGAGCGCGCCGGGGGTCGTCCGCTCATCCAGGTCGGCTTCATGCGCCGCTTCGACCCCGAGTACGCCGCCCTGAAGGCCATGCTTGACTCCGGGCAGCTCGGGGAACTGCTGCTGGTCCACAACACCCACCGCAACAAGGACGTCCCGGAGAGCTTCCGCTCCGAGATGATCGTGCGTGACTCACTCGTGCATGAGGTCGACGTCTGCCGGTGGCTGTTCGATGAGGAGATCACCGAGATCACCGTCCTCTCACCGGCTCCGACCTCGCACGCGGCCGAAGGCGTCGTCGACCCGCAGATCGCCATCTTCCGGATGGAGGGCGGCGGCATGGCCACGACCGAGGTGTTCGTGAAGTGTGCCGTCGGCTACGAGGTCCGTTGCGAGGCGAGTGCCGAGCTCGGCAACGCGACCGTGGGCCTCGGCTCCGGGGTGTTCGTCCGCTCCGCGAACGCCTGGGGCGGACTCATCCCCGACGACTTCCGGATGCGGTTCGCGGCTGCCTACGACCTCGAGGTGCAGGCCTGGGTCGACGCTTCACGTCGCGGGGAGGTGGCCGGACCGACGGCGCACGACGGGTATGCCGCCACCGTCGTGTGCGAGGCCGGCATGGAGTCACTCAGGACCGGAGCGCCCACCAAAGTGGTGCTGTCGTGAAGCTTGCACTCGACCCGTACATGTTCCGCGAGGTCGCGTTGCTGGAGCTCCCGGCGTTGGTCGCCGAGCTGGGCTACGAGTGGATCGAGCTCTCCCCCCGGGAGGACTTCACGCCGTTCTTCAACCACCCGCGCGTCGACGACTCAACGGTCAAGAAACTCCGCAAGTCCCTCGCCGACGCCGGCGTGGGGGTTTCCTCGATCCTTCCGCTCTACAGGTGGAGCGGTCCCGACGAGGCAGAGCGCCGGGCTGCGGTGCGCTACTGGAAGCGCGCCATCGAGATCGCCTCGCTGCTGGGCGTCGACACGATGAACAGCGAGTTCAACGGCAACCCGCGCCAGGCCGATGTCTGTGAGTCGATGTTCTGGCAGACGATGGAGGAGCTGTTGCCGGTCTTCGAGAAGGAGGGTGTCCGCCTCGTCCTCGAGCCACACCCAGATGACTGGGAGGAGGACGGCAAGCGCGCCGTCGACCTGATCAGGGGCATCAACAGCCCGTTGGTCTCGTTCCTCTACTGCGCGCCGCACACCTTCCACCAGGGCGACGACTGTGTCGGGATCATGGAGAAGGCCGGTGACCTGCTGACGATGGTCCACGTCGCCGACTCCTTCAACCACAAGGGCTCCTCGGGGCTGCGCTACATCGTGAACCCGCCTGGCTCGCAGGTCACCGTCCACCAGCACCTCGATGTCGGTGAGGGCGAGGTCGACTTCGACGAGTTCTTCTCAACCCTGGAGAAGGTCGGCTTCGACGGCATCGTGACGGTCTGTGTCTTCGCGTGGGAAGAGCGGGCCAAGGAGTCCGGCACCTTCATGCGCCACGCCATCGACGACCACCTGGGGCGCTGGCAGACCGCGCCCTCCTTCGTCTCACCCTGAGCCGGTTCCACTACCACTAGGAGCAACGTATGTCCACCGTGATTTCCACCCCCACCCGCATCACCCACCTCATCGCCGGCAGTCCCTGGACGGGTACTGCCGAGCGCACCAGCGAGGTCTTCAACCCCGCCACCGGTGAGGTCACCGGTCTCCTCGACCTGGCGTCTACGGACGTGGTCTCCGAGGTCGTGGCGGGTGCGAAGCAGGCCTGGCAGGAAAGCTGGGGCAACATCTCCCTCGCCAAGCGCAGCCAGGTTCTCTTCAAGTTCCGCGAGCTTCTCAACCGGGACAAGGAGCGCATTGCTACCCTGATCACCGCCGAGCACGGCAAGGTGCTCAGCGACGCCCTGGGCGAAGTGACCAGGGGCCTGGAGGTGGCGGAGTTCGCCTGCGGCATCCCGGCCCTGATCAAGGGCGGGTTCACCGAGAACGCCTCGACCCGGGTCGACGTCTACTCGATCCGTCAGAGCCTGGGCGTGGTAGCGGTCATCTCCCCGTTCAACTTCCCGGCGATGGTGCCGCTGTGGTTCGTGCCGATCGCCATCGCCTGCGGCAACGCCGTGGTGCTAAAACCCAGCGAGAAGGACCCGAGTGCCACGATCGCAATCGCCGCGCTGTGGACGGAGGCCGGGCTGCCCGACGGCGTGATGAATGTCGTCAACGGCGACAAGGAGGCGGTGGACGCTCTGCTCACCCACCCCGACGTGAAGTCGGTGTCGTTTGTGGGTTCCACGCCGATCGCACGCTACGTCTACGAGACCGGAACCTCGCACGGCAAGCGGGTCCAGGCCCTCGGTGGCGCCAAGAACCACATGCTGGTGCTGCCTGACGCCGATCTCGACCTGGCCGCGGACGCGGCGATCAACTCCGGTTTCGGGTCTGCCGGAGAGCGCTGCATGGCGATCTCGGCTCTCGTGGCGGTCGACGTGGTCGCCGACGACCTCATCGAGAAGATCAAGGACCGGATGGGCAAGCTGCGTACCGGTGACGGCACCCGCGGCGCCGACATGGGCCCGCTGGTCACCGGCGCACACCGGGACAAGGTCACGTCGTACGTCGATGCCGGTGTCGAAGCCGGCGCGGAACTGGTCGTGGACGGACGCGACGGGCAGTACGACGCCGCCGGCGACGGCTTCTTCCTGGCTCCGACCCTCTTCGACAAGGTCAAGCCAGGAATGTCGATCTACGACGAGGAGATCTTCGGGCCGGTGCTCTCGGTTCTCCGGGTCGCGACGTACGACGACGGGCTGGAACTCATCAACGCCAACCCCTACGGCAACGGCACAGCGATCTTCACCAACGACGGCGGGGCCGCCCGGAGGTTCCAGAACGAGGTCGAGGTCGGCATGGTCGGCATCAACGTGCCGATCCCGGTGCCGGTGGCCTACTACTCCTTCGGCGGCTGGAAGAACAGCCTCTTCGGGGACAGCCACGCCCATGGCATGGAAGGCGTGCACTTCTTCACCCGCGGCAAGGTCGTCACCTCGCGGTGGCTGGACCCGAGCCACGGCGGCCTGAACCTCGGGTTCCCCCAGAACGACTGACCGTTCTCGGACCTGCTTGGGTCAGTTCTCGTCTTCCTCGCGCAGCTTGACAGCCATCACCGGAACCGGCGACTCGAGAAGCAGCCGCTGGCTGACACTGCCCAGGAGCGCCTTGCCCACCGGCGTACGCCGCCTGAGGCCGATGACCAGCCGAGAGACCGAATGTGCCTGGATCTCGGCCAGCACGGCGTCGGCGGGATCCCGGTCCGACCTCCCCTTTCGCTCGATCACCGTGAGCTCGGTGCCGTTCGGGACTTGCGAGGTGTCGATGGGCGTGAGGGAGAGGTTGAGGACGATCAGGTCAGTGCCCAGCATCGGCCTCGGCGACGCCGGCGGCCAGGGCGACCACGCCTTCGGGGCTGTCTGGGACGGCAACCAGTACGGACATTCGATGAGCCTTTCGTGTCTGATGGGGGCGGTGCTGGTCAGGCGTGCTGGGCTCGCATCTCGTCCTCGAACTGCTCCAGGGTCTTGCCCCGCGTCTCAGGGACCATCGTGTAGATGAACAGCAGCGCCGCGACACCGAGGCCGGCGAAGATGAAGAACGTCGACGCGATGCCGAGCGCTTCCACAACCGGTGGGAACCCGTAGGCGACGCTGGCGTTCGCGATCCAGAGCGCGAAGACGCACACGCCCATCGCGAAGCTGCGGATCTTCAAGGGGAAGATCTCGGCGAGGAGCAGCCAAACGAGCGGACCGATGGTGCCCTGCATCGAGAAGACGAAGAGAACCACGAACAGCAAGATCACGTAGGGCTTGAAGGAGCTCTCCGGCAGCAGCAGTGACGACAGGCCGACCAGTATGTGGAAAGACGTCGTGAGGGCGAACCCGGCGAGCAGCATCGTGCGCCGGTTCACCTTGTTCATGATCAGGATGCCGACCGTGATGCCGAGGACGCTGAACAGGCCGTTGGCCGTGTTCGCGATAATGGCTGCCTCGGCGGAGAACCCCGCGTCCTCGAGCAGCTGACTGCCGTAGTACATGATCGAGTTGATCCCGGTGAACTGCTGGAAGACGCCCAGCCCGATCCCGACGATGAGCAGCCTGCGGATCCACGGGACGGCGAGGTCCGCCCAACCTCCGGTCTGGGACTCCTTCTCTTCCTCGGCGAGTGCCCGGACCTCGGCCATCTCCGCCTCGGCGCGCTCGGGGGAGCGGACCTGTTTAAGCACCTCGAGGGCCTCATCCTCACGGTCCTGGGAGATCAGCCAGCGCGGGCTCTCCGGCATCCGGAGCATCCCGAAAAACAGTGCGAAGGCAGGAAGCACGGCTACGAGCAGCATCCAGCGCCACACGACGTCGTTCTCGCCCCAGAAGTTGAAGATGATGGCGTTGATCACGAACGCAGCGAACTGCCCGGAGACGATCATCACCTCGTTGCGGGTGACCAGGCTGCCGCGGCGCTCGAAGGGCGAGACCTCGGCGAGGTAGACCGGCACGGTCGTCGAGGCACCACCAACGGCCAGACCCAGGACGAAGCGGAAGAACGCGAGGACCTCCCACGACGGAGCCAGGACGCAGCCCATCGTGCCGACGACGAAGATGCCGGCCAGCATCAGAATGTTATGGCGTCGGCCGTAGGTGTCGGCGAGACGGCCGCCGACGAGAGCGCCGATGGCTGCGCCGAAGATCAGGATGCTGACCACGAAGCCCTCTGTGGCAGCGGTCAGCCCGAGGTCCCGCTGCATCGGCTCGAGTGCGCCGTTGATGACGCCAGTGTCGTACCCGAACAGCAGACCGCCGAAGGTGGCTACAACGGCGATGAGGCCTAGCCGCTTGTTGTGCGGCCCGGGGGTGTCTGGTGGCAGCTCCGGGTGAGTCGTGGTTGGTGCAGTGCTACGAGCCATCGCACGTCCTCCGTGAGTGTCCGCCGCGACCTGCGTTCCCGGCACTCGCTAAAGAGTCGCAGCAAACACACCGAAAGTG
>Ga0075530_1000140_pt1 | contig 31064 bp, 31 predicted proteins | sample NGEPerD_2_FD_75101 | JGI IMG/M metagenome (GOLD analysis project Ga0075530, IMG submission 75101) | Arctic peat soil microbial communities from the Barrow Environmental Observatory site, Barrow, Alaska, USA - NGEE PermafrostL1-D | ecosystem: Environmental > Terrestrial > Soil > Wetlands > Peat ... | reverse complement strand
GTGCTGAGCCCGTCCGGCAGGCAGACGAAGAGGCTGACGCCGTAGAGGAAGCGCTCGTAGATCTCGGCCGGGGCGGTGAGCTCGTCGGCGGTCCGTTCGTCCATCACCAGCACGGTGCCGTCGTTCCCGGCCATCTCCCGCATCGCCGTCAGCACGCCGACCGGGTCAGGCATGTCGTGGATGCACTCGAACGCGGTCACCAGGGCGTAGCGCTGCTCGGGCAGGGCGGCGGCGATGTCCACCTCGCTCACGGTGACCCGGTCGGCAACACCCTCGTCCTCGGCGATCGCCCGGGCGGCGACGACGCTCTCGGCGTCGACCTCGAAGCAGTCGACCCGCGCGCCCGGGAAGGCGCGGGCCATCGCCACGCTGGACCAGCCGTAGCCGCTGCCGACGTCCGCGATCCTCGCGCCGGGCGCGCTGAGCCGCTCGACGACATCCGGCATCGATGACAGCCAGTCGGCCATCAGGGTGAGGAACGCGGGGCGGTTCGCATCCGCCTGCGACTCACGCATGTCGGCGCCGTGCGCCTCCCACGAGACGCCTCCACCGGTCCTCGCCGCAGCGGCGACGAGCTCGTAGTCGCGCGCCGCAGTGGCGAACATCCGGGCGAGGGGTGCCAGGTAGGCGAGCGAGTCGGCGTTCGTCATCACCTCGGCGACGGGTGGCGGCAGCACGAACCGGCGGTCGGTGTCGGACGACGGCGCGGCGACGTCCAGCATGCCCGACGCAGCCTGCTGCTCGAGCCACTCGCGGCAGTACCGCTCGTGGGTGCCAGTGGCCTCCGCGAGCTGGGCCGCGGTCGTCGGTTCGCCCCCGGCCAGCGCGGCGTACCACCCCAGCCGGTGCCCCAGCGCCATCGCCATCATCTCGCCGGAGGCGACGACGGTCTCGAAGACGTGCTCGGCCACGGCGTCGACCGTGCGGGGAATGGTTTCGCGTTCCGTCACGGTCACGGTGACCACCTCCGGCTGACCAGGGTCGACGAGGTACCGCGTCTTGTGAAGACCCGATGTGACTAGTCACGGCCTCTCCCGACACCCGCCCTACTCACCGCAAGCCGCTCGCGGAGCCTGATTCCCGGCCCAGAACCGGCTTCCCGTGAGCACGAGGGGCGGGGTCAGCGCGCGGCGGCAACGACCTCGAGGACCGTGCGTGACAGCTCCGGGACCGCGAGGGCGGCGTCGACGGCGACACCCCGCTCGTCGGCCTGGAGGTCCTCGAGAGCCTCGAACTGCGAGCGCAACAACGACGCCGGCATGAAGTGCTCGCGGGACTCGATCCGTTGCCGGAGAAGCTCCTCGTCGCCACGAAGGTGGAGGAAGAACGTGTCGGGATCCGGCCCCCGGAGGACGTCGCGGTACGCCCTCTTCAGGGCGGAGCAGGTGACGACCGTCGACCGGCCCGCCGCGCGACGCCCCGCGGTCCAGTCGGCCAGCGCCTCGAGCCAGGGCCAGCGGTCGTCGTCGGTCAGGGGCTCGCCGCCCGCCATCTTCGCGATGTTGGCCGGGGGGTGGAAGTCATCCCCCTCGGCGAGCTCCATCCCGTACTCGTCGCGGAGCACGGCCGCCACCGTGCTCTTGCCGCTGCCGGCGACGCCCATCACGACCACGTGAACGGTCGTCGTCAACGCCGGTCCCGCCCGTCGGTAGGGTTCCCCGAATGCCGACCTTGCACGAGGAGGTCCTGTCCAGGCTGGGGCCACGCATCGTCGACGGGTCCCTGCCGGCCGGGTCGACCATCAACATGGACTGGCTGCAGGCCGAGTTCGAGGTGTCGCGGACGGTGGCCCGCGAGGTTGTGCAGGTGCTGGTGTCGATGCGCCTCGTGGCCAGTCGACGCCGGACCGGAGTGGCGGTTCTGCCGAGCAGCCGGTGGGACGTCTACGACCCGGCCGTGATCCGTTGGAGGCTGGCGGGTCCGGAGCGCGCGTCGCAGCTGCACCAGCTCTCGCAGCTGCGCGCCGCCATCGAGCCCCCAGCCGCGGCGCTGGCCGCCGTCCACGCCGACGACGCGCAACGCCAGCGGATCCTCGACACCGCGGAGGCGCTGGAGTCGACCGGCGCAGCCGGTGACCTGAGGACGTTCCTGGAGCACGACATCGGGTTCCACCGCCTGCTGCTCGAGTCCTCCCAGAACAGCATGTTCGTCGGCCTCGTCGACGTCGTGGAGGAAGTGCTCCGCGGTCGGACGCACCACCACCTGATGCCGGCTCACCCCAAGCCGGAAGCGCGGCTGCTCCACACCGTGGTGGCCGAGGCCGTGTCGCGGGGTGAACCCGAGGTAGCCCACGCCGCTATGAGCGCGATCTGCGCGGAGGTGGTCACCGAGATGGATCGCCTCTCCCACCGCGGCTGACGCCCGGACGGACGACAGCTCGCTCACCCTCAGGTGACGACCCACAGTCCCGCTGCGATGACGAACGCGGAGAGGCCCAGCGTCGTCTCCATCACGGTCCACGTCTTCAGGGTCGTCTTCACGTCCATGTCGAAGAACCGGCTCACCAGCCAGAAGCCCGAGTCGTTGACGTGCGACAGCACGGTCGCGCCGGCGGCGATGGCCACCACGAGCAGGACCAGCTTGAAGTCGCCGAGGTCCGCGGCGGCCACGGCCGGTGCGATCAGGCCGGACGCCGTCGTCAGGGCGACCGTGGCCGACCCCTGCGCCACCCGCAACAGCGTGGCGATCACGAACGCCTGGAGGATCAGCGACATGCCGAGGTCGGACAGCGACCCGCTGAGTGCCGCGCCGATCCCGCTCAGCTCAAGGACACCCCCGAACATGCCACCGGCGCCGGTGATCAGGATGATGGTGCACACCGGCCCCAGCGCGTCGTCCATGATCGTGCTGACCCTGCCGATGGAGGCCCGGGGGCGACCGAGGACGAGGATCGCGACCAGGACCGTGATCAGCAGCGCCACGGGCGTGATGCCCAGCAGCTTCAGGAAGTCGACCCAGAGCAGCCCTTCGTCGAGCCCGCCGGTCGCGACGACAGTCGTGAGCACGGTGTTGCAGGAGATCAGCACCAGCGGGATCGCAAGGATCATCAGGACGGTGCTGAACGCGGGCGCCTCCTGGCCGAGCCGGGTGCCGACCCTGGTGTCCTCGAGCAGGTCACCCTTGTCCTTCTTGGCGTCCCCGGCCGAGCCGTCGGGGTCCTTCGTGCCCTCGTCGGCCGGGTCACCGTGGCTGTCCCTGACCTGGCCGAAGACCGCGTCCGGGATCGAGACGTAGATCCGCCTCCCGAGGAAGCGGGAGACGAGCATCACGCCGACGTACCAGGCCGCGACGGCGATCGGGATTCCCGCGAGCAAAGTGAGCCCGACGGGGGCGCCGAGGAAGTTGGCCGCTGCGACCGGACCCGGGTGGGGCGGGACGATCGCGTGCATGGCCGCGAACGCTCCCGCGGCCGGGAGCGCGTAGAACAGCACGGAGCCGCCGAAGCGACGGGCCACCGTCAAGATGATCGGCAGGAAGACGACGAGGCCGGCGTCGAAGAAGATCGGGAACCCGAACAGGAGCGCCGCGACGCCGAGGGCCAGCGGGGCTCTCTTCTCGCCGAACCGGTTGATCAGGGTGTCCGCGAGCACCTGCGCGCCGCCGGTCACCTCCAGCAACCGGCCGAGCATCACCCCGAACGCCACCAGCAGGGCGACCGAGGCGATCGTGTCGGCGAAGCCGAACAGCAGCACGTCCGGGATGTCCGCCAGCGGGAACCCGGCGGCGATCGCCGTCAGCGCGCTCACCAGGACCAGCGACACGAACGCGTGCAGCTTGACCTTCATGATCAGGAACAGCAGCAGGGCAACGGCGCCGGCGGCGATGAGCAGCAGGACGGCGGTGCCGTACTGAGGGTCGATGGCTTCCACAGCTGAGCTCCGTAGCGTCTCGCCCGGCCGGATGGCGGGCACGTGACGGGTCACCCTGCCGCAAAGATCATACCTTTCACAAGGGGTATCCCGGACATTCTTCGCGGCCTACGTGGCGGCAGCGAGGTGGAGCCGCGCGAACGCGAGGGTGCGTGCCAGGTCGGCCTCGCGCTCGTCCGGCGTCCGCCGCCGCGTGTTGATCTCGGCGACGACGCAGCCGGACCAGCCGACCTCGGCGAGCAGCCCCAGGACCTCACCGCACGGCTGCGTGCCGGTGCCGGGCACGAGGTGCTCGTCCTTGGAGGAGCCGCTGCCGTCGGCCAGGTGCAGGTGCCGCAGCCGCCCACCGAGACCGCCGGCCATCGCGAGCGCGTCCGATCCGGCCGTCGCGGTGTGGGACAGGTCGAGCGTGACGTGGTCGTAGTCGTGGCCGGTGGGGTCCCAGCCCGGCGAGTAGGCCATCACCTCGCGCTTGCCGGCCCGCCACGGGTACATGTTCTCGACGGCGACGGCGACCCCGTGCTCGGCGGACACGCGCCGGACGCCGTCCACGAAGCCGGCCGCGTACTCCCGCTGCCACCGGAAGGGCGGGTGGACGACGACCACGCCCGCACCGAGCTCCGCGGCCAGGGCGGCCGACCGGTCGACCTTCTCCCACGGGAGCCCCCACACGCGCTGCGTGACGAGCAGCGTCGGCGCGTGCACCGCGACGACCGGGACCCCGTAGTGGTCCCGCAGGCGGGCGAGTGCGCCGGCGTCCTGGCTGACCGCGTCGGTCCAGACCATCACCTCGACGCCGTCGTAGCCGAGCCGGGCCGCCACCTCGAACGCGTCCGCGCACGAGCCGGGAAAGACCGACGACGTCGACAGCGCCACCTGCGCCGCCGGCACGCGCACCGGGCGCCCACTGCTCGGCGCGTTCATCCGGCGCTGATCCAGTCCAGCCGGCGCAGGATGATGCCCTCCCGCAGCGCCCACGGGCAGATCTGCAGCGCGTCGACGTCCAGCAGGTCCATCGCGGCGTGCGCCACGACCGCGCCGGCGAGCAGCTGCAGCGCACGGCCCGGCGAGACCCCCGGCAGCTCGGCTCGCTCCGCCGCACTCATCGCCGCGAGTCTCGGCACCCACTCCGCCACGTCGTCGCGGGAGAGGTGACGCGGCTCGTAGGCGCCCGCGCCGGTCGGCGCCGCTCCCGCCAGGCGCGCCAGCGACCTCAGCGTCTTGCTCGTGCCGACCACACGGTCGGGCATGCCGAGCCGGCTCAGGTCGCGGACCGCGGTGGCGACCTGCGCGCGGACCTGCTTGCGCATCGCCTTGACGGCCGCCGACGACGGAGGGTCGCCGTCCAGCTGGTCGTGCGTCAGGCGGCCGGCGCCGAGCGGCAGGCTCAATGCGACGTCCGGCTCCTCGTCGGCGCCGGCGGCCATCTCGAGCGAGCCGCCGCCGATGTCGAGCACCAGCAGGCGCCCAGCCGACCAGCCGAACCAGCGGCGGACGGCGAGGAACGTCAGCCGAGCCTCCTCGTCGCCGGTCAGCACCTGCAGGTCAACCTCGGCCTCCTCCCGCACCCGGGCTAGCACCTTCCGGCCGTTGGGCGCCTCCCGGATCGCCGAGGTGGCGAACGCCAGCAGGTCCTCCGCGCCCTGGTCCTCGGCCATCTCGAGTGCCTGGCGGACGCAGCGGACGAGATCGTCGGCCCCCCGGCGGTCGATGCCGCCGTCCTCGCCCAGGTGCTCCGCGAGACGCAGCTCGGACTTGTGGGACGTGGCCGGCCACGGCCGTGCGCCCGGGTGGGCGTCGACGACGAGGAGGTGGACGGTGTTGGAGCCGACGTCCAGCACACCCAGGCGCATGGGGCGACCGTACCGGCGCCGGGACGCGACGGCCCCGGACGTACAGTTGCCCGGTGCCGGAGACACCCCTCGACATCGCCCGGACCTGGGTGGAGTTCCCCGACCCCGACGACGGCGACGGCCCTGCGCGCCAGGTGTTCCGGGCCGACCTGACCTGGCTGACGTCGGCGTGGACCTGCATCTTCGGCGCCGGGTGCAAGGGCATCTACGCCGACCGTCCCGACGACGGCTGCTGCACGCTGGGTGCCCACTTCTCCGACGCCGACGACGAGAAGCGGGTGCGTAAGCAGGTCAAGAAGCTGACGCCCGACACGTGGCAGCGGCACGCGGCCGGACGGCGGGCCGCCGGGGGCTGGGTCGAGACCGACGAGGAGGGTGTGCGCAAGACCCGCGTGGTCGACGGCGCCTGCATCTTCTTCAACGACAAGGGCTTTGCCGGTGGTTACGGGTGCGCCTTCCACCACCTCGCCGAGCGCGAGGGCGTCGACCACCTGCACACCAAGCCCGACGTCTGCTGGCAGCTGCCGATCCGCCGCACGTACCGCACCGTCGAGCGGCCCGACGGCTCGAGCTACCTCGAGGTGACGGTCGCCGAGTACGACCGGCGCGGCTGGGGCTCGGGCGGCCACGACCTCGACTGGTACTGCACCGGAAACCCCGCGGCCCACGTCGGGGACGACGCGGTGTTCCGGTCGCTCGAGGCCGAGCTGCGCGAGCTGGTCGGCGACGCCCCGTACGAGGTGCTGCGCGAGCACTGCGAGGCCGTGATGCCGGCGCGCAAGCTGCTGCCGCTCACCGTGCACCCGGCGTCCCCCCGCCGGTGAGGGACGTCGTCCCCAGCCCGAACATCTGGCACCACCCCGAGACGTACGAGCTCGAGAACCGCGGACTCGACGCCGCCGGGGTGATCGACTCGACGCTCCGCGAGATCGGCGACTGGTCGGGGCTGCGAGTGCTGGACGTCGGCTGCGGCAACGGCTTCCACCTCCCGACGCTGGCCGGTGGGCCCGGAGCGGCCGCCCACGTGACCGGCGTCGAGCCGCACCCGCAGCTGGCCGCCGCGGCCGCCCGGAGGGTCAGCGGGCTCGACCGGGTCGAGGTGCTGGAGGGGACGGCGGCCGCGTTGCCGCTGCCCCCGGGCGCCGTCGACGTGGCGCACGCACGGTGGGCCTACTTCTTCGGCCCGGGGTGCGAGCCGGGCCTGGCCGAGCTCGACCGGGTGGTCGCGCCCGGCGGTACGTCGATCGTCGTCGACACCGACGCCGCTCGGTCGACGTTCGGCGGCTGGTTCCGGCGCGAGCGCCCGGGCTGGGATCCCGTTGCGGTCGAACGGTTCTGGGCACGCCATGGGTGGAGCCGGCGAGGTCTGGACGTCGAGCTGACCCTGCCCGACCGCGCGTCGTTCGAGGCCGTCGTGCGGATCGAGCTGTCGCCGTCCGTCGCCGACGAGGTGCTCGCCGGTCACCGGGGCACGTCGGTGGACCACGCGGTGGTCGTGCGGTGGCGACGGCGCTGACCGCGCCGTCCGCCGTCCGCCCCCGCCCCCCAGGGCGAGCCCTCTGGCGTGATCGGCCCGGCAGGAGCACAGTGAGGGCATGTCTGACCAGGCAGCACCGGCCGAGGAGTCCCGCGACACGCCGGAGCGGGCGATGCCCCCGATCCGGTGGCCGCACCCGGGAAGGGCCACCCTCGCGCTGATCGGTGTGTGGGTGCTCGGCATGCTGCTGGCGGTGTTCGTGCCGGCGCTGATCGTGCCCCCGGCCGCCTCCGACGCCGAGACCGGGCCCGTGCTGCTCGCCTTCGCGTGCACCCTCGCCGGCGCGGCGGTGATGACCGGGGTCGGCTGGCTCCTGCACCGCAAGTACGACGAGCCGCTCGCCTGGTCGTTCGGTCTGGTGCCCGCGCTCACCGTCACGGTCGGCGGGATCATCATGATGGCGACCAAGCTGGGCGTGGGCTGACCGTCGCTGTCGGGGGCGCCGCCTAGCCTCTGGCCCATGAGCAGCAACCCGGGTCGAGGCAGTGTCACCCGCCCCTCCTACCGCTGCGCGGAGTGCGGCTGGACGACGGCCAAGTGGGTCGGCCGCTGCGGTGAGTGCCAGGCGTGGGGCAGCGTCTCCGAGTCCGGCGCGCCGAGGGGCGCCGCGACGGCCGCCGGCCCCGTGCACACCGCGGCCCAACCGATCGGCGACGTCGACGTCACCTCCGCGCGGGCCACGTCGACGGGGGTCGACGAGCTCGACCGGGTGCTCGGCGGCGGCCTCGTGCCGGGTGCCGTCGTCCTGGTCGCGGGCGAGCCCGGCGTCGGCAAGTCGACCCTGCTGCTCGACGTCGCGAGCCGGGCCGCGCAGCACTCGCGCACCGTCCTGTACGTGACCGGTGAGGAGAGCGCCGCCCAGGTTCGGTTGCGGGCCGAGCGCATCGGCGCCCTGCGCCCACGTCTCTTCCTCGCGGCCGAGACCGACCTGGCGACCGTGCTCGGTCAGGTCGAGGCGGTCCGGCCCGACCTGCTCGTCGTCGACTCGGTGCAGACGATCAGCTCCGACGCGGTGGACGGCGCCGCGGGCAACGTCTCGCAAGTTCGGGAGGTAGCGGCCGCGCTGATCCGCGCGGCCAAGGAGCGCGGCATGGCGACGCTGCTGGTCGGCCACGTCACCAAGGACGGCTCGATCGCCGGGCCGCGGGTGCTCGAGCACCTCGTCGACGTGGTCTGCCAGTTCGAGGGCGACCGGCACTCGCGGCTCCGGATGGTGCGAGCGGTCAAGAACCGGTACGGCCCCACCGACGAGGTGGGCTGCTTCGACCTCTCGGACGCCGGCATCGTCGGGCTCGCCGACCCCAGCGGGCTGTTCCTCTCCCGGTCGACGACCCCCGTGTCCGGCACGTGCGTGACCGTGACGCTGGAGGGACGTCGTCCGCTGGTGGCCGAGGTCCAGGCGCTGGTGGCGCGGGAGACCAGCGGCAACGCCCGGCGCGCGACCAGCGGCCTCGACACGGCGCGCGTCGCGATGGTCGTCGCCGTGCTGGCCAGCCGACAGAGGCTGCCTCTCGCGGGCCACGACGTGTACGTCGCCACGGTGGGAGGCGTCCGGCTGACCGAGCCGGCCGCCGACCTGGCGACGGCGCTCGCGCTGACGAGTGCGGTGACCGAGCACACGCTGGTCCCGAACCTGGTCGCCTTCGGCGAGGTGGGCCTCGCGGGCGAGGTACGGCCGGTGACCGGGCTGCACCGGCGGCTGTCGGAGGCTGCCCGCCTCGGGTTCACGCGGGCGATCGTGCCCGAGGGCACCACCGACGCGGCCCCGGCGCCGGCGGGGATGACGGTGATCGAGGTGGCCGACCTGGCCGGGGCGGTCCGGCAGGGGCTGCGGCTGACGATCGTGCCGGACGAGCCGCGCGGACCTGCCGGGCTCCGGCTCGTCCGCGATCCCTGACATGGTCGTCACCGGCGGCGCGGCGTCGCGGATTGTGGCCTGCTCGTGACCCATCGTGGCGCCGTTACGCCGTTAGAATCCCGTCCGTCTCGCGGCCCGCGAGTCCATCCACGCCGGGGGGAGTGACGTGCCCGCAGACGCCGAGCGCGAGGACGAGCTGCTGCGCGCCACGCTGGCCGCCGTCGCTCCCGGCACGGAGCTGCGGGACGGGCTCGAGCGCATCCTGCGCGGGCGCACCGGCGCCCTGATCGTGCTCGGCTACGACCGCACCGTGGAGCAGCTCTGCACCGGCGGCTTCGTGCTGGACGTCGACTTCGCCTCCACCCGCCTGCGGGAGCTGGCCAAGATGGACGGCGGCATCGTCTGCGACTCCTTGGCCACGAAGATCCTCCGGGCCGCCGTCCAGCTGGTGCCGGACCCCTCGATCGAGACCACCGAGTCCGGCATGCGGCACCGCACCGCGGAGCGGGTCGCCAAGCAGACCGGCTTCCCCGTCATCTCGGTCAGCCAGTCGATGCACATCGTCGCCCTCTACGTCGGCGACCGCCGGCACGTACTGGAAGGGTCCGACGCGATCCTCGGCCGCGCGAACCAGGCGCTCGCGACGCTGGAGCGCTACAAGGCCCGCCTCGACGAGGTGACGGGGACGCTGTCGGCGCTGGAGATCGAGGACCTGGTCACCGTCCGCGACGTCGCCAGCGTCGTGCAGCGGCTGGAGATGGTGCGCAGGATCTCCGACGAGATCTCCGGCTACGTGGTCGAGCTGGGCACGGACGGCCGGCTGCTGTCCCTCCAGCTCGACGAGCTGATCGGCGGTGTCGGCCCCGACCGCGAGCTGGTCATCCGCGACTACCTCGAGTCCGCCAAGCGGGACCGCTCGGTGTCCGACGTCCTCGCCGGCCTCGCCCTGCTGGAAGCCAGCGAGCTCGTCGACCTCAACGCGGTCGCGCGGGTGCTGGCGCTCACGATCGGGGCCGAGTCCCTCGACGGCGCGGTCAGCCCGCGGGGATACCGGCTGCTGAGCAAGGTTCCCCGGCTGCCGGGCGCCATCGTCGACCGTCTCGTGGAGCACTTCGACGGGTTGCAGAAGCTGCTGGCCGCCAACATCGAGGACCTGATGACGGTGGACGGCGTCGGCGAGCAGCGCGCGCGGGCCGTGCGCGAGGGGCTGTCACGGCTCGCCGAGTCCAGCATCCTCGAGCGCTACGTCTGAGCTCGCTGCGAGCCTGTCACTCCAGGCCGAAGGAGACCGGCGCGCTCGTGACGCCGGCGACGGTTGCGGTGAACTGGTAGGTCCCGGGCCGGGGCTCGGCCAGGTCGCTCGGGCACCCCTCGGCGGACCGCTGGCGCGGCCACTCGACGGTGACGGCCTGCTCGCCGGCCCCTTCCACCGCGACCGGAGCCGACGCGGTCTCGGTCTCGCAGTCGTCGCTGGACCAGATCCGGTCCGAGCCGGAGACGACGAGCAGCGTCACCGCCGGCTCACCGAGGTCGACCGTGCAGGCCCGCTCACCGGTGTTGCGCACCGTCGCGCCGAGCTGGGGGGTGGTTCCGTCGGGATAGCTGCCGGCGTCCGCGGTCGCGACGACCTGCAGCTGCTCGGCGGCGCAGGGCCCGGGCTCCTCGGTCGTGGCCGGAGCCGTCCCCTCGGTACCCGTGGTCTCGTCCGTGACGCCGGCGTCCCGGTCGCGATCCGCCGCCGCGGCGTCGTTCCCGCCGATCCGGCTCACGGCGAACGCAGCCAGGGCCACGAGCACGACGGCGAGCACTCCCACGGTGACGCGCCGGCGCCAGTACACCTCGGGCCGCTCCGGCCCGACCGGGTGCGTGAGGCTGCTCATGACCCCTGACGGTAGGCAAGGCTCGGCCACGGGCGCGGGAGCCACGCCGCAGCGGCTGGCATCATCGGCCGCGATGCCCAGCCACCCTCTCCATGAGCCGGTCCTGGCCTGGTACGCCGACCATGCCCGCGACCTGCCGTGGCGTGGTCCGGACGCGTGGCCGTGGGGCGTCCTCGTCAGCGAGGTGATGCTGCAGCAGACGCCGGTGGCCCGGGTGCTTCCGGTGTGGCGCCGGTGGATCGAGCGGTGGCCGGCTCCGGCCGACCTGGCGGCGGCCGAGCCCGGGGAGGCCGTCCGGGAGTGGGGCCGGTTGGGCTACCCTCGGCGGGCCCTGCGGCTGCACGCGGCAGCCGTCGAGATCGTGGCGAGGTTCGACGGCGACGTGCCGGCGGACGTCGACTCGCTGCGGTCGCTGCCGGGCGTCGGCTCCTACACCGCCTCCGCCGTGGCCGCGTTCGCGTTCGGGCGGCGGCACGCCGCCGTCGACACCAACGTCCGGCGCGTGCAGGCCCGTGCGGTGACCGGTGTCGCACTGCCGGCGCGTTCGCTGACCGCCCGGGAGACGGCCCTCGCCGAGAGCCTGCTGCCGGACGACGCACCGGTGTCGGCCAGCTGGGGCGTGGCCGTGATGGAGCTCGGCGCACTGGTGTGCACGGCCCGCTCGCCGCGCTGCCCGCAGTGCCCGGTCGTCGACCGGTGCGCCTGGCGCCTGGCCGGCGCGCCGCCCGACAACGGGCCGGTGCGCCGGCGTCAGGCCTGGGCGGGCACCGACCGTCAGGCCCGGGGTGCGTTGCTGTCGGTGCTGCGGGAGGCACCGAGCAGCGTCGGGCCGGCGCGGCTGGCCGCGGCGTGGGACGACGCGCTTCAGCGCGAGAGGTGCCTCGACTCCCTGGTCGCCGACTCCCTGGTGGAACCATTGGGGGACGGGCGTTTTCGGCTACCGGTCCGCCGTCCGTGATGGCCAGGCGCACCAGGACCAGGTTCGTGCCGTCGTGGTGTGGCATGCTGAAGAACGTGTCAGGGTCGCCCGCCAGCATCGCCTCCCGCTCGTCCTGGGTGGCCTTGACGGTCAGGGTGTCGTCGTCCCACATCCGGGCGAGCAGTGTCTTGGCGAACCACGCGGGTTGTTGCCAGCTGAGCCGCTCGCTCACGCCCGGCAGGGCCAGGGCGAGGTGCCGGACGTCGTCGACGGAGGCGGTCACAGCACCCTCATCATCCGGGTGTTGCCGAGGGTGTTCGGCTTGACCCGTGCCAGGTCGAGGAACTCCGCGACGCCGTCGTCGTGCGAGCGCAGCAGCTCGACGAACACGTGGGGCTCGACCGGTGTCCCCTGGATCACGTCGAAGCCGTGGCGGATGAAGAAGTCGACCTCGAACGTCAGGCAGAACAACCGGTCGACGCCGAGCCCTCGGGCCCGCTCGATCAGCGCCTCGAGGACGGCGTGGCCGATGCCGAGGCCCCCGAAGTCCTCCCGCACACCGAGGGTGCGGATCTCCGCCAGGTCGTCCCACATCACGTGCAGCGCACCGCAGCCGACCACCTGCCCGTCGAGCTCGGCGACGGTGAACTCCTGCAAGGCCTCGTAGTACGCCACCGCCTCCTTGGCGATCAGGACTCGGGCGTCGGCGAGCGGGCCGATCACCTGACGGATCCCGGGGACGTCACCCGTACGCGCCGGGCGGACGTCGAGGGTCACGGCGTGTCCAGTGAGGTCAGCGCCTCGTCCGCGGAGAGCACGCCGGCCGTCGCGAGGGCGAGGTTGGCGAGCGACGCAGCGTGCGTGCTCTGGTCTGCGGCCGTGACGCAGTCACCGACGACGAACGCCGTGAAGCCCAGATCCGTAGCGCCACGGGCGGTCTGCTCCACCGTAAGGTTCGTCGCCACGCCGGTGACGAGCACCGTGTCGACGCCGGCGGCCCGCAGGCGATCCGCCAGGTCGCACCCGGCCATCGCGGAGAGCCGCTGGTTGTCGCTCACCTCGTCCGTCGCGGCGTCGAAGCCGATGTCGTCGACGACCGCCGTCCCAGCGCCGTCCGGGCGAAACGCCTCTGCTGCGTCAGCGACTGCCTGCATGAATCCGGTGTTGCGCACCAGGGCGCCCTCGTCGTCCGGGACGGTGAACCGGGTGAAGACCAGCCGGACGCCTGCCGCCCGCGCGGCGTCGTGGAAGGCGCGTGCCCGGTCGGTCACGCCCGAGGCCCTGACGGGCTCGGCCAGCATCGGTGCGAAGAAGCCCTCCGGCCGCACGACGTTGACCTGCCAGTGCAGGGCGAGGACGGCGGTCGCGGCAGGCTCGAGTCTCATGGCGGACCATTCTGTCGTGGCGACCCCCTCACCCCGCCAACCCCACGGGTCAGGGGGTGCCCAGGGTGATGCCGATGTACTTGGTCTCGAGGTACTCCTCGATGCCGGCGGCTCCGCCCTCGCGACCCAGGCCGGAGGACTTGACGCCGCCGAACGGCGCGGCCGGGTTGGACACGACGCCCTGGTTGAGGCCCACCATCCCGCTCTCCAGCGCCTCGGCGACGCGGAAGGCGCGGCTCAGGTCGTTGGTGTAGACGAAGCCGACGAGGCCGTACTCGGTGTCGTTGGCGGCCGCGACCACCTGCTCCTCCGTGCTGAAGGCGGAGAGCGGCGCGACCGGGCCGAAGATCTCCTCGTGCCGCATGCGCGCCGAGTCGGGCACGCCGGTCAGCACGGTGGGTGGGTAGAAGTAGCCGGCGCCGTCCAGCGGGTGTCCGCCGGTCAGGACCTGTGCCCCCTGGGCCAGGGCGTCATCGACGAGCGTCTGCACCTTGTCGCGTGCGACCTCGTCGATCAGCGGGCCGACGCGGACGCCGTCCTCGACGCCACGGCCCACCGGCAGCTCACTCATCCGGGAGGCCAGGCGGCGCCCGAAGTCGTCGATGACGTCGCCGTGGACGTAGAGGCGGTTGGCGGCGGTGCATGCCTCGCCGGAGTTGCGCATCTTGGCGGCGAGCGCGCCCTCCACCGCCGCGTCGAGGTCGGCGTCGGCGAAGACGATGAACGGCGCGTTGCCGCCGAGCTCCATCGAGGTGCGCAGGACCTTGTCGGCGCACTGCTCGAGCAGCTTCCGGCCGACCGCCGTCGAGCCGGTGAACGAGAGCTTGCGCGCGAGGCCGGAGCGGATCAGCGGCTCCATCACGTCACCGGAGCTCGTCGTCGTGACCACGTTCACCACGCCGTCCGGGACGCCGGCCTCGGAGAGGATGCCGACCAGGGCCAGCATCGACAGCGGCGTCTGCCCGGCGGGCTTGATCACGCTGGTGCATCCGGCGGCCAGGGCGGGGCCGATCTTGCGCGTTCCCATCGCCATCGGGAAGTTCCACGGCGTGATCAGCAGGCACGGGCCCACCGGCTGCTTGGCGACCAGGAAGCGGGTGCCGCCGGCGGGGGCGACCTGGTAGCCGCCGTCGACGCGCACCGCCTCCTCGGCGAAGTGCCGGAGGAACTCGGCCGCGTAGGCGATCTCCCCCCGCGACTCCGCCAGCGGCTTGCCCATCTCCAGGGTCATCAGCAGCGCGAGGTCGTCGATCCGCTCGTGCAGGAGCCGGAACGCCGTCATCAGCATGTCCGACCGCTGCCGCGGCTCGAGCGCGGCGAACGAGGCCTGCGCGGCGGCGGCTGCGCGCAGCGCCCGGATGCCGTCGGCCGGGGAGGCGTCGGCCACCGAGCAGAGCACCGTCCCCGTGGAGGGGTCGACCACCTCGAAGGACGCGCCGTTCTCGGCGTCGACCCAGGAGCCGTCGACGAAGAGCTGCTTGGGCACGGCGTCGACGACGATGCGCTCGGCGGTGGGGTCGGTCATCGGTTGCTCCTCGCGGTCTCGCCAGCCGGGTTTGCTGCAGGGTAAGGTAACGGCGATTTCTGATTGTCGACAATCTACCTGAAGGAGTCTCCGTGGCGGAGCTCTCATCGCTGTTGAAGCAGGCGACCGGTGTGCTCGCCGCCCGCGGAGAGGGCGTCTACCTCTACGACGAGGACGGCCGTCGGTTCCTCGACTTCACCGCCGGGATCGGGGTGACCAGCACCGGCCACTGCCACCCCCGCGTCGTCGCCGCGGCCCAGCGGCAGGTGGCGACCCTCATCCACGGGCAGTACACGACGGTGATGCACCGCCCGCTGCTCGACCTGGTCGACCGGCTCGGCGAGGTCCTGCCGGCCGGGCTGGACCGCCTGTTCTTCGCCAACTCGGGGTCCGAGGCGGTGGAGGCGGCGTTGCGACTGAGCCGGCAGGCGACGGCACGGCCGAACGTCATCGTCTTCCACGGCGGCTTCCACGGGCGGACCGTGGCCGCTGCCTCGATGACCACCTCCGGCACGAAGTTCCGCTCCGGCTTCGGCCCGATCATGGGTGGTGTCGTCATCGCGCCGTTCCCCAACGCCTCCCACTACGGGTGGAGCCAGGAGGAGGCGACGGACTTCGCCCTGCGCGAGCTCGACTACCTGCTGCAGACGGTCACCCCGGCCAGGGAGACCGCGGCGTTCCTGATCGAGCCGGTGCTCGGCGAGGGCGGCTACGTGCCGGCCAACACACGCTTCATGGACGGCCTGCGAGAGCGCGCCGACGAGCACGGGATCCTGCTGGTGCTCGACGAGGTCCAGACGGATGGGGTCGCACCGGCAGGTTCTGGGGTGGCGACCACTTCGGGGTCCGACCCGACGTGGTGGTCACGGCCAAGGGGCTGGCGTCCGGCTTCCCCCTGTCGGCCATCGCGGCACCCGCGGCGATCATGGACAAGGCGTGGCCCGGCTCGCAGGGCGGCACGTACGGCGCCAACGCCGTGGCCTGCGCCGCGGCCCTCGCGACGTTGGAGGTCATCACCGACGAGGGGCTCGTCCAGAACTCCGCCGACCGCGGGGCCGAGCTCCGGTCCGCGCTGGAAGCCGTGGCCGCCGGGCACAAGCAGATCACGGACGTGCGCGGCCTCGGCCTGATGCTCGGCAACGAGTTCCGCGACTCCGACGGCCGGCCGGACGGCGACACCGCCGCGGCCGTCCAGGCCGAGGCAGCGCGCCGTGGGCTGCTGCTGCTCACCTGCGGCGCCTGGAGCCAGGTGGTCCGGTTCATCCCGGCGCTCGTCGTCACCTCCGAGCAGGTGCAGGCAGCGGGCACGATCTGGGAGGAGTCGGTGGCAGCCGTCCTGTAGCCGGTCACCGGCGGGCCGACGGACTCAGGGCCTGGCCGGGGCCTGTGCGCTCACGGACGGGAACTTCGGTGCCAGCCGCCCGACGGCGTCGTCCATGTGCGCGACGATCAGCCGGTCGGTGGTCTCGGCGTCGCCGTCGGTGATCGCCGCGGCGATCTCACGGTGCTCGGGGACGCGGATGTCCGACTCGGGGTACGTCCCCTCCAGGGCGAGCACGCACATGCGGGTCTCGGTCAGCAGCGTCTGGTGCATCCGGATCAGGCGCGTGCTCCCGGACAGCCGCACGAGCTCCTCGTGGAACTCCAGGTCCGCCTGGCCGATGCTCGCGCCGTCGTCGTTGGCTGCGGCCAGCGCCATCCGGGCGACCACGATGGACAGCGAGGCGCCCGCTGCGACGTGGTCGCCTCGCACCAGCTGGGCCGCGGCTGCCCTCTCCACCGCCGTCCGGGCGACGTAGATCTCGAGGACGTCGGCCTCGGTCAGCTCGATGACGAACAGGCCGCGGTTGCGGATCGACAGCAGCAGCCCCTCCTGGGTCAGGCGCTGCATGGCCTCCCGCAGAGGTCCGCGGCTGACCCCGAGCTCCCGGGCCAGCTCGGCCTCGGCGAGCTGGGCACCGGGTGCCAGCTCGCCGTGCGCGATGGCGTGACGGAGCTTGCGCGCGATGATGCTGGGAGTCGACTCCCGCTCCACGGGGTCGAGGAACCTGGGCCTCGCCGGGGGCGTGTCCGTCTCCATGTGTGGATTGTCTACACCACGCCCGGCACGCGCGTCCCCGAGTCCGCCATTGTGCTCAGCGCGCACAGAGCGCCCCCAGACCGGGGAGCTGGGTGGGAGCGCCCGCGATGCGCAGCCCCTCCCACACGGTCACCTGGTTGGCGGTCAGGACCGGCTTGCCGACCGCCTGCTCCAGCGCGTCCAGCCAGCCGAGTGAGTGCATCGCCGTGTCCGGGAGGACGATCGCCTGTGCCGCCGGCCGGTCCGCGGCGCACACCATGTCGATGACCTCGTCGCGCCCCAGCCTGCCCACCTCGGCGGCCGTGTCGATGCCGTGGCTGCCCAGGTGGAGCACCTCGACACCCCCGAGCGTCAGGAAGTCGACGAGGTGCTCGGCCACGTCCTGCGGGTACGACGCCGCCACGCTCACGCGCTCGGCTCCCAACGCCGCCAGCGCGTTCACGAAGGCGAGGGAGGTGGACGACACGGGGACGCCGAGCAGCCCCGCGACGTCGGCGACCTGCCGGCGGGCTCCCTCCCACCCGAATACGAAGCTGCCCGAGGTGCAGGCCCACATCACGCTGTCGGGACGGGCAGCCACCAGCGCCCGGGCTCCCTCGGCCAGCCTCGCCGCACTGCCGAGGTCGAGCAGCGCGTCGACGCGGTGCGCGTCATCACCGACGCTCGTGTGCACCAGGGGCAGCCGTACCAGGCCGGCGAGCCGGGCCTCCAGCGCGGGGAAGTCGTCCTCCGCGCCGTACCCGGGGTAGAGCAGCCCGACCGTGGTCGGCGGGACGTCGACGGCCATCGGCGCACCTCCACACCCTCCGGGCATGGTCGCCCGGGAAGCCGGACGACCGTGCCACCGACTGTTGACGGAAAGCAGATTGTTGACAATGCTACGCCACCACGACGTCGATCCCCCGTGGACGGCATGAGGAACTGGAGTCCCGATGACCAACCACCCCTCCCGCAGGACCATGCTTCGCGGCCTGGGTTTCGCCGCCATCGCCGTCCCCGGGGGCGTGTGGTTGAGCGGCTGCAGCCAGGTCGACCCGCCCGCGTCGCCCGGCAGCACGGAGCAACAGCAGGGCCTGCTCGAGCTCGGTCGCGAGCAGGGCTACCTGCGGGTCGGGATCGCCAACGAACCCCCCTACACCTCGGTGACGGCCGACGGCACGGTCACCGGGTGCGAGCCCGACGTGTTCCGCGCGGTGTGCAAGCGGCTGGGGATCGACGAGATCGAGGGCATCATCACGCCGTACGACGCGATGATCCCTGGCCTCAAGGCCAACCGCTGGGACGCGATCACGGCCGGCCTGTTCATGAAGGAGTCCCGCTGCGCCGAGGTCCTGTACTCCGAGCCGGTGATCGTCTCCACCGAGTCGTTCGGGGTCCTGCCCGGCAACCCCGAGGACATCCTGGAGGTGGCCGACGTCCTGGCCAACCCGGACCTGCGGATCGTGGTGCTGCCCGGAGCGTTCGAGGAGGGGATCCTGGTGACCGCCGGCGTCCCGGACGAGCAGATGGTCCGCATCAACGACAACCGCAGCGGGGTCGAGGCCGTCGTGGCGGGCCGCGCGGACGCGTTCTTCCTGCCGACGCTGTCGCTGCGGGCCCTGCAGGAGACGGACGAGGGCTTCGAGGTGACGCCTCCCGTGCCCGACGCCCCGCGGACCGGGTCCGGGGCGGCGTTCCGGCAGAGCGACCAGGCGTTCCTCGACGAGTACAACGTCGAGCTGGAGGCGCTGAAGGCGACGCCGGAATTCGGGGAGATCCTCACCGAGTGGGGTTTCGACCCCGACGTCGTCGAAGGCGTCACCGCAGCGGAGCTCTGCGAGACCCCGGGCTGATGCCGGCCGGCCCGCGGCGTGGAGGGTGGAGATGAGGCCCGATGTCGTCTGACTTCGTGTCGTACGCCACCCCGCTCCTCCTGCAGGGCCTGCTCGTCACGCTGCTCGTCACGGTGCTCGGGACGATCCTGGCCGTGGTGACGGCGTTCGCCGCCGGTCTCGGGCGGTTGTCGCAGCACCGGTTCGTGCGCTGGCCGGCCGCGGTCTTCGTCGAGGTGTTCCGCGGCACCTCGCTGGTGGTGCAGATGTTCTGGTTCTTCTTCGCGCTGCCGGCCTTCGGCATCCAGCTGGAGCCGCTCGCGGCCGCGGTGCTGGCCCTCGGGCTCAACGAGGGCGCGTACGCGGCCGAGATCGTGCGCGGCTCGATCAGCTCCCGCACGGCCGGGCAGAACGAGGCCTGCATCGCCCTGGGTATGGGCCGCGCGCTGCGGATGCGCCGGATCCTGATCCCTCAGTCGATCCCCGCCATGCTGCCGCCGTTCGGCAACGTGATGGTGGACCTGCTCAAGAACACCTCGCTGGTGTCGCTCGTCACCGTCTCGGACCTGGCCTTCCGTGCCGGGTTCGTGCGAAACCAGCTGGGTCACACGACCGAGGTCTTCCTGATCATCCTGGTGATCTACTTCGTGCTGTCGCAGGTGATCGCGTTCTTCACCAAGTGGCTGGAGCGGCGCTTCGCCCTCGACCGGCAGTCGCGGTCAGTCACCAAGGCGGCCGGCATGCAGCCGGTGGGGGCAGGCGGAACATGACATGACCTGGGACAACGCCTTTGCGTGGTCGATCCTGCCGGAGCTCCTCGGCGGGCTGTGGATCACCGTCCAGATCACCCTTGCGGGCACGGCCATCGCGATGGTCGTCGGGCTGGCCGTCGCCGTGATCCGGTTCTCGCGGATCCCGGTGGTGTCCAAGCTGTTCGGCTTCTACGTGCAGTTCGTCCGGGGCACCCCGCTGCTCGTGCAGGCCTACATCGCGTTCTTCGTGCTGCCGGACTACGGCCTGAGGTTCAGTGCGCTGGCCACGGGCATCGTCGTGATCGGGCTGAACTACAGCGCCTACACCGCGGAGGTGTACCGTGCGGGCATCAGCGACGTGCCGACCGGTCAGTGGGAGGCCGCCACCGCGCTGTCCCTGCCGATGGCACGGACGTGGGTCCGCATCATCCTGCCGCAGGCCGTCCGGACGGTGGTGCCGATGCTGGGCAACTACCTGGTCCAGATGTTCAAGGACTCGGCGGTGCTCTTCGCCATCACCGTGTACGAGCTGATGGGCCACGCCCTGGCGATCGGCTCGAGCAGCTACCGCTACCTCGAGCCGCTGACCATCGCCGGTGCCCTCTTCCTGCTGGTCAGCTACCCGTCCTCACAGCTCATCCGGACATTGGAGCGCCGCCTTGCCCCTTCTCGCTGACCGCAGCAGCTCCGACCCGATGATCTCCTTCACCAACGTGAGCAAGTCGTGGGGGGACAACCAGGTCCTCCGGTCCCTGGACCTCGAGGTCCGCGCCGGCGAGAAGGTCTCCGTGATCGGGCCCTCGGGCTCCGGCAAGACCACCATCCTGCGCATCCTGATGACCCTGGAGACACCCGACGAGGGCCTGGTCACGGTGAACGGGGAGACCCTCTGGGACGCGAAGCCCGGCACCACCCCCCGGGAGACCAAGCAGATGCGCGCGGCCCGCCGCAACGTGGGCATGGTCTTCCAGCAGTTCAACCTCTTCCCGCACATGACGGCGCTGGAGAACGTCACCGAGGCTCCGGTGCGGGTGCTGAAGATGGACGCCGCCGAGGCCCGGGAACGCGCCGTCGACCTGATGGAGCTGGTCGGCCTGGCCAAGCACCTCGACCACAAGCCGCCCAAGCTGTCCGGCGGCCAGCAGCAGCGGGTGGCGATCGCGCGCGCCCTGGCCATGCGCCCCAAGGTGATGCTGTTCGACGAGCCCACGTCCGCGCTGGATCCCGAGCTGATCGGGGAGGTGCTGAACGTCATCCGCGAGCTGGCGCACAGCACCGACATGACCATGCTGATGGTCACGCACGAGATGCGCTTCGCCGAGGAGATCTCCGACCGCGTGGTGATGTTCGACCACGGGAGCGCGGTCGAGGCCGGCCCGCCGCACGAGATCTTCTCCAACCCCGCCGAGGAGCGCACCCGCCAGTTCCTCAGGGCCGTCCTGGACCGCTGACCTCGCTGCGGAGCAGCCGCAGGGCGCACAAGGCGTAGGTCCGCGCCGCCGTCAGCAGGTCGTCGAGCGGGACGGACTCGTCGGCGCGGTGGGCCTGTGTCGCCACGGAACCCGGCCCCAGCACGACGACGGGCACGTGCCCGTCCCGGGCGATGAAGCCACCGTCGCAGGCCGCCGTCCAGCCCGCCACGGGCACGTCGGGACCACCGGCATCGCGCACCGCCTCGCGGCTGACCGTGACGAGGCGGTGATCCGCTGGGGTCTCGAATCCCGGCATCTCCATCGTCATCCGGACGTCGACACGCATGCCGCGCTCGGCCAGCCCCAGCGCCGCCACCCGGGCGGTGACGTCGGCGAGGACGTCGGCGCCTGCCTCGCCCGGCAGCAGGCGCCGGTCCGCGGTGACCACGCACTCGGCCGGCACGGTGGACGTGCCCGTCCCCCCGTGGACCTTGCCGACGCTCCACGTGGCGGCGCCGACGAGCGGGTGCGCATCGTTCGCGAGCTCACGGTCGATCCGCTCGATCTCGGCGACCACGGACGCTCCGCCGTAGATCGCGTTGATCCCGTCCGCCGGGTTGCCGGAGTGCGCTGCCCGGCCGGTCACGACGATCTCGACGTACGAGTCGCCGCGGGCCGCGATGATCGTCTGCAGGTCGGTCGGCTCGGCGACGACGCACCCGGCGACGTCGCCCAGGGCGCCGGTGTCGAGGTGGTGCCGGACTCCGCGGCCGGTCTCCTCCTCGTCGACGACGGCGGCGAGCTCGACATTGCCGGTCAACGCGATCCCGGCCCGGTCGAGGGCCGACACGGCCGCGACGCAGGCGGCCAGTCCACCCTTCATGTCCGCCGACCCCCGACCGAACAGCCGGCCGCCCGAGACCTCGCCGCAGAACGGCGCGACCGACCACCCGTCACCGACCGGCACGACGTCCGTGTGGCCGAGCAGGAGGAGCCCCGGGCCGTCCCCACCGGGCAGGACGGCCGACAGGTTCGGCCGTCCGGGAGCCACGTCGGTCGTCGTGACCTGCAGCCCTCGGGTGCGGCAGGCACGTTCCAGGACGTCGACGGTCGCCTGCTCCTCCCCCGGCGGGTTCTGGCCGACGGCCCGGACGAGCTCGACCGCGATGTCGCGGACCTCGTCGATCGTGATCAGGTCCAGGACAGCCTGCTCGGCCGCGGTGACGCGCGGTGCCACGGTCAGCCGTCCGCCAGGACCCGGTCGTAGGCGGCTCGCAGGCGGGCGACGCCGACCGACGTCCGCTCGGGCGTCGTCGAGGCGAAACACAGCCGGAAGGCGTTGCCGAAGCTGCCCCCCGGCGAGAACGCGCGGCCCGGGATGAAGGCCACGCCCTCAGCCAGCCCGACCTCGAAGAGGCGCTGGCTGTCGACGGCGTCCTCGGACAGGGTGACCCAGAGGAAGAAGCCGCCGTCCGGGTCGGTCCACCTCGCGATGTCGCCGAAGTGCTCGCCGAGCGCGGCCTGCATGGCCAGCTTGCGCCGGTGGTACTCGGTCCGCAGCCCGACCACGTGGTCGGCCAGGTGCCCGTCGCCGAGGAACCGCGCCAGCAGCCGCTGCGCCGGCAGGTTCGTGCAGGTGTCCATCGCCTGCTTGGCGTTGATCAGCAGCTGCGACAGCTCGGGGGCGGCGTCCACCCAGCCGACGCGCAGCCCCGGGGCCAGCACCTTCGAGAAGGTACGGACCGAGAACACGGTGGGATCCCCCTGACCGAGCTCGCGCAGGGAGGGGAGGTCCTCGCCCTCGAAGCGCAGCAGCCCGTAGGGGTCGTCGTCGATGATGACCGCGTCCCAGCGGCGGGCGAGCTCGATCAGCTCGTGGCGGCGCGGCAGCGACATCGTGACGCCGGACGGGTTCTGGAAGTTCGGGATGGTGTAGATCGCCTTCGGGGGACGACCTGCCGCCTCGACGAGACCGGGCAACGCCTCGACGACCATCCCGTCGTCGTCGACGGGCACCTCGAGCACGACGCCGCCGTAGGACATCACGGTCGCGGTGCCGTTGGTGTAGGTCGGCGACTCGACCACGACGAGGTCGTCGGGATCGACGTAGAGCTTGCAGGCCAGGTCGATGCCCTGCATCCCGCCGCTGGTGATGGTCAACCGCTCGGGGGTCGTCTCCTCACCGGTGCCGGAGAGCATGTCCAGGACCGCCGTCCGGAGGCCGGGGTCGCCCTCCGTTGCGGCGTAGTCGAACGCGTCGGCCGAGTCGGGACCCAGCGCCGTCGCGCTGATCGCCGCGAGCAGGGCGGTGGGCACGGCCTCGGCTGCGGGGCTGCCCATCGCGAACCGGACGATGTCGTGGGTCTGCCGCTGCAGCAGGGAGGTGCTCGAGTCGATGACCGACCCGACCAGCCCTGAGGCTCGGACGGCCAGCTGTGGTGCTGCGGTGGTGTGGCTCATGGGTCCCTACTTCGTGATGGTCTCGGTCTTCTTGACAGTCAGGTCCTGGGTGAGGTCGGTGAGACGCTCGACGCCGTCGGCGGTGACCGCCACCGGCTCGGACAGCTCGTACCCCCACCCGTCCATCCACATCCCGAGGATGACGTGGAAGCACATGCCGGCCTCGAGCGTGGCGGCCTCGTCGGGGCGGAGGCTGATGGTGCGCTCCCCCCAGTCCGGCGGGTAGCCCACGCCGATGGAGTAGCCGATGCGGGAGGGCTTGCTCAGGCCGTGGGCCCCGATCAGCTCGTCCCAGACCGTGTGCAGCTCGGCCGCGGTGCGGCCGGGCCGGAGCTCGGCCAGCAGGCGGGCCATCCCGTCCCGGACGACGGAGGCCACCGAGGCCAGGCGTTGCGGCGGCTCGCCGAGCATCACCGTCCGTGCGATCGGGCAGTGGTAACGCCGGTAGGCCCCGGCGATCTCGATCGTCGTCGCCTCGCCGGGCCGGAAGGGCTGGTCGGTCCACGTCAGGTGCGGCGTCCCCGCACCCGCGCCGGTGGGCAGCATCGGCACGATCGCGGTGTAGTCGCCGCCGTGCTCCGCCGTCCCGTGCGCCTGGGCGGCCAGGATGTCGGCGACGGCGTCGCACTGCCGCCGTCCCGCCGCCACCGACTCCAGGGCCACCTCCATCGCGTGCTGCGCGACGGTCCCCGCGATGCGCATCTGCGCCAGCTCGTACGGGGACTTGACCACCCGCGCCCAGTTGACCAGCTCCCGGCTGTCGACGAGGACGACGCCCGGCAGCCCGGCCCGGAGCGCGAGGTAGCCGCGCACGGAGAAGAAGGCCGAGTCCCCCTCGACGCCGACCGTCGCCGCCTCGAGCGGCTCGACCAGGCGTCGCTCGCGGATCCGCTCGGCGATCCAGTCGAACGGGTGGACGTCGAGGCGGTGCACCAGGTGCTCGGGGTAGCCCTCGACGGCGTCCGCGGGCAGTCGTGACGTGAAGCCCGCCCCGGCCGCGTCCATCTCCCTCGCGAACAGCACCGGGTCACCCGCCGCGGGGACGACCAGGCACTGCGGCGTGTAGAACGACCACGCGTCGTAGCCGGTGAGGTAGTAGAGGTTGGCCGGGTCGGTGACCACCAGCGCCGCCATCGAGCGCTCGGCCATCGCCCGACGGACGCGGTGCAGCCGCTGCTCGTACTCGGCGGGGCTCGGGCCGGCCGTCCGGACCGTGGTGCGGCCAGGCTGCTCCATCCGGTGGCACCTCCCTCGTCAGCGGCTGATGAGCTGTCCGGCGCCGGCCGCCGTCCGGCCGACCTCGCGCAGCACCGCCCACATGGTTGCCTGGTTGGCGGTCACCACCGGCTTGCCGAGCCTGCGCTCCAGCGGCGCGACCACGTCGTACGTGGGCAGGTTGGTGCACGCGACGACGACCGCCTGCGCCCGGTCGTCGTCCGCCTCGATCACGAGCTGGCCGGTTCTGGCGTAGGGGACCTTCCAGATGTCGGTCGTCATCCCGAGGTGGGAGCTGCCCTCGACGGTCACGCCGGCCTCGCCGAGGAAGTGTGCGAGGCGGTCGTTGACCCGCTGCTCGTACGGCGTCGCCACCGCGACCCGGCTGACCCCCAGGGCGGCCAGCGCAGCCAGCAGCGCACCGGACGTCGTGACCGCCGCGGGAGCACCGGCCGCGCGCATCGTCTCCGTCAGCCGGCGCTCCCCGGAGACGCCGTTGACGAAGCTGCCCGAGGTACACGCGTAGGCGTAGGCCGCGGGCGCGACGGCCTGGAGGTCCTGGACGCCGGCGCGCACGCCGGCGCCGTCGGCGACGTGCTCGGCCATCTCGACGGTCACCGGCAACGGCGCGAAGGGCGTCCGCGTGAAGTGCAGGGAGACCTCCGGGGGCGTCCAGCGCCACAGCTCCCGGTCGAGGGCCATGTCGTAGGGGACCACCACGCCGACGCCGACCTGCGGCGCCGGCCCGACGAGTTCGAGCGCGTCGAGGTCGGCCGAGTCGAGGTCGGGTCGTGTCATATCGTCCTCCGGGCGGGCGGGTGTCCCCGGCATCCTGTCAGCGCGGCTGGATTGTTGACAATCCGACTGGGGCGATCCTACGGTCGGTCGCGGCCGGTCGGGTCGCATTCCTCGTGATCGGAGGCGCGTGTGCGGCACCCGGCGGACCGACCCACCCTCACCGTGCTCTGCGACGGGGAGAGGCGCCCCCCGCACATGGAGCCCGTCGAGGCGCGCATGCACGTGCGGTACACCGACGAGTCCGGGCTGGCCGACGCTGTCGACGGCGCCGACGTCCTGTTCCTGTGGGACTTCTTCTCCAGCGCCGTCCGCGACGTCTGGGACCGCGCCGGGGATCTCCGGTGGATCCACGTCGCCGCCGCGGGGGTGGACCGGCTGCTGTTCGACGAGCTCGCGCGGTCCGAGGTGACCGTGACCAACGCCCGTGGGGTCTTCGACCGGCCGATGGCCGAGTTCGTGCTGATGAGCATCCTCGCCCACGCCAAGGACGCCCAGCGCAGCCTGGACCTGCAGCAGGCCCGCCGGTGGCAGCACCGCGAGACGGCCACCGTGGCCGGCAGCACCGCGCTGGTGATCGGCACCGGGGCCATCGGTCGGGAGACCGCCCGCCTGCTGCGGGCCGTCGGGATGACCGTCCGCGGCGCGGGCCGAACCGCGCGCGAGGACGATCCCGACTTCGGCACGATCGTCGCCAGCGCGGACCTGGCCACCCATGTCGGTTGGGCCGACCACGTCGTCGTCGTCGCGCCACTGACCGACCAGACCCGCGGGCTGGTCGACGCGGAGGTCCTGCGCGCGATGAAGCCGACGTCCTTCCTGGTCAACGTCGGGAGGGGGCCGTGCGTCGTCGAGGCCGATCTGGTCGCCGCACTGCAGTCCCGCCGGATCGCCGGCGCGGCACTCGACGTCTTCGACACCGAACCGCTGCCCGCGGAGCACCCGCTGTGGGACGCGCCGGGCGCCACGATCTCCCCGCACATGTCCGGCGACGCGGTCGGCTGGCGCGACACGCTGGCACAGCAGTTCGTCGACCTCACACGGGACTTCCTCGAGGGCCGACCGCTGACCAACGTGGTCGACAAGCGGCTCGGCTTCGCCGCGTCCCCCGCCGACTCACGGCCCGCTCGATGACCGACCTGACGCGCCTTCCCGCGCACGAGCTCACCGCCTGCTACGCCGACGGCAGCCTGTCCCCCGTCGAGGTGACGCAAGCCGCCCTGGCCGCCATCGACCGGCTGGACGGTCTGGTCAACGCCTTCGTCCTCGTCGACGGCGACGGCGCGCTCGCGCAGGCGAAGCAGTCCGAGGTGCGGTGGCGGGCGGGTGAGTCGCTCGGTGCGGGCGACGGTGTACCCACGTCGATCAAGGACATCTTCCTCACCCGCGGCTGGCCGACCCTGAGGGGCAGCAACCTGATCGAGGAGGCCGGTCCGTGGCCGGACGACGCGCCCTGCGTCGCGCGGCTGCGCTCCGTCGGCGCCGTGCTCCTCGGCAAGACCACCACGCCGGAGTTCGCGTGGAAGGGCGTCACCGACTCGCTCCGGTTCGGGGCGACGGGCAACCCGTGGGACGCCGGCCTCACGTCCGGTGGCTCCAGCGGCGGGAGCGCGACGGCCGTCGGCCTGGGGATGGGCACGTGGTCGGTCGGCACGGACGGCGGTGGGTCGGTGCGCATCCCCGCCGCCTTCACCGGAACGGTCGCGCTGAAGCCGACCTACGGTCTGGTCCCGATGTTCCCCGCCAGCCCGTTCGGCACCCTGGCGCACGCGGGCCCGATGACGCGCACGGTCACCGACGCGGCGGCCATGCTCGACGTCCTCGTCGGCTTCGACGACCGGGACTGGTCGGCCATGCCGACGCCCACGACCTCCTTCCTCGACGGTCTGGACGACGGGGTCCGTGGGCTGCGGATCGCCTTCTCGCCCGACCTCGGGTTCGGGCGCAACGACGCCGAGGTCGAGCGCCTCGTGCGTCGGGCCGTCGATGTACTGGCCGGTCTCGGCGCGGAGGTCGACGAGGTCGACCCGGGCTTCGCCGACCCGGTCGAGGCGTTCCACGTCCTGTGGTTCACCGGCGCGGCCAAGGTGGCCGAGTCGTACGGACCGGATGCGCTGGAGGACGTCGACCCCGGTCTGCGGCGCGCGGTGGAGCTCGGCCGGACGACGTCCGGCTCGGAGTACCTGGACGCCACCGCCGTACGGATGGACCTCGGCCGCCGGATGGGACATTTCCACCGGACGTACGACCTGCTGGTCACCCCGACGCTGCCGATCACCGCTTTCGGTGTGGGGATGGACGCACCACCGGGGTCGCCTTCGAACGACTGGACCAGCTGGTCGTCGTACGCCTACCCGTTCAACATGACACAGCAGCCCGCCCTGAGCGTGCCCTGCGGACTGACCGACGCGGGGCTGCCGGTGGGTCTGCAGGTGGTCGGCCCCCGGCACGCCGACGCGACCGTCCTGCGCGCCGGCCGCGCCTACGAGTCGACGACCTCGTGGGGTTCACTCGTGCCCACGCTCGCCGCCAACTGAAGGAGAAAGCATGGCCCGCTTCATCACGGTCACCCTCGAGTCGCGCGGCGTCAGCTGCACCGCGCGGCTCCTCGATGAGGAGGCCCCCCGCACCGCGGCCGTCTTCTGGGACGCTCTTCCGCTGTCCGGGCAGGTGTTCCACGGCAAGTACGCGCGGAACGAGATCTACAACCTCGTGCCCGCGTTCGCCCCGGTCGAGCCCGGCAAGGAGAACACCACCGTCACGCCGATCCCGGGCGACCTGTGCTACTTCTCGTTCGACGCCAACGACCTCCGGACGCCGTCCCACGGGTACGAGCAGTCCGGGGGTCCCGGCGACCTCGAGCGGATCATCGACCTTGCGCTGTTCTACGGCCGCAACAACCTGCTGCTCAACGGAGACGCCGGCTGGGTGCCCGGCAACGTCTTCGGCACCGTGGTCGAGGGTCTCGACCAGATGGCGGCAGCGTGCCAGGACATCTGGATGGGTGGCGCGCGTGGTGAGACGCTGACGTTCGCGAGGCTCCGGGAGGAGTAGGACCTACCCTGACGCGGGTGAGCCCACCTTCCCGCGGTGTCCTGGTCACCGGTGCGTCCCGCGGCATCGGGGCCGCGACCGCGGCGGCGTTCGCATCCCGAGGCGACCGGGTCGCCGTCGGGTACCGGGGCGCCCGCGACCGCGCCGAGCAGGTACTGCGCGGCCTGGACGGCGCGGGGCACGTGCTGGTCCCGGGCGACATCGGCGACCCCGGGGCGGCGGCGGCGATGGTGGAGGCGGCCGTCGGAGGTCTGGGCCGGATCGACGTGCTGGTCAACAACGCGGCGCTGTTCGTGGACGCGCCGGGCAACCGGCGGATCGGCCACCGCCTCGACGAGACCTCCTACGACGCCTGGGTCGCAGCCTGGCGGCGCACCGTCGACGTCAACCTGCTCGGCACGGCGAACGTGACGTGGTGCGTGGCGCGACACATGATCGACGTGCCGCCGCCCGACGGGCTCCCGACCGGGCGTGTGGTCAACGTCGGCTCCCGAGGGGCGTTCCGTGGCGAGCCCGACGTGCCCGCGTACGGCGCGAGCAAGGCGGGGGTGCACGCCCTCGGCCAGTCGCTGGCCGTCTCCCTCGGCGCCCACGGGATCTCGGTGACATCGGTCGCCCCGGGCTTCGTGGCGACCGACATGGCGGCCGGCGTGCTCGACGGGCCCGGAGGGGACGCCGTCCGCGCCCAGAGCCCGCTGGGACGCGTCGCCACCGTGCAGGAGGTCGCCGACGCAGTGCTGTACCTGGCGTCTCCCGAGGCGCAGTGGGCCACCGGCGCCGTCCTCGACCTCAACGGCGCCTCCTACCTCCGGTAGGCCATGCTCCCCTGACGTGATCAAGCACTCCGATCCCGGGTGGGGAATCGAAGTGCTTGATCACGCTGGGGAGGGGTCAGTCCTTGGCCTTGGTCAGCTCCACCGGTGCGGCGGCCGCCAGGACCTTCGCCTTCGGCGTGCCCTGGAACGTGAAGCTCGCCGCCAGGCCCTCGCCGTCGACGTCCACCGCGATGATCTCGCCGGCCTTGATGTCGCCGTAGAGGATCTTCTCGGACAGCGCGTCCTCGATGTCGCGCTGGATCGTCCGGCGCAGCGGCCTGGCACCCAGCACCGGGTCGTAGCCCTTGGTGGCCAGCAGCGTCTTGGCCGCCGGGGTGAGCTCGATTCCCATGTCCTTGTCGGCCAGGCGCTCCTCGAGCTTGGCGACCATCAGGTCGACGATCTCGATGATCTCCTGCTGCGACAGCTGCGGGAAGACGACGACGTCGTCCACGCGGTTGAGGAACTCGGGCCGGAAGTGCTGCTTGAGCTCGTCGTTGACCTTCTGCTTCATCCGCTCGTAGGACGTCGACAGGTCGCCGCCCGCCTGGAAGCCCATCTGCAGGCCCTTGGCGATGTCCCTCGTGCCGAGGTTCGTCGTCATGATGATCACGGTGTTCTTGAAGTCCACCGTGCGCCCCTGGGAGTCGGTGAGGCGGCCGTCCTCGAGGATCTGCAGCAGCGAGTTGAAGATGTCGGCGTGCGCCTTCTCCACCTCGTCGAAGAGGACCACCGAGAACGGGCGGCGGCGGACCTTCTCCGTCAGCTGGCCGCCCTCCTCGTACCCGACGTAGCCGGGAGGGGAGCCGAACAACCGTGAGATGGTGTGCTTCTCGGAGTACTCGCTCATGTCGAGCTGGATCAGCGCGTCCTCCTCGCCGAACAGGAACTCGGCGAGGGCCTTGGCCAGCTCGGTCTTCCCGACGCCGGTGGGGCCGGCGAAGATGAAGGAGCCACCCGGGCGCTTCGGGTCCTTCAGACCCGCGCGGGTACGCCGGATCGCCTGGGAGAGAGCCTTGATGGCCTCCTCCTGGCCGACGATCCGCTTGTGGATCTCGCTCTCCATGTTGAGCAGCCGGGAGCTCTCCTCCTCGGTGAGCCGCACGATCGGGATGCCGGTGGCGGTCGCGAGCACCTCGGCGATGAGCTCCTCGTCGACCTCGGCGACGACGTCCATGTCGCCGGCCTTCCACTGCTTCTCCCGCTCGTTCTTGGCGGCCAGCAGCTTCTTCTCGCTGTCGCGCAGCGACGCGGCCTTCTCGAAGTCCTGCGCGTCGATCGCGGACTCCTTCTCGCGCCGGACAGCCGCGATCTTCTCGTCGAACTCGCGCAGGTCCGGCGGCGCCGTCATCCGGCGGATCCGCAGGCGGGCACCGGCCTCGTCGATGAGGTCGATCGCCTTGTCGGGCAGGAACCGGTCGTTGACGTACCGGTCGGCGAGGGTCGCCGCGGCCACCAGCGCCGCGTCGGTGATCGAGACCCGGTGGTGCGCTTCGTACCGGTCGCGCAGGCCCTTGAGGATGTTGATGGTGTGCTGGAGGTTGGGCTCGGCGACCTGGATCGGCTGGAAGCGCCGCTCCAGGGCGGGGTCCTTCTCGATGTACTTGCGGTACTCGTCCAGCGTGGTCGCGCCGATCGTCTGCAGCTCACCGCGCGACAGCATCGGCTTCAGGATGCTGGCGGCGTCGATCGCGCCCTCGGCCGCACCGGCGCCGACGAGCGTGTGGATCTCGTCGATGAACAGGATGATGTCGCCGCGGGTGCGGATCTCCTTGAGGACCTTCTTCAGGCGCTCCTCGAAGTCACCGCGGTAGCGCGAGCCGGCGACCAGCGCACCCAGGTCG